>ENA-OQJX01000088-OQJX01000088.1-human-gut-metagenome-genome-assembly--contig:-NODE-88-length-61181-cov-2.943575_pt1 | contig 61181 bp, 63 predicted proteins | sample MGYA00242615_ERZ504782 | MGnify/ENA primary metagenome ERZ504782 (study PRJEB26092, sample SAMD00036354) | human gut metagenome | host: Homo sapiens | study: EMG produced TPA metagenomics assembly of... | reverse complement strand
ATTTTTTTAGTGTAAACAGAAACAGTTTCTTTTCGTTGTCATGCTGAGTGAAACGAAAGTAGATTCTTTACCGGACTTGAAATGGTGAGAAGGGCAGAATGACAAAAGAAGCTGGGACAAAAATAGATAATTGCATGAAAGTTATGAAATTCGGCGGAACATCCGTAGGTTCCGTGAACAGCATTTTAAGTGTCAAACAGATAGTAGAGGCAGTTGAAGAGCCTGTAATCGTAGTTGTATCAGCTTTGGGTGGTATTACTGACAAGTTAATCAATACTTCGCAGATGGCTGCCAATGGGGATTCCGCATACGAGAAAGAATACCGTGAAATTGTGAATCGTCATATTGAAATGGTATATACCGTAATTCCTGCAGGTAATGAGCGTACTGTTTTATTGGATAAGGTCAACGAATTGTTGAGTGAGCTGAAGGATATTTTTCAGGGAATTTATCTGATAAAGGACTTGTCGTCTAAAACGTCGGCTACTATTGTAAGTTATGGTGAGCGCTTGTCGTCTATTATTGTAGCTTCGTTGATAAAGGGTGCGGTATGGTATGATTCACGCAACTTCATTAAGACTGAAAAAAACATGCCAAGCATATTCTGGATTCCGAATTGACTACTTGCTTGGTTAAAGAAGCTTTTCAGAAATTACCGGAAGTGGCATTGGTTCCCGGATTTATTTCTACTGATAAGAACAGTGGTGAAGTGACTAATTTGGGACGTGGCGGTTCAGATTATACCGCTTCTGTCATAGCTGCGGCACTGAATGCGGATAGCTTGGAAATATGGACGGATGTGGATGGTTTCATGACGGCGGATCCGCGTGTAATCAGTACGGCCTATACCATTAATGAGTTGAGCTATGTGGAAGCGATGGAGCTTTGTAACTTTGGAGCGAAAGTGGTTTATCCACCGACTATTTATCCGGTATGTCATAAGAATATCCCTATTCTGATTAAGAATACGTTCAATCCTCAAGGCGAGGGAACTATCATAAAGCAGGAAGTTAATTCCGGTTCTAAAGCCATTAAAGGTATTTCATCCATCAATGATACGAGTTTGATTACGGTTACCGGCCTGGGAATGGTGGGAGTGATCGGAGTGAATTTCCGAATTTTTAAAGCATTGGCACAAAACGGAATCAGCGTGTTTATGGTATCGCAGGCATCTTCCGAGAACAGTACTTCTATCGGTGTGCGTAATCAAGATGCGGCGCTAGCTTGTGAAGTGCTGAATGAGGAATTCTCCAAAGAAATAGAAATGGGGGAAATCAGTCCGGTAGTTGCCGAAATGAATTTGGCCACCATTGCTATTGTCGGTGAGAACATGAAACATACACCGGGCATCGCCGGTAAATTGTTCGGAACTTTAGGCCGTAATGGTATTAGTGTGATTGCTTGTGCGCAAGGTGCTTCAGAAACCAATATCTCTTTCGTGGTAGAATCCAAGTCACTGCGCAAATCATTGAATGTGATTCATGATTCGTTCTTCTTGTCCGAATATCAGGTGCTGAACCTTTTTATCTGCGGTACAGGTACGGTAGGAGGCAGTTTGATAGAGCAAATCCGTTGTCAGCAACAAAAGTTGATGCAGGAACGCGGTTTGAAGCTGAAAGTGGTAGGTATAGCCGATGGACATCATGCATTGTTTACCCGTGCAGGCGTAGACTTGTCACAGTATAAGGAAGAGTTGGCAGAGAAAGGAATGCCTTCGTCCACCCAGGTGTTGCATGACGAGATTATAGGTATGAATATATTCAACTCTGTGTTTGTGGATTGTACAGCCAGTGCAGAAGTTGCATCCTTATATAAAGATTTTCTGATGAATAATATTTCGGTGGTAGCAGCCAACAAAATTGCTGCTTCTTCCGAATACTCCGTTTATAGTGAACTGAAACAAATAGCCCGTCGTCGCGGTGTGAAATTCTTGTTTGAAACCAATGTAGGAGCAGGGCTTCCCATTATCAACACAATTAATGACTTGATAAACAGTGGAGACAAGATCTTGAAAATAGAGGCGGTATTGAGCGGTACGCTGAATTATATCTTTAATAAAATAAGTGCGGATATTCCTTTCAGTAAGACCATAAAAATGGCACAGGAAGAACGCTACTCGGAACCCGATCCGCGTATTGACCTGAGTGGCAAGGATGTAATCCGCAAATTGGTTATTCTGGCTCGTGAAGCCGGATATAAATTGGAACAGGAAGACGTGGAAAAACATCTTTTTGTACCGAATGATTTCTTTGCAGGCTCATTGGAGGAATTCTGGAAGAAAGTACCTTCTTTGGACGCGGATTTTGAATCACGCCGTCAAAAGTTGGAGGATGAAAACAAACGTTGGCGTTTTGTAGCCAAACTGGAAAATGGGAAAGGCAGTGTGTCTTTGCAGGAAGTAGACAGTAAACATCCGTTCTATGGCTTGGAAGGCAGCAATAATATAATTCTGCTTACAACCGAGCGATACAAAGAATATCCGATGATGATACAAGGATATGGGGCCGGTGCCAGTGTGACTGCCGCCGGAGTATTTGCCGATATCATGAGCATCGCTAATATTTAGGCTTATGAAACATATTATTATTTTAGGTGATGGTATGGCCGACTGGCCTGCTGAATCACTAGGAAACAAAACATTGCTGCAATACTCCAGTACACCCTATATGGATAAATTGGCTGCTATGGGACGTACCGGGAGATTGATTACAGTCGCTCCCGGATTTCATCCGGGTAGTGAAGTGGCGAATATGTCTGTTATGGGCTATAATTTACCGAAAGTGTATGAAGGTCGTGGGCCGTTGGAAGCAGCAAGCATCGGGGTGGAGTTGCAACCGGGCGATATGGCTATGCGTTGTAATATTATCTGCATCGAAGATGAGAAGATAAAAAATCACTCTGCCGGACATATCACTACCGAAGAAGCTGATGTGCTGGTTAAATATTTGGACGAGAAATTGGGTTCTGACCGGATTCATTTCTATACCGGTGTACAATATCGCCATTTGTTGGTGATAAAAGGGGGAAATAAACAATTGGACTGCACCCCACCCCATGATGTACCTTTGCAGCCTTTCCGTCCGCTCATGGTGAAGGCGGAAGTACCGGAGGCGCAGGAAACGGCCGGATTGATTAATAATCTTATCCTGGCTTCTCAGAAATTATTGGCAGATCATCCGATTAATCAAAAACGTATAGCCGAAGGCAAAGATCCTGCTAATAGTATCTGGCCTTGGAGTCCGGGCTATCGTCCGCAGATGGAACCTCTTTCCGAGAAGTATCCGGCCATACAGAAAGGATCTGTTATTTCAGCGGTGGACTTAATCAATGGCATAGGACATTATGCAGGATTACGCCGTATTGCTGTAGAGGGGGCTACCGGTTTATATAATACGAATTATGAGAATAAGGTTGCTGCGGCATTGGAAGCATTGAAGACGGACGACTTTGTGTATCTGCATATTGAGGCCAGTGATGAGGCCGGTCACGAAGGAGATTTTAAGTTGAAGCAGTTTACTATTGAAAATCTGGATAAACGTGCTGTAGGACCTATTTATGAAGCAGTGAAGGATTGGGATGAGCCTGTGGCTATCGCCGTGCTTCCGGATCATCCTACGCCTTGCGAACTCCGTACCCATACGGCCGAACCTGTGCCTTTCCTTATCTATTATCCCGGTATAGAACCGGACTGTGTGCAGACCTTTGATGAAGTGGCATGTGTGGAAGGCAGTTATGGAATATTGAAAGAAGATGAGTTTATGAATGAATTTATGAAAAAATAATGTGGCAGTTTGCTAATTTGCCCCAATGGCAATCCTCCATGTAAAGCCCTTGGCACATTAGCACATTAACACATTGAAAAATTGTTTACTATGAAATATTACAGTACGAATCACCAGGCTCCCGATGCTTCTTTGGAAGAAGCTGTAGTGAAGGGACTGGCTTCTGACAAAGGTTTGTATATGCCCGAGGCCATCAAGCCATTGCCGCAAGAGTTTTATGATCAGATTGAGAATCTGTCGTTTCAGGAAATTGCTTATCGCGTGGCCGATGCTTTCTTCGGTGAGGATGTTCCTGCTGAAACACTGAAGCAGATAGTTTATGATACATTGAGTTTTGATGTTCCTGCCGTAAAGGTAAAAGATAATATTTACTCTTTGGAACTGTTTCATGGTCCCACATTGGCATTTAAAGATGTAGGTGGACGTTTCATGGCCCGTTTGTTGGGCTACTTCATTAAAAAAGAAGGGCAAAAGCAGGTGAATGTACTGGTTGCGACTTCGGGGGATACCGGTAGTGCTGTAGCCAATGGCTTCCTCGGAGTGGAAGGTATTCATGTGTATGTGCTTTATCCGAAAGGAAAAGTCAGTGAAATTCAGGAAAAGCAGTTCACGACTCTGGGTCAGAATATTACAGCGCTAGAAGTGGACGGTACTTTTGATGACTGCCAGGCATTGGTTAAGAATGCGTTTATGGATGCTGACTTGAATGCACACATGAAGTTGACTTCTGCCAACTCCATCAATGTGGCTCGTTTCCTGCCACAGGCATTTTATTACTTCTATGCCTACGCGCAGTTAAAGAAAGAAGGAAAAGCGGATCATCTGGTAGTATGCGTACCTAGCGGAAACTTTGGTAATATCACCGCCGGACTATTTGGTAAACGCATGGGCTTGCCTGTCAAGCGTTTTATTGCGGCCAATAACCGGAATGATATTTTCTACCAATACTTGCAGACCGGAAAATACAACCCTCGTCCTTCCATTGCTACTATTGCCAATGCAATGGATGTGGGAGATCCAAGTAATTTTGCCCGTGTACTGGCATTGTATGATAACAGTCATGCTGCCATAACAGCGGATATCTCTGGTGCGACTTATACGGATGAACAGATTCGTGAAACGGTGGGTGAGGTATATCGGGAAACCGGTTACTTGCTCGATCCGCATGGAGCCTGCGGTTATCGTGCTTTATCCGAAGGATTGTTCCCCTGCGAGACGGGTATTTTTCTGGAAACGGCACATCCGGCTAAATTCCTGGAAACTGTGGAAGGTATCATTGGCGACAAAGTGGAGATTCCCACCAAACTGCAAGAGTTTATGAAAGGAACTAAACAAAGTATTCCGATGGAAAAAGACTTTGAAAGTTTCAAAGGCTATTTGATGAGAGAATAGCTTTTAGAAATTCTGATAAGAGAGGGGGCCAAAAGTCCAAAGTAACTATCCAATGGTTCACCGTGGGGGCGGATTGAATAGTTACTTTGGGTTCATTTACATGAAGAACAAAAAAGTTCCGTCACAGCAACATGCTCATTACTAACCACTTTCTGTGTGAAGGTTTCTCAAATCCCCCTCAATCGGTGGTATGCTTCCGGCTATCGAATCCTGTTACGTATGTAACAAGAGCCTATTCCTATTATATTTTCACTCCGTTCCATTTGATATTTCACCCGGGTGAAGCAACTGTTTCACCTAGGCGGAAACGGCTGTTCACCTAAGTGAAATCGCCTCTTCACTCGGGTGAAGCAACAAATGCAGATGGACAAAAATACGCCTTATGACGCTCCCCTGCAAGGAAGCAACCGCAACTATGACACAGGGATTAGAACAACCAATATACGTCAAGTAGAATTTGGCAGCGGAGAATGGCAAACCGTTTCAGGGGAATTTAGAATATATTTGCACAGCATGTCGTTGATTTACAGAAAGATACTGTGCATAATTCGGAATGATTGGTGCGTGTCTTTATTTTATTTCTTCCAGCAACTTTCCGAACGAAGTGAATGTCCGATGTTTCCCGTCCCGGGTGAGGTACAAGGCATCGGGGGCGATGACTTGTAGATGGGGCAGACCGGCAGGAGCGTTTTTGGCTTGCAGACAAGTATATCCGTGACGGTTCAGTGCGTTGATAGTCCAGTGCAGCAAGGTTTCATCTGTCGCTTCCACCGTTATTTCCTGCTTTCCATTCACGGTTGGATAGTAGATGCCATGATCATAATCGAACCGGATATTACTGTGTGAGAATAAGTTGTCCATCTGATGGCTTAGAATCATATCTTCCGTCACTCCACATTGCAATCCTTTCTCTTTAGACAACAGCCAAAGCTTGTCCGACAGGACTAGAGCTTGTTCTATATCATGGGTTGATAGCAGAATAGCCTTGTTTTGTTCCACGGCCAGTCTGTGCAGTAAAGTCATGATTTCTATCCGGCTTACTACATCCAGAAAGGCAGTTGGCTCATCCAGAATAATCAGTGGACATTCTTGTACCAATGCTTTGGCTATCATTACTTTCTGTCTCTCTCCGTCCGAAAGTTCGGCTGTATAACTTTGTGCTTTGTGAGTGATTCCTACGGCATTTAGGGCTTCTTGAATGATGGCATGGTCATGCCGGTGCAATCTTCCGAAGAACCCCGTGTGCGGCTGGCGTCCCAAAGCTACCAGTTCATACACGGTCAATCCTCCTGCTTGGGTCTTGTCCGTCAAAACCACGCCAATGGTACGGGAACGTTCTTTTTCCGAATAGTGTTGTAAAGGTTTGTCCAGTAATTGTAAATCTCCGGCTAAAGAGGGGTGTGAGGCGGATAATGTACGAAGTAACGTCGATTTTCCGGCTCCGTTGGCTCCAAGCAGACTGGTCAGTTCTCCTGGGTAAAGCTCGAAAGAAAGGTGTTCGTGCACTTTCTTCTCTTCTTTATGGGTGCGATAACCTATACATAGGTCTGTTGCGGTGATAACAGCTTGCTTTTCCATCAGTTGAAATACTGGATTTTACGTTGGTTCACAATGACATAAATAATAATGGGCGCACCAATGACCGGGGTGACGGCGTTTAGCGGAATGATACCTGTTTCGCCCGGCAAAATACAGATAAAGTTACAAACTAGTGCAATCACTCCGCCGGTCAGCATAGTGACGGGCAGCAAGGAATTATGATTGGATGTTCCCAACATCAGACGGGCGATATGAGGTACAGCCAGTCCGATGAAAGAAATCGGACCGCAAAAAGCAGTTGTTATTGCTGTCAGTATTCCGGTGGCGATAAGCAGCAGGTTGCGTGTACGGCGAATGTTAATTCCTAGGTTTTCGGCATAGCGTGTGCCTAGCAGCAAGGCATTCAGAGGTTTTATCAAGAGTATGGTAATCAGCAGCCCTGTTGCTGTAACCAGAGAGAAAAAGGGAAGCTGTTGTAAAGATACTCCTCCAAAGTTTCCCATTCCCCAAATCATGTAGGAATGTACTCCTTCTGCCGTGGAGAAAAAGTTGAGTAGGGAGATGGCAGATGAAGTGATATACCCTATCATGATACCTATAATGAGCAGCATAATGCTGTTTTTATCAAAGTGGAGAAGAATAGAATGATTCCCATCACCAGCATGGATCCTATAAACGCTCCGATAATGACGGAAATAAAACCGGATAAAGTAAATACGCCGGCGGTGATTGTTCCTGCACCTGCCAGCATGACCAGAGCAACTCCCAGACTTGCCCCTGAACTGATGCCCAAGATGGAAGGATCGGCCAGGGGATTATTGAAAGTCGTTTGCAACATCAGTCCCGATGAGCTAACGCCATTCCACAGAGTAAAGCCGTAACCGCTTGCGGCAGGCGGGATTCCCAGACAATAAAACTCCAACTCGCCTTTTCTACTTCATTGCCTGTAAGGATATGCCACACCGCCTCGGCAGGGATGTTTACCGAACCGAACAACAGGTTGGCTCCTGTCAATGCAAGGATTGAGGAGGAGCAGTATGATACCGTATTTCGTTCCTTTATTCTTCAAAATCACTCCGCTAATTTAGTGAAATATTTTAATTCATACCCTTCTAAAAGTGTAGGATGGAATATTTTTATCAAATCTTTCAGCAACCGGTCGGGATGGAAAGGGGAATCTTCGTAAAAGTCTACCTTCTGTGTTGCATCCATAAATGTTGCGTTCCTTGAATGCGCGGAAACCGGTGTATGGAGCATAGTCCTGCTCCAATTCCTTATAAGTCTTGTCAATGGCCTGATTATATTTGATGAGCCAAAAGTCTGCATTCTGCCCTTTGTCAAACACGGTTTCGAAGGCTAGGGGAACAGAACCGCTATGCTCGTCATCGGCAAACACATAATTTGCCCCGGCATCCGCATAAATCCGTGCGGAAGTGCTTTTCCCTCCCGGAACATACCATGCCGAACCATTCTTCAGTTCGCTGATAACGCTCGGTGCAGATGAAAGGGGAGCAACCAATGCTTTCAGCTCATTATAGTTTTTTTCCACCTCGGCAAACAAGTTGTCCGCTTTTTGTGCCTCACCGAACAGAAGGCCGTAGAAACGCATCCATTCGGCACGTCCCAATGCTGAAGTTTCCATGTAGTCTGCACATTCGATAATGGGGATGTTGAGTTTCTCCACCCGTCCGTATCCGCCACTGTTCTCAAAGGGAGAGCATAATGGCATCGGGATGCAGGTCGATTATCTTTTCTATATCCGGGTTCATTCCATTCCCTACATCGACGATGCTTCCTGTGCGGCAGCCATCCTGCACTTCTTGCAGTTTGATATACTTCAAATCGCAGACTCCTCCAATACTTTTCAATGCACCAATCTGGTTGAGCAATCCGCAATGTACGGATGAGTAAACAACGGCCTTACTCAATGGCGTGCGGACAAGTGTCCCTTCCGGCAAGTCGGCAGGCAGGGACTTTTTTTTGTCAACCAAGACATAGGTGTGCAGTATCCGGGTCGTATCCCATGGATTGCGCAGACGGGCAATGGTATAGTCTTCGGTTGCAGACAGGCTGAGGTTTTCTGCATAACGCAAAGGGATTGCTTTTTCTGCTTCTATTACAGAAGAACTCTTGCTTTTTCCGCCGCAGGAGGAAAGAAGGGCAAGTAAGAAGATGAATAGGATTACTTGTTTCATGTTATTTTTTATAATATCCGCCGGTTTTACGGGAACCTTTGTATTCTATTAATTCTTTATCTTTCAGTGATCGTAAATAACGCTCTTGTCGTAGCAGCTCCTTTTGGATATATTCTGCAATTTTCATATCCTTTTGCACCGGGTTTCTTTTCCAAGAAGGTGAGGATAAGGCTTTCAAGTTCGTTTATTCCCTCATTTATTCCCTCATCTTTGTTTACTCCCTCATCAGCGATTCTGTCTATTACTGAAATGAACTGCATACCTACCGGCTCATTAATGAATTTTATATTCGGCTCTTCTTGAAGTGCACGTATAATCCCGAGCCCAGCCCGCGATAAGGCATCGTTTTAGCACAGAAATTAGCAATGAAAGGATTGCGTACTACGGCGCTTCCCAGTTTGATGCTTTCCACCGTCAACCCATCGGGAAGGCATCCCGGGCTGATAATCTCTACACGGTTATCAAAAATGAGTAATCTTATCGGTGCATTACGCGTATAATCACGATGTACCAAGCATTCTGCAAGATTTCTTCTAATGCCACTTCTGATATTTCCAGTTTTCCGATAGAATTAAATCCTTGTCCTGCCTGTATATTATGAAGATTTGCTTTCAGAAAAGACATTCCCTTTTCAAATAATTCGGGCAGTGTGCCGGTGATATCTTTACTGTCCCGATAGTTGATACCTCCTATATCGTTACCAAAAAAAGAAACAGCTTTGATGACAAAAGTTGGACGGTACTGCTGAGGGTCTTTGCCGAAGAACAGCAGGCCTGCCAAAGTCATTCTGTCCTCTTTCATGATATGAAGGTTGTGTAAAAGTTCTGTGTATAGAATACCGAATGAATCTTTTTCGCGACCATATTCTTTGCGGATAAAGTTGTCCAAAGCATATCCGTTGATATCTTTTTCGGAAGTGAAAGGAATGGGTTGCTCGTCAGCGTACAGTATGCCGGAGCATTGGAATAAACGCATAATTTCACTATTCTCCATTACTTTGCGCTTATCCTCCCCTTGTTTAGTCCAGATTATCCCGTTCAAATCCTTGTAAGGTTTGTTATCACCTTCTGCTATGTGGGCGATAAGAAGGAACGTTCATCTACAATAACGGTTTCCGTCTGTATATAGATAACCGGGCGAAGCAAGTTAGTGGCTATATTGGCAAGATAGAATTGAGTTGCTGGATTTCCTGATAAGACAAGCCGATGATTTCTCCCGTTTTGTCTTTTATGCCGAATAGTATCATTCCACCACGAGCATTGGACATAGCTACCATTTCGGCGGCAATACTGTCTTGGTTGGGAAAGCATTCCTTGAATTGTACCGTACTGGTTTCTCCACATTTTATAATGAGCTGTAATTCTTTGCTGTTCATTTTCTAGGTTTGTTTGTGAATCCTGTACAAAAGTACGGTAAAAAAGTGAGGAAAGTTTTATGAGATTATTTAATTTATGAGGGAAATAATTGTAGTTTTGCTTCCTTCATCAAAAGTGAAGAGAAGCAAAACCATATTTTATTATTTCAGTAAGAAGGTTAATCCGCATGGACCTACCCCTACATTGTATTTGTTTGTAAATTTGCCGTTTGCCGAATATTCGTTTACATAGCCATCAGTGGTATAACTTGGCCATCCTCCAACCATATTGTAAGAACTGATATAAATGTTTCCGGTAAATGGATTGACTGCGATGCCACAAGGCTATCAACAGGTTGATCTTATTAAATTTTTTGTTTCATTTCCTGTTTTTGTATCTATACTGAAATAAGTATTTGCCGTTGCGCCATAAGGAGCATTGATAAGGTAAAGGGTATTATCTTTTACAGTCATTAATGTTGCTTCCGTTACATCTGTAACAACATTCATATTGTCAATTTTTTGTACTTTAGCTGATATGTCATTATAATTACCCATTGCTAAGACATATACGTTTCCTTCCGTAGTAGAACAAATTTTAGTGGGATTTAGTCCTACGGGTATTCTTTTTGCTTCTGTAAATGTCTTTAGGCCTATTTTAGAAACACTTTTTCCATTTGCATAATCTGCACCGTAATTCATTCCGTCTGAGTTAGCAACATACAGGTAGCCGTTGGCCACTGTCATCTCTTCTGGATTTGGACCAACGTTTAATGTTGCATCGATAGTTAGACTAAGGGTGTCGATACGGGAAACGTACCCATCATACATAGAAACATATACTTTTCCATTAGCAGCTATAATATCACGTGGACCTTCCCCTTGAGTGGATGTCGGAACAATCTGTTTGATGGATTTAGCTGTATTTTTGTCTACTATTTCTATAATATTTGAACCATATATGGCAATATACATTTTCGAACCGTACACTATTGCATCTTGAGGGGTACTTCCCAAACTTCTTTTGTTTATGTCAAAAAATACATTATTGCTTGCTGTTCCTTTTTCAAAGTTAATAAAAGAAAGTGTTCCATTAACATTGTTGCTAAGATTACCTGCATTAATAACGTACAAGCCTGTTGCCTCGGTTGGCGAAGTTACTTCGGGAGTCGTGTCGGGTTGTGAAGAAGGGTCTTCTTCCGGATCTCTAGGAACTTCGATCTCATTGTCATCATCGTTACAAGCACAGAACAGCGGAGCTATACTAAATAAGGCTGCTGCAAAAAATAAATGTTTGAATTTCATACTTATATAATTTTTAAAAATGAATACTGCAAGTTAGTTTATAGCTTCTACCCGGCATCGGGTAGCTTTTCACTATGTCATATTGTTTATTTCCCAAATTGATAATATCTCCCCGAAGATTGTATGTAAACTTCTTTATCTTGAAGCTGCGGTATAATGAAAGTCCGTATTCTATATATCCATCCATTTCATTACTTGGACGATTTTCGGAAGCAATATATCGTTTGCTCACACCTGTAGCATGAAGAGAAGCATTTATGAAAAGATTTTCCAAGGCTAAAGAAGCACCTGCGCTATGACGTGGGGTATATGCAATCTGATGTTTGTAATATACGACTTCCGGGTCTGTTTTATCTACTGCATATTGATAGGTATAGTTTCCAGTCAATAGTAAGGAATAATGTTTTGCAAGTTGGAAAGTGGTGTTTATATTGGCATCTACTCCCCAAATTTCTACTTTGCCTAAATTTACCATATTCCAGATAAACATATTATAGGGCATTGCCACAATTTTATCTTTTACCTTATTATAATACCCATCCAATGTCAGACTGATTGCTGGTAGCCAGCTTGTAAAGTTGTTCTGGTAAGTGATACCTATATTATATTGTTGAGCCTTTTCGGGACGAAGATCACGGCTACCCATCCGGTCAAAGTAGTTTTCAGAAAAAGTAGCCACTCTGAATATGTCTTTATAGGAAGCCCGAAGGTATAGCTGTCCGTCTGTACAAGGTTTCCATGAAAAAGAGAAGGAAGGGGATAATTTTCGCCGGTTCTCAGCTCCGTTTCCTTCTTTTGCACCATTAAGATATATCGATCCGAGTAGTATGGCAACAGCTGTTATGTTATCAGTTTGATATCGGAGAGTTGCTGTTTGTAATATAGAATGCCGGTAAGGGCTTGTATTGTTAGGAGTATTGGCATTTAGGTTATTATATATGTAATCTGTCGCATAAACCATGCTCCAGTGACTAGTCGGAGTATATAGTAATGCTCCTGATGTATAGTATTCTCGTTGGAAATAACGGTCGTTTAATTCTCCTCCGGGGTATTTTCCTCCTTCATCGTGGTAATGAGATTGGCTCCAGTTAAATTTCCCATTGATTAACAAAGAAAGATTATTTTCCCAATAAGTACGGTAATGTACTTGTGAAAAGAAATTTCGTTTCGCGTAACTTCTCACGGCTTTTCGCGTTGTAAAGAATGACTGCACCGGGTAATTGCTGATTTGTATCGTAATAATAAATCTTTCCGTTCAGTGTGCTTCTGTTATTAGGCTGATGTAAAGATTCAGTTCTCCTCTGTAGGTTTGAATGTTGTTGTTATAGCGTTTTTCTTTGGAAACATAATCTCCGTTGACTAAAGTGAAAGGATATAGGTTATCTGCCCTCATAAATTCACCAGTGGTAGATGCTGAAATCTTTTCGTTAAACTTTTGTTCGTAGCGGATAAGGGGATTAATCATCCCGAAAGAACCTGTCTTTATCTGTCCCGTCAAGTAATTTTTTTTGTTTGAAAAATCCGGGGATATGCTTTGTAATTTTAAGGCGGCAGCAGAAGCAACTGTACGTGCCGGTACAAAAATATCTTCATTGTCCCCAATGGTCAGTGAAATTTGCTGGATATTGTCAATAGAGAAACGAGACAAGTCTATTTGTCCGCTTTGACAATCACTGAGTGTAACCCCGTCATAAACTACGGCTGTATGTTTGGCTCCTAAACTCCGAACGGAGATAGTTTTCATTCCTCCTGCACCCCCATAATCCTTTATGTTGACTCCTGAGAAGCGACGTAAAGCATCAGCAATATCCGTAATGCCTTGTTGTTGCAATTGCTTCTTGTTGAGTTGTTGGAAGGGACTGCTACTTTTAACCTGTTGCTTGGTACGTTCAGCCGTAACCGTAACTTCGTCTATTTTATGCACTTTCCCGGTAATGGAATCTCCTTTCTCCTGTGCCTGTATTTCAAGCGGCAATAGGATAAAGCTGCAAAGCAGACAAAGCCATAGCTTATAAGCCTGGTTATTTCCTTTCATTTAAAAAAACATATTAATGAATAAATACCGCATTCTTACCGCTGCTCTTTCCTCGAAAGCGACGGTCGATGACTTTACGTTTTGCAGGTCTTCTGACTTACTCCTGTTTACTTGCCTTCCCACCTTAATTATATATACAGGCAGTGGCGTGAGTGAATAAGTAAACCTATCCCTTATAGGGGTAGATGGAGCTCACAGCAGCGGGACTGTTCAGGACTTGCACCTGATTCCCTTTTCATCCGCTTCCTCGCATCAGTCGGAGGTACGCGGAACAAAACGTGGCAAAGATAGTTTGTTTGGATGAATAAGAAAAGGGAAATGATAAAAAATCCTTTTTGAAATTAGTTGCAGATTTATTTCTTTCCCAGCAAAAGTAGGCGTGTGTAACGGTTCTTTTTTAGTGGCAAAACTACTTGATTCTATCCATGTTGAAGATAAAATGAAATAGTATTGAATAAAATAAAACTGATGCTTAACAACATTCAAATATTGATTCGCTTTATTCAATATAATCACTATATTTGTTAAATGAATAATCTTAAAATACGTAATAGATGAAACATTTGAATTTTATTTTAACCGGTTTATTTTTCCTGTGCGGTCTTTGTTGTCGGGCACAGGTGCTTCCTTTGGAAGAAAATGTGGTGTTGAACACCAAGGAAGGACAAATCAAAGGAAAACTGCTTTTGCCCGGTGGGATGAAAACCTGTCCGGTGGTGCTTATTATAGCCGGATCCGGACCTACGGATATGGATGGTAATTCAGCCATTGGCAATTTGAGGAATAATTCGTTGAAGTTCCTGGCAGAAGGCTTGGCGGCAAACGGCATCGCTTCCTTGCGCTTTGACAAGCGGGGGATAGGAACCAGTGCGTCGGCTGGTAAGGAGGAAGCGAAACTTCGTTTTGAAGATTATGTGAACGATGTAACTGGCTGGATTGATTACCTGTCGAAAGAGAAACGTTTTACGACGATCACGGTGGCAGGACATAGCGAAGGGGCGCTGATTGGAATGTTGGCCTGTCAGAACCGGCCGAAGGTGAAAGGCTATATCTCGATTGCCGGTGCGGGTCGTCCTGCCTACGAGATTATAGAGGCGCAAGTGACCGCTCAACAGAATCCGGAAGCGGTGCGGAAAGAGGTGGCATCCATTAACGGGTCTTTGAAAAACGGCAAGGAAGTGAGTGACGTGCCGGCTTATCTGCAATCATTGTATCGGGCTTCTGTCCAGCCTTATTTGATTTCCTGGTTCAAGTATAATCCCCGGACGGTGATTGCTTCCGTCAAAGTGCCGGTTCTCATTGTTCAGGGTAAAAATGATATTCAGGTATCGGTGGAGGATGCCGAATTTCTGAAAAAGGGTTGCCCGGCTGCCGAGCTGCTTTTGATTGATAAGATGAACCATGTGCTGAAAGATTGTGAGTCAAAGGCCGTACAGCAGCAGATGCTTACTTATGGGAATCCTTCTCTGCCGGTGAACAATGCTTTGATAGCTTCTGTCAGTACATTTGTGAAAAAACTGAAATGATATGGGAGAAATAAAGAAACGTTTGCCGTTGCAATGCCCTGCGTGTAATGCACCGTTGAGGTGGGTAGGCTTTTCTGTGGAGAATGCCGCACGGAAGTGTGCGGAGATTTTGAACTGCCTGTGCTGGCACGGCTTTCAGATAAAGAGCAGCAGTTTATTCTTGCGTTTGTCAAATCGAGCGGAAGTTTGAAGGGCATGGCGAAAAGTATGGGGGTCAGTTACCCTACGGTGAGAAATATCTTGGACGATTTAATTGATAGACTTTCTAAAATGGATGAGTAATGGGAAATAAAATGATAGGCAAAGCGGTGAATCAGTTTATACAGATTGCCGGTATGTGGGCATTGGTATGGGGAGCGTTGGGGGGCCTCATTTCGGTCCGGTCCCAATCCTGCCTGGTGGTGTTATGCGGCAGAGCATCTGATTGTGTGGCTGTTGTGCCATATGTTGATAAATCATTTTTATGGATAAAATAAAAAAGAGGATGCAAAAAGTCTTGTTGGAGCTTTGACATCCTCTTCTATGTTATACTGATGCGTTATTTAATCTTTTCTCGAATCTTGCTAAGATAGGCACGCATCCCCGCAGCATCTTTCTTGTTGATGATATCCAACAGCTCATTTAATTCTGTACGGATACCTTCTACCTGTGCCGGGGTGCGGGGATTGAATAAAATTTCCTGCAACAGGTAGTCGTCTTCGCTTAGTACTCCTTTAGCTATCTTCATGTGGCGTTTGAAAGTAGTACCGGGAGCGTCCTGATGCTTCATCACTGCCGCAAAAACAAAAGTGGAAACAAAAGGGATAGACAGTGAATAGGCCACTGTCTCATCGTGCTCGTCGAAGGTATACTCAAAGATATTCAGACCAAGGTTTTGGTATAAGTCTTTGAAGAAGATTTTACCCAAATGGTCGCCTTCGCTGATGATGATGGCATTTTCGGTGCTCAGTTTGTCTAGGTTGGCAAATGTGGGACCGAACATGGGGTGAGTAGACACATAACGGAATCCGCATTGGTCATAAAATTCTTTCAGTCCGGTCTTTACCGAGGCAATATCGCTGATGATGCAATCCTTGGGGAGAGCAGGCAATACTTGGTGAAAAGCATCCAGTGTATATTTCACGGTTGCCGCATTGATAACCAGTTCGGGCTTGAATTCTTCAATCTCTTCGAGTGTGGTATATCGGTAGGTATTGTAAACAAAACGAAGGCGTTTCGGGTCTACATCAAATACGGCGGTTTCGTGCTGGAAGCTCAATACATCGGTAAAGAAGGAGCCCATTTTACCGGCTCCTAAAATTAATATTCTCATCGGTTTACTTATTTATGATTTCCATTTGTTGCCTTACGCTTTCTTCGTGGATGGCTTCGAATACTTTTTTAATGAAATCTGAGTCCATGCCGCACAGTGAGCCTTGTGCACCGCGCTTGTCTAGAATTTCATTGTAACGGCCTGTCTGCAGAATGGTCATATCATGTTCTTTCTTGAATGTACCGATTTCACGGCAGACACGCATACGTTTTGCCAATACCTCGATAATCTCATTGTCGCAATCATCGATTTGGTTACGCAGTTCGCCCAGGTTTTCGGTGGTTTGGGTTTCTTTGCGGATGACTAGCAGATTTAGGATATAGTCCAGCACATCGGGAGTGACTTGTTGGGCGGCATCGCTCCATGCACAGTCGGGATTGCAGTGTGATTCTACGATTAAACCGTCAAAACCTAAGTCCATCGCCTGCTGGCAGAGGGGAGCTACCAACTCGCGCTTGCCACCGATATGGCTGGGATCACAGAAAATCGGTAGTTCGGGAATGCGGCGACGCAATTCGATAGGGATATGCCATTGAGGCAGGTTACGGTAAATCTTTTTATCATAAGAAGAGAATCCGCGATGGATAGCACCCAGTTGCTTCAAACCTGCATTATTGATGCGCTCGAAAGCTCCAATCCACAATTCAAGGTCAGGGTTGACAGGGTTTTTAATCAATATAGGAATGTCCACACCTTTCAGAGCATCAGCAATTTCCTGCACGGCAAACGGTTGGCAGTGGTGCGTGCGCCAATCCAAAGCACATCAATACCTGCCTTTAAACATTCGTAAACGTGTTTGGCTGTAGCCACTTCGGTGGCAACATACATACCGGTTTCCTGTTTCACACGTTTCAGCCATGCCAGGCCATCTACACCGATGCCTTCGAAACCTCCCGGTTTGGTACGCGGTTTCCAAATGCCGGCACGGAAAATCTTGATGCCTTTATTGGCCAGCATGAGAGCTGTATCCATAACTTGCTGTTCTGTTTCGGCACTACATGGGCCGGCGATAATCATCGGGCGTTTTTTTTCAATTCCCGGAAGTTCGATGGGTTTTAAATCTAATTCCATAATCTGATATTTTGTTTTGTTACATTATCTTTTTAATTCTTTCCAGTGCTTCAGCCAGTTTTTCTTCTTTGGCACAGAGGGAAATACGTATATAGCGTTTGCCGTTACTGCCGAAGATGAAACCCGGAGTGATGAACACACGTGCTTCGTGCAAAACTTTTTCGGTCAGTTCTTCCACGTCATTGTAAGATTCGGGAATACGTCCCCAAAGGAACATACCTACCTGATTGGGATCAAAGCTACAACCGAGTACTTTCATAATCTCTTCTGCCAGTTGGCGGCGGCGGCTATATACATTGACGTTCGCTTCTTCGTGCCATTCCACACTATTGTTGTAAGCTTGTGCGGCGGCCAGTTGCATGGGGCGGAAAGTTCCTGAATCAATATTACTCTTTATTTTCAATATCCATTGTACAAACTGCGCATTGGTGGCAAGCATTCCCACACGCCAGCCGGGCATATTGTGCTCTTGCTCATAGAGTTGAACTCGATACAGCATTCTTTGGCTCCGGGCACATTGAGAATACTCAGTGGTTTTTTGTTCAGAATAAAGCTGTATGGGTTGTCGTTTACAATCACAATATTATGGTGGCGTGCAAAGTTTACCAGCTTTTCATAAAGTTCCATCGTGGCGTTCGCTCCGGTCGGCATATTGGGATAGTTGGTCCACATAATCTTGACGCGGCTCAAGTCCATCTTCTCCAGTTCATCAAAATCGGGTTGCCAATGGTTGTCTTCGCACAGGTTGTAGTTCACAATCTCACTGCCCAATATTTTATTTAAAGAGGTGTAGGTAGGATATCCCGGATTGGGAACTAATACTTGGTCACCAGGATTGACCAATGCCAACGTCACATGCAGGATACCTTCCTTGGAACCGATCAGAGGCTGGATTTCTGTCGCCGGATCAAGATCGACGTGATACCATCGTTTATACCAGTCGGCCATAGCTTTGCGTAGTTCGGGGATGCCGACAGTAGGTTGGTATCCGTGAACATCGGGGCGTTTTGCTTGCTCGCACAGTACTTGCACGGTTTCTTCCGAAGGAGGCATGTCAGGGCTTCCGATGCCCAAACTGATTACATTCTTACCTTCGGCATTCATTTGTGCCACTTCTTTCAGTTTACGGCTGAAGTAGTATTCGCTAACATTCGCCAGACGGTTTGCCGGCTGAATATTATATGGTTGATGTTCCTTCTGCATATTCTCCTAATATTTTAAGTTCTTTTGTCAATGGTGAAACGGCGTCGATAGATTGCTTGTATCTTAAATAATCATTGAAGATCACGTCTACGTAGAACAGATATTCCCATTCTCGGCCTATAATCGGTAATGATTGAATCTTGGTCAGGTTTATTTTATAGAAAGAAAAGATAGAGAGCACTTGCGACAGGCTTCCTTCGTTGTGAGGGAGGGAGAAAACGATGTTGGCTTTGTTTACTTTCGAACGTTCACGTAAGTCATCGGCTTTCCATGGGTCGGCCACTACAAGGAAACGCGTGAAGTTGTGTTTGTTTGTTTCGATGCCTTCTTCCAATACTTTCATTCCGTATAGATCGGCGGCATATTTGGAACAGATGGCGGCATGACCTTTCAAGTTTTCCCGTTTGATGGTTTCTGCACTTCCTGCTGTATCTTCCGTTTCTACTATCTTCAGTTTCGGATGTTGCATCAGGAACTCTCGGCATTGTGCCAAGGCAACGGGGTGGGAGTTTACTTCGGTCAATGTATTCCAGTCATCGTCGGGCAGACACATGAAACTGTGCTTGATGCGTAGTTTGTGTTCTCCGATAATGGTCATTCCACTTTCGCGCAGCAACTCATAGTTATGCAACAAGCTTCCTGCAATGGTGTTCTCGATAGCAAGCATACCAATGACATTGCTATCCTGTTTCATATTCGAAAAGATTTCTTCGAATGTGGAGCAGCAGATTAGTTCGATTTCTTCACCTGGGAAGAATTTGTGGGCGGCAATGTCATGATATGAGCCCGGTACACCTTGTATTGCTATCTTTTTCATTCGCTATTGTATTATAAAAAAATCCCGCTTCTGCCGGAAGCGGGATTTCGTTGTTATTATCACATTGATTTATTCGTTGTTTAACGTATACATACAAATTCCCGCTTCACTTTGTTGCTAAAGTAAAAGTAATAAAAGAAGAAAAAGTATGTATTGTATAATGCTTTCATTTTGTTCTTATTGTTATTGAATACGCTGCAAAAGTAATATATTTCTAGCAAAAACAAATAAATAAGAAGTTTTTTTTCAATTTTTTTTTAGACAGTGCCTGTTTGGCTCCTGCTTTCCATAATTCCTGGCATCTGTTGTAAAGCCCAATCTACTAATCCTTCTATATGTGGTATTAAGCTTTTCCCTCTTTCTGTCAGTTCATATTCTACTCGTGGCGGAACTTCGGCATATACTCTCCGGCTCACTAGTCCGTCAGTTTCCAGTGTGCGCAGGGTTACAGTCAGCATGCGTTGTGAGATATCGGCTATTGTCTTATGAATATCGCAAAATCGCATGGTTCCGTTAGCATTTAATGTGATAAGAACTAGCATAGACCACTTATCACCAAGCCTGCACAATACATTCCGTACAGGACAATTATCATCCGGATGAAAATTTTTCATTTTTTAATATTTCCTATTTCCTTGTCGTTCAACAATGGTTACCTCTATGTAAGTTCCTTATCTACAGGTGCCTTCTTGTTTTTTGGAAGAAGGATACTTACATTTGTATCACAAAAGTAATAAACTTACTAAAGATAACTATTGTTTTACTAGATAAATTTATTGTTTCACTTATAATTAGTTAAGATTATGGCAAAGAAAGTAGCTGTTTTAGCAGTAAATCCGGTGAACGGATTCGGTTTGTTCCAATATTTGGAAGCGTTTTTTGAAAATGCTATATCCTATAAGGTGTATGCAGTGGCGGAAACAAAGGAAATTAAAACAAACTCGGGTATTGAATTGGTGGCCGATGATGTGATTGCAAATCTTATAGGGCATGAGGATGATTTTGATGCTTTGGTTTTTGCCTGTGGGGATGCGGTTCCTGTATTCGCTCAAAATGCGGATAAGCCTTATAATGTGGACTTGATGTCGGTCTTGAAAGCATTTGCTGGGAAAGGAAAGATCCTGATAGGTCATTGTGCTGCAGGCCTGTTGTTTGATTTTGCTGGAATTACAGAGGGAAAGAGATTAGCTGTGCATCCTTTGGCAAAACCGGCTGTAAGTAAAGGGATGGCTACTGATGAAAAATCGGTTGTTGATGGTAATTTTTATACAGCACAAAGTGAAAACTTTGTTTGGACAATGATGCCTCAGGTAATTGAAGCCTTGAAAAAATAAGGGAATTAATGTCGCCCAATGTAGAAATTTCCTATATTTGGGCGACAATTCCTAAAAATAGAAACAATGAGATACAATTTTGATAAAGTGATAGATCGCAGCGGTACGTCTGCTGAGAAAGTAGAAGGGCTGAAGCATATTTGGGGACGTACGGATTTGATTCCTTTATGGGTGGCTGATATGGATTTTGCCACAGCTCCTTTTGTAACAGATGCTATCCGTAAACGTTGCGAAAATGAAGTTCTAGGGTATACAGGTAAACCAGATAGCTATTATAATGCGATTATAAACTGGGTAAAACAGCGTTATGATCTGGTTGTGGCCAAGGAAATGATAAATTTTGTTCCCGGCATTGTACCAGGTATCGGTATGGCTATGAATTGTTTTACTCAGAAAGGGGATAAGGTAATGATTCAACTCCTGTTTATCATCCTTTGCATGGGTTACTACTCGTAATGAGCGCACTTTGGTTACCAATCCGTTAAAATGGGAAAACGGCATGTATCGTATGGATTTGGATACTTTTCGTGAACAGATTAAAGGTTGTAAGCTGTTTATTTTATGTAATCCTCATAATCCGGGTGGCGTTGTGTGGACTGAAGCAGAGTTACGAGCGATAGCTGATATCTGTTATGATGAGAAAGTATTGGTCTTCTCGGATGAAATTCATGCGGATTTGACTTTACCTCCTCATACACATCGTCCTTTTGCTACTGTCAGTGAAAAGGCTCGAATGAACTCTGTTACTTTTATGTCTCCTAGCAAGGCTTTTAATATGCCGGGACTATCTGCCTCACATGCTCTTATTTTTAATGAAGATTTGCGTAAACGTTTCCGTATCTATATGGATGCCGGTGAGTTGGATATGGGACATGTCTTTGCTTTTCTTTCTGTTGAGGCTGCTTATAGTCATGGTACGGAATGGCTTGACCAATGTTTGGCATATATACAAGGAAATATAGATTTTGTAGACGATTTTTTGAAAAATCATGCACCTAAAATCAAGCCATTCGTCCGGAGCTTCTTATTTAGTTTGGCTGGATTGCCGTGAACTGAAGTTGAGCCAGAAAGATTTGAATGAATTCTTTGTAGATAAAGCGCATTTGGCATTGAATGACGGGGAGATGTTTGGTAAGGAAGGTATTGGCTTTATGCGTTTAAATGTGGCAAGTCCGCGTTGTATCATCGAAAAGGCGATGAAACAACTGGCGGATGCTTATCAACTATATATAAAGTGATTATTTTAAGTATTGCGTCTTGAAAATATTCACGCATAAAATGAAGATGGATAACAATAACGGTCCGAATATGACACCCATGAATCCGAATAAAGAAAGTCCGATGACTACTCCAAAAATGGTGATGAGTGGATGGGTGTCTGCCATCTTCTTTTGCAGAATAAAACGGATGAGATTATCAATGTTTGTTACAATTAATCCACAATAAAGAAGTAATCCGATGGCATGTGTCCAATCTCCTGAAAGAGCAAGATAGGCAGCTAGCGGGAACCATACCAATGCTGTTCCTACAATAGGAATGACGGTGGCAAAGCAGGTCAGGAAGCCAAACAATAGCGCGCTGGGTACATCAAATAAATAGTAACCTAATGTAGCTATTCCTCCTTGAATGACTGCTAGTAAGGGAATACCTATCGCATTACTCCTTACAATCATATTAATTTCTTTCAGTACATTTTTTTTGTTTGTATCGCTGAAAGGAAGTAACTCATAGATATATTTTTCCATTTGAATTCCGCCAATTAGCATGAAATAGAGAACAAAGACCAATACGAAAGCATTAACGGCAAAGCTACTGATACTTCCCATCAGAAACTGTCCGATGGCAGGAAGAATTGAGGCTATGGATGAAATGTTTTCCGCATTTAGTAAGTCATATCCCGTCTTGGTATGGAGCCAATCGGCAAGATTGGTTACCGTATGGATAAAACCTGTCGTATCTACGTTTACCGTCTGTAATTTATTGATCAATAACCATACGGCCAATGATAAAGGTACAAGAAAGCACATAATAGCTTCTATCAAGAGTAAAATGGCTGTAATGCTTTTTTTGAAATGCTTTTCTTGGGTAAGATAAAACATTTGTTTTCTTACCATAATGTAAATGGTGCATGCTCCTAAAATACCTCCCATGAAAGGAGACATTTTTATAAATAAAATAAGTCCTAATCCCAGTATAATGGTGATAAGGGAGTATTTCCAATATTGTTCTTTTACGCTCATGTGTTTTTTGCTTATTTTGTATATAAATAAACAATAAAACGAATTGAAATGTTCCGCTTTTAAAACGGAACATTCTTAGTCATGTTTTCATAATTATTGTATTGACCGCTAATATTAATTTCATTTTCAGGAGCCAGTTCTATTGCTTTCTTCATATCTTCCACAGATCCGTCTTTGTCTCCTTTAAGTAATTTGATACGTCCTCGTTCATGATATGCTTTGGCAAAGTTTGGATTGATTTCAATGGCTTCATCATATATAGCCAATGCTTTGTCAAAATCTTTGTTTGCCAGATATAGTTCGCCTGACAGGATATAGGCCTTTTCATTGAACGGATTGAGTGACAATACTTGATTAAAACATTCTTGTGCTTGTTCCGGTTCATTGGTGGCGGCTAGAATTTCTCCTTTCAAGAGCAAGGCTTGTTCGTCGTCGGGATTGAGGCTGAGTAACTTTTGTATATCTTCAGCAGCATCTTTTGCTTGTTTCATTTTCCAAAGTACTTCAGCGCGTAGCTGGTATGCTTCGGTATAATCTTCTTTCAATACGATAGCTTTAGTCAGCATGGCAATGGCAGTGATATCATCTTTCATGCCGATAGCTGCTTTTGCTGTCAAATAGAAAGATAGGGGGTTCTTATTATCTAAAACCAAAGCTTTTTGGCAGGCATCTTTCATATTTTCGTAATCTTCCTGCATATAGCAGATGCCAGCTAGTGAAAGGAAGGTGTTTACTTGTTCAGGATCTTTTGTAGCCATGCGGTCTAGTGTGATACGGGCGTCATCTAGTCGGTTCGCCTGTGTATAAGCAGTGGCTAGCAGGCTGAGAGTTTCTAATTCATCGTTGATGGCAACTGCCTCTTCAAAACATTTAATGGCATAAGGTAGTTTACCCATACGTTGGGCGCGGATGCATCGTATTTTAAAATCTCGAAGTTCTTTTTATCATTTTTCTCTTTTTCGGTTTCGGGGATGTTGTTTCCGCCGAATAAGGATTTAAATAAGCCCATAATTTATAGTTGTTTTATTTGTCTATTGTTATAATAAATCGTCTGAGGTAAATTTCTTGTTCCTGATGCTGCATGTTGGTAAAACGTACTGCCTTTATTGGTTTCTGTTGTAAACTGGCAGTCAGTAGGTTCTTTTCTTGTGTAAAGTTTACTTTACTCCAATCTTTTCCATTTGCAGATATCTCAAGGCTTCCCCAAGTTGCGATTTCCGGTTTCCCGAAATCTATCTCTATATTTTCTCCGGGATAAACTTGATCCAGTTCGATAGTCAATGAACCATTACCGGGCCATTTGATAACTTCCAGCGCCGGAGAAATCTGAATGCGGTTTATCTTTACCTGTAAAGGTAAGTTCTTTATCTGACTGATATCGCTTATTAGTTTATGCGGCATATAGTCGGTTTCAGCATTCAGCAGTGTACTATATTTTTGGTTATAGCATTGCGTGACGGTGGCGAAAGTTTGATCAATCAATGGCTTGATTACCCTTCCTGCTGTCTTTATACCCGGCTGGTAAGGGTTTTGGTTGTATGTCTGGTCAATTTGAAACATTTGTTGTTGCAAGGCTTTCACGTGCTTGTATTTACGCATAAATAAAGATTGGTCATTTTTGTCGTATGCTTTGACCATTGCCAATACTTCATTTCCGGTTTCTCCCAATAGTTTGAATTGATAAAGCCAAGGCATGATTTCTACTATAATCGGATTTTTATCAGCATGGGCGACTAAAATATCACTTGATTCAATCATCTGGCTGAAGGTTTCTTGTAGAATAGAGAAATCTTTTTCAGTGTAAGTTTTATTTTTTATGTAACTTTCAGTAAAGCTTTGCGCTGTAGGTTGGAGATTTACAGATTCCTCTCGGCGATATTTATGTCCATTGGGACCCAAGTCCGAATTGTGGGCAGCAAAGAATTCCAATTCAGTGGCTGCATCGGGCAAAATGTTCATAATAGCATCTTTCCAAGTTTTTTCACTGTTATATTTTTGGGGATTCCAAGCGTATGAGGCTACACTATAAATAGCTATTTTAGAAGCCTCGGCATGTTCCATCGGATTAGTTACAAAGCCAGACATCTGATGGGCTATTTGAGTATCGTTTCCATATACTGGTCCCATGAGCAGATGATCTCTAACGTAATCGGAAACAGGAAAGTTCCACCATATATATGCCGGACGTTTAATCCGGTCGTTTATCCATTGAATACCATCTTGGGTAATATCGGAAATAACTCGGTCTCCTGTCCACATAATTTGTATGGATGGATTCAGTTTGTCTCCTAAAGTCGTAAGATATCCTTTAGCAGGGTCGGACCAACTTTTATTGTATTCCGTGGGACACATGATAAGGGGAGTTACATCTGGTTTTACTTTTACAAAATGTTCATCTATGTAGTTCAGCAGTTCTGCTTGTTTCACAGGGTTAGTACCTTCTCCTGAAATATCATCAAAGAAGACGGCAAAAGAACGGACACCGAGATGATACATCTTTTCAAATTTTGCCAATAATAGTTCACGGTCTTCCTTATTCCATTTGATGTCTTGCCCTGGATGGATGGCCCAAACAAAATCTATTTCGTTTTCTTGGGCTACTTTTACTAATTCCTGTAATTGTTTTGCTTCTTTTTCGGGGTAAGGCAAGCGCCAGTTGGGAGAACTATGGTAAGGATCATCTTTAGGACCGTATATATAGGTGTTCATTTTGTTTTCACCATAAAATTGAAGTTGGCGAAGACGGGCATTATGGCTCCAGGGAGTCCCGTAAAATCCTTCTACGACACCACGGTAGCATATGGCCGGATAGTCTTGTATCTCTATTATCGGTAATTGGTTATCTTTGAGCAATTGTTTTAAGGTTTGCAAGGCATAGTAGGTTCCACGTTCATCGTTCCCTGCCAGAATTATTTCCTTATTATTGATGGATAGATAATAACCTTCCTTTTGGTTGGGGATTTGACGAGTAAACTTGCGGATAGACTTGTCTCCTTTTTCTCCAATATAAATGCGCAAACCGGTATTGGCCGGGTGTTTTCCACCTAATAAATCTTTTAATTCTTGTACGGCATATGGATTAGCTTCAGTTTCTCCCAAGAGCTGGTAAGTTTCAGGTAAATTGATTTGTCCGCCTTGTTTGGAAACTTGTTGAGGGATGGCTGTACATCTATGTTTTGGGCAAAGATAGTACAACCGGTAAAAAGACAAATGATTGCCAGATGCATTTTTTTCATATTCTGTTGGGGTAAAAGGTTAATAAATCAATGGCAAAGATACGATTTATACAGAAAGAATTCCATTTTTTAATTGTATTATTTCTTCGGAAAGTAGGTAGGAGAGTACCTTTTCCGCTTTTTCACGATTGCTATTCAATTGGTTCAGTAGTTCTGAAACAGGCATGGCGTTTGCCTGTAATAGCTGTTTGATTTGTTTTTCCAATTCTTGAAATTCCCCCTGTTTTATTCCTGAATGATGTTTGTTAAGGCATACATCACATTGTCCGCAGTTGTGTTCGTTCTTTTCTCCAAAATATCTGAGTAGCATTCGGCTACGACATTTATCATCGGCTGTGGCATATTCTATCATAGCCTTGATTCGGGTGGTATAGCTTTTTTTTCGGTCTTCGTATATTTCCCGAGTTAGGACAAGGCGATTCTTTTCTTGCCGTTCACGGGTATATATAATATAAGGTGTCTTTTTCCGTGGAATGTAATGTATGATATGTCTACGAGTTAGCGTCAGTAGAATTTCATAGATTCGTTGGCGGGTTAATCCGGAACGGATTACTAAGGAATCTTCGTTAATATAGGCATAATCAGTAAATAATCCTGTATAAGAACGCAAGATGATGTTTATCAGTTTCTCTGTATCTGTATCATTCTCGTGTAGTTTATAGAGTTCGTCGCGTTTCATAGTGAAAAGAATACGTGAAGCATTATCTTGCTCGTCCGTATATTCTAAATATCCGGCACGGGTCAGAATCTTTAAAGCGCTGTCTGCTTGTACGGGGAAATGTTTGAAGTTACGACAGAATTCATCCAAGTTAAAAGCAAAGGTGCAACCTATACCGTCTCCCATGGCCATTTGAAAATAGTAGTTGATATCTTCGTACACTTTTCGGATATAATCCTTGTCGGGAAATGTATCACTGATACGTTTGTTGAGAGTGGTTTTATCACTTTGGGCGTATAGCAGAACAGCATATGCTTTCTGCCCGTCACGCCCTGCTCGTCCGGCTTCTTGAAAATAGGCTTCAGGAGAATCAGGCATATCTATGTGGATAACGATACGTACATCTGGCTTGTCGATACCCATGCCGAAAGCGTTGGTTGCTACCATAGTACGGCTTTCTCCGGTGAGCCAGCTTTTTTGACGTTGATCTTTTACATCATTATTCAAACCGGCATGATAGAAAGTGGCAGTTATGCCGTTATTGACCAGTAGTTCGGCAATTTCACGTGTGCGTTTCCGGTTGCGGGTATAGACAATGGCGCAGCCGGGCACACTATTTAAAATATGTAATAGCTCTTCCTGTTTATTTTCTGTAGGACGTACAATATAAGCCAAGTTTTTTCTTTCGAAACTCATTCGGAAAACCTGACTGTTTTTTTTAAAGTTTAGTTTTGTTTGAATATCTGTTACTACTTCCGGAGTGGCAGTTGCTGTCAGTGCCAATATAGGTATGTCAGGAAGGAGTTCTCGAATTTCTGCAATTTTCAGATAAGCAGGGCGGAAATCATATCCCCATTGAGATATACAGTGTGACTCATCTACTGTGATCATACTTACCTTCATGTTCCGTAGTTTGTTACGGAATATTTCAGTATCCAGTCTTTCCGGAGAAATATAAAGGAATTTATAGTCGCCGAAGATACAGTTTTCCAATGCAACGATGATCTCTTCGCGCGTCATGCCTGAATAAATTGCTAAAGCTTTGATACCCCGGCCGCGTAAATTGCGTACTTGGTCCTTCATCAGGGCAATAAGAGGTGTGATAACTAAACATAATCCGGGTTGTGCTAAAGCTGGTACTTGGAAGGTAATGGATTTGCCACCACCGGTAGGCATCAATCCTAGCGTGTCGTGACCGTTGCCTATACTTTCAATGATTTCTTTCTGTATGCCTCGAAAGTTATCATATCCCCAATATTGTTTTAGAATTTCTTTATAGGTCATTGGAAGGAGAATAAGAAAATTATGTCAAAACCCCAATGACTTGTCATCTTATTATTCTGATAAGTATCTGATAACGTCATTAAAGTTTTGACATATTTCAAAGATAAATTTTTACCATTATTCCTCACTGGGTTTTATATCTTCTATTTGCAATTGTACTTCACCACGCTTGTGCGTATTCTCTTCAATGGTATAACAAATATCAAAAGAACGTTTGGTCTTAATATAGCGTGCTTGTGAACTTTGTCCGAAAGCGATGCCATTCATCACATTGTTTGATTTATTGTCTACCAATTCCAACTTGATATGCTCCTGATCACGACCTACTACTTTGCTGGTACCATAATCATATACATTATGTGTACAAAAGATAGGTTTGTGGTTGTCTGGTCCGAAGGGATTGAACTTTTTCAGGTCGGCATGGAACTTCGGAGTGATATCCCGGAAGTCAATTTCTGCATCAATATCTATTACAGCACTAGTCTGTTCCGGCAAAATATGTTCTGTGACATAGGTCTCAAAACGGCGGGTGAATTCTTCCACATTTTCCACTTTCATGGATAGTCCTGCAGCGTAAGTGTGTCCTCCAAAATTTTCCAACAAGTCACGACAATATTCGATAGCTTTGTAAACATCGAAACCTGATACGGAACGGGCAGAACCAGTTGCTAGATTATCTGTACGGGTTAATACAACTGCCGGGCGATAATAAATCTCTGTAAGGCGTGAAGCTACGATACCGATAACACCTTTGTGCCACGCTTCATTATAAATGACAATGGAACGCCGGTCTGCTAGTCCTTCCAAGTGGTCTACAATTTGGTTGGCCTCTTCGGTCATGGTCTTATCCAGATCTTTACGGGTTTCATTGTATTGGTTGATTTGGTTGGCTTTCTCTAATGCTGCCGAGAAGTCCTTTTCTATGAGCAATTCCACCGCTTCTTTTCCGTTCTGTATACGTCCGGATGCGTTGATGCGCGGACCTATCTTGAATACGATATCACCTACGGTAATTTCTTTTTCTGATAATCCGCATACATCAATAATAGCTTTCAGACCTACACTGGGATTGGAGTTCAACTGCTTTAAACCATGATGTGTCAGCACTCGGTTCTCTCCCATGATAGGTACGATGTCTGATGCTACACTGACAGCAACCAAATCTAATAAAGGAGTTAGTTGATGAAATTCAATGCCATTATTCAAAGCGAAAGCCTGCATGAATTTGAAGCCTACACCACACCCTGAAAGATGATCGTAAGGATACGTATTGTCTGCCCGTTTGGCATTCAGAATAGCTACGGCTGGTGGCAATATATCATCAGGTACATGGTGGTCGCAGATGATGAAATCGATACCTTTTTCTTTTGCATAAGCAATTTCCTCTACGGCTTTAATACCGCAATCTAACACAATAATAAGTTTTACACCTGTTTCACAGGCATAATCCACTCCTTTTACTGATACTCCGTAGCCCTCATTATATCGGTCGGGAATATAGTAGTCAATGTTCGAATAGAACTGCTGGAGAAATTTGTATACCAATGCTACAGCTGTTGTACCGTCTACATCATAATCTCCATAAACCATGATACGTTCTTTCCTGCCCATAGCTTGATTGAGCCGTTCTACGGCAATGCTCATATCCTTCATCAGGAATGGGTCGTGTAGCTCGTTAAGCTGGGGACGGAAAAATCTTTTAGCCTCTGCTGCTGAGGTTATACCTCTTTCCAGCAACAGCTTACAAAGAATCGGGCTGATCCCTGTTTCCTTTGCTAATGCTTTAGCTGCTTCTGTCTGTTCTTGGCTTGGAGGTTGATAATTCCATTTGTGATTCATTTTATATATTGTTTTTTCTTTTTTCTGCTCTCGGAGACGGATGATACCATTTTCTAGTTATACTTACCCAATCAATCCGTAAAGTTAGGAAAAAACAAAATAAAAAAACCGCTAATTCCATATATATTTTATGGAATTAGCGGTAAAGTATTGTATAGTAGCGGATTATTTGATGCCTAATTTTTTAGCAATTTCTTTAGGCAGTGCATTTTTATTGACTACGATATTCATGGTTTTGTAACGAACGAATGCTTTTGAGGCGTACCATAAGCCTTCGTATTTTCCAGCTTTTCCCCAAGAATTCTTTACCATATAATAGTCATTTCCTTCTTGGTCTTTAGCTATACCGTAAATCAACATGCCATGATCGTCGGTTGTTTCCCAATTGTCATATGCTTCCTGGCGTTCTTCTTGTGTACACCATTTCTGAGGTTGTGGTTTGGTGTTCAGTTTCTTTTCTTCCGGTTTCATTTTCAACCAATGAGCCATGTCTGACCCACTTAGTTCTTGCACTTTTTCCGTGTCGGGCATAACAGCTACGCCATCACGTGTAAAACCTTGTTCACTGACATCAGATCCCCATGCGATTGGATAGCCGTTATTAATGGCATTGTCAAAAACCTGCATGAATTCATCAATGGGAAGGTTGTATGATTGTCCCCAACGCCAGTTGTCTTGAATTTCAAGGACAAATGGTTCGTAGAACGGATGGTGGGTATACGAGGTTAATGAAATGTAATCATTTGGATTTAATCCTGTTGATTCGAAGAATGAATGGGGAGTGTATTCTTTTCCTTTATAAGTGAATTTTTCAGGGCATTTACCTAAATAGATATCATGAATAGCGGCAATGGCCTTTTTCCATAATGGATTATGGTTATTATCTGTTTGGAGTTTGCGTAATTTTCCTTTGGCTATTGCTGCTACTACAGCATCCGATACGGCTGTAAGTTCTGTATGGTTACTTAGTGTATCACCATACATGACTCCCGGACGCATAACTTCTTCGGGCACCAGACCAAATTTTTTCATTCCATAGATAACGTCATAGAATGATCCTCCTTGGGAAAAGATACATCTCCATGAGTACGTACGGCGGCATCAGCTCGATCCAAATAAGTTTGGTGTACGATGTACATTTCAGAAAAGTCGTATTCTCCTTTTCCCATACGAAGTAATTCTGATTCTAGAAAGGCCATACTGGAATAGCACCAGCAAGTACCGGCACGGCTTTGGTTCTTGACAGAAGTAATAGGCAGTTCTTTTACTGTAGTGAATACAAACCCTTCTTCCTTTGGCTCTTCTTTTTGTGCATCTTGTGCAAAGAGGCTTATACTGCATAAACCTAATGCTGCTAATAATGTAAATCTTTTCATTTTAGAAATAAAAGTTTTGTTTGTTATGTTACTCATTCATAATAGTTTCTACTTCTTCGATAGTGATAGGGATGCGTTTCTCGCCAGTGAAACGGGAGCCTTCCGAAGTAATCAAAATATCATCTTCCAAGCGGATGCCTCCAAAATCTTTGAATTTTTCAATAGCATCAAAGTTCAGGAAGTCTGTATGCATTTTCTCTGCTTTCCATTTGTCAATCAATGCTGGAATAAAATAACAACCCGGTTCATCAGTAATTACAAAGCCTTTCTGTAAGCGACGTCCCATGCGTAGAGAGGCTAGCCCGAACTGGGAAGAAGGACGGATTTCATCGTCATATCCTACGTAAATTTGTCCTAGGTCTTCCATGTCATGTACATCCAATCCCATCATATGACCTAATCCATGAGGCAGGAATAAAGCATGTGCACCAGCGGCAACAGCTTCTTCCACGTCGCCCTTCATGAGTCCCAGGTCTTTTAATCCTTGAACTAGCACTTTGCAGACTTCTAAGTGTACAGACATATAGGTTATACCTGGACGAGTAATTTCCAATGCTTTATCATGGCAAGCCAATACAATATTATACACATCTTTTTGCCGTCCTTCAAATTTGCCTCCCACAGGTACGGTACGTGTATGGTCTGAACAATAATTTGTGACTCTTTCAGCTCCGGCATCTGTTAGCATCATGCGCCCTGGCTCTAAGATATGGCTATGGTCATGGTTATGTAATGTCTCCCCATGTTGAGTCAGGATAGTGGCAAATGAAGTCATGCTTCCATAAGAAGCGGCGATGCCATCCAGTACTCCGGCGATATATTGTTCCTTTATTCCTGGTTTACATAGACGCATGGCGGTTGTGTGCATTTCATAACCAATATTACATGCCAAGTCGATTTCTGCTATTTCGCAAGCTTCTTTTACAGAACGTAAATCAACTACAGCTTTTATCAATTCTACAGAAGCATATTTCTTTACTATAGCCGCACGGATACCGGTTAAGTCTTCTAAGAGCATCATATTATCGAATCGGTAGGGAGGAAGGAAATGTACTTTTCTCCCTTGTGTGATAGCTTTTTTTACCACTTCTTTTAGCTGGGGGAAAGGAAAACTTTTCTGAATACCTACTTGTGCAGCCAATTCTTTCACACTGGTTGGGCCCCATCCAGATAATGTCGTCCATATCTACATCATTTCCGAAGAAATAATCTTCTCCTGCTTCTATATCTATTACACCTGCATATCCGGGGTGAGAATGACCGAAGAAGTAGAGGAATGAACTGTCCTGACGGAATTTATATGTGTTATCCGGATAGTTTGCCGGAGCTTCATTATTACCTAGTATAAGGATAATACCATTTTGCACTTTATTTCTAAGTGCCTGACGGCGTCTTTGATAAGTTGCGGAATCAAACATGGTTAACTTTATTTTAATTGAATATTTATTGAACTGTGTTGCAAATGTAATAATTATAATCTTAAAAGTACTATTTGCTTATTTGATTTTTTAATCGATTTCGGCTTTATTTTTATCATTTGTCAATCTTGCTTTTCTAATTTCACAGGTTTCTCTTATATTTCCTTGATAAGTTGCCATTCAGTAATTTATCAATGAAGGAGAATTTGATTGATTTTTATGATGGAATGCAATTATTTAATAAATATAAAAGATACGGCTAAATACTTTGAAAAGGTTAACTTTGCACTGAACTCTTTCAAGGATAGATTTGTTCCTCAACATTGATTATGAAAATAGATGATAAAACAGGACTGGTACTGGAAGGCGGAGGTATGCGCGGAGTTTTTACCTGCGGGGTATTAGACTATATGATGGATAAGAAGGTTTGGTTTCCGTATGGGGTAGGAGTTTCTGCCGGAGCGTGCAATGGTCTTTCATATATGTCTCGCCAGCGTGGTAGAGCTAAGTTTAGTAATATTGATTTATTGGAGAAATATCATTATATCGGCATAAAGCATTTATGGCGTAAGCACAGTATTCTTGATCAGGAATTGCTTTATGAACATTTTCCTAAGGAAATTCTTCCTTATGATTATAAAACATATGCTGAAAATTCTGCTCGTTTTGAAATGGTGACTACTAATTGCATTACGGGTAGGGCGTGTTATTTGGAAGAGAAACATGATCCTCGACGTATTATTGCCATAGCTAAGGCGTCCAGCAGTCTTCCTTATGTTTGTCCTATAGCTTATGTAGATGGTGAGCCGATGCTTGATGGGGGAATTGTGGATTCTATTCCTGTGTTGCGTGCTATTGAACAAGGATATGATAAAAATGTAGTGGTACTTACCCGTAATCGGGGATATCGCAAAAAAGGAAAGGATATGAAAATTCCTCATTTTATCTATAAAAAATACCCTCGTTTGCGCGTGGTTTTAAGTAAACGTTGCCGTATTTACAACGAACAGCTTGATTTAGTAGAGCAATTGGAAGACAAGGGCAGGATTGTGGTAATTCGTCCTGAAAAGCCGATGGAAGTGGATCGTATTGAAACAGATATAAAGAAACTGACCGATTTATATGAGGAAGGGTATGTCTGTGCAAAAAAAATGTTTGAAGAAAAACAAATACTTCAAAAATAAATTTTTGGCCAAGAATGTTTTTATAAATGGGGATATTGGAGGAATGGGGATCATTCTTGTTATATGGGGTGGAACTTCATCTGCCCCATATAACAAGAATGAATGCTCTTTCCTTTTGGAAAGAAAGATAATATATTAGTAATATAAATGTGACGGTACAGTTAATACTTGCTCGGTATAAACTTGCTCGACAGTCGGATAATCTATAGTGAATGTCTTTTTTAAATCTTCAAAAAAAGCCATGAGGACTATGGGGGAAGTCCTGGAAGAAGGTATATATTCGGAAATTATAAATGTTCTTTTGGGCTGTTCTGGAAGAGTTAAATCAAATGAGATGAGATGTTTTGTCCCCCATTGTTCATTTTCTATTTCATTGGACTTTCTTTCAAAACTACCTTCTATAGCTTTGTCTCCAAACTTTTCTTGATAAACCAGTACTTTGCCTCTTGCTATTTCTGCATCCGTATAGATAAATTTGTATCCTCCTCCTGTTTTTACTGGTATTGTAGCTAATGCTTTTTCTTTAATTGTTTGTTTTTCAGAGTCTTTTAAATCTCCTGTAAGAAATATATCCTGTTTGCTTACAATGTAATTATCGGTGTAATAGTCTACTATTACATGAATGTCAAGTGTGTTTCCTGATTGATCTTTTACAGTAATAATTGCTTCACCTAATGCTAATGCTTTTATGGATATGTCACAAGAAGAAATCATTTTAGTTTCTATAATTTCCGGTTTATCGCAGCTTATTTCATAATTCCCGTCTCCTCCTTGCAAGGGAAAAGAGTATGTCTGATTATTAGGATAGTTTAATTTTATATTTGCTGTTTCTCTATTTTTTAAGGAGATGGGAGCAAGTTCATCATTGCTGCACGATGAAATTACTAAAGAGCAAAGGAAAATAAGCACTGTGGCTAGCATACTGTTAAGTCTCATAGTTTGATCTTATTTTATGTTCTACATAGTTTAAATGAGAGATTAGATGATTTACTGCTTGGCAATTAGAAATTTATTTTTTCTTGAATTTGTCCAGTCTGTGGATAAAATATGAGAATGTAAAATGAAAAATCCCTCTTTCTTCTAAAGAAAAAGAGGATTATAGTTGAGTTTCTAGTTTCTGATTTTTATTTGGCAAAACTTACGGCACGTGTTTCGCGGATGACTGTAATCTTCACTTGTCCCGGATAAGTCATTTCGTCTTGAATCTTCTTCGCAATTTCACCGGATAAACTTTCAGTTTGTTTGTCGTCAATCTTGTCGGCACCTACAATCACACGTAATTCGCGGCCAGCTTGGATGGCATAAGTTTTTGTTACCCCTGAATAAGACATAGCTAATTGTTCTAGATCATTCAAACGCTTGATATAAGCTTCTACAATTTCACGACGAGCGCCTGGACGTGCGCCTGAAATGGCATCGCATACCTGTACGATAGGAGCCAGCAGGCTAGTCATTTCTGTTTCGTCATGGTGAGCACCGATAGCGTTACAGATATCTGGTTTCTCTTTATATTTTTCGGCTATCTTCATGCCTAACAATGCGTGCGGCAATTCTGGTTCTTCATCAGGTACTTTACCTATATCATGCAGTAATCCAGCACGTTTTGCTTTTTTAGGATTCAAACCTAATTCAGAAGCCATCACAGCGCAAAGATTGGCTGTTTCACGAGCGTGTTGTAGAAGGTTCTGACCGTATGAGGAACGATATTTCATCTTACCGATAATGCGGATTAATTCAGGGTGTAGGCCATGAATACCTAAATCAATAGTGGTACGTTTACCAGTCTCAATAATTTCTTCTTCTACCTGTTTGCGTACTTTAGCTACCACTTCTTCAATGCGTGCCGGGTGGATACGTCCATCAGTAACCAGTTGGTGTAATGCTAAGCGGGCAATTTCGCGGCGTACAGGGTCAAACGCTGAAAGTACAATAGCCTCGGGAGTGTCATCTACAACAATTTCGACGCCGGTTGCTGCTTCTAAAGCTCGGATGTTACGCCCTTCACGACCGATGATGCGTCCTTTTATTTCGTCCGATTCAATATGGAATACGGTTACAGAGTTTTCGATAGCAGTTTCTGTGGCTACTCGTTGGATAGACTGGATAACGATACGTTTAGCTTCTTTATTAGCTGTCAACTTGGCGTCGTCCATAATGTCGTTAATATAGGAAGCAGCCTGTGTTTTCGCTTCTTCTTTCAAAGATTCAATCAGGCGTTCTTTGGCCTCCTCGGCAGAAAGACCGGAAAGAGCTTCCAGTTTTTCACGTTCTTGCATTTGTAATTTATCCAGTTCATCCTTTTTCTTGTCTATGATGACAATTTGAGCTTCTAGATTTTCTTTGATAGCTTCCGCTTCTGTACGTTTGCGTTGGACCTCTTCCTGTTTTTGGTTCAACATCAGTTCGCGTTGTTTTAGTTTATTTTCGGCCTGCTGAATCTTTTGGTTGCGTAAGGCGACTTCTTTTTCCAGATCAGCTTTTTTGTTCAGGAATTTTTCTTTTACTTCCAAAAGCTTGTTTTTTTTAATTACTTCAGCTTCCGTCTGTGCTTCTTTGATGATGATGTCATACTTAGATTTCAGGCCATATCTGAAAAGCATGTATGATAGGCCACCACCTACAGCGAAACACACAATTGCTATTATTACCGTTGTTATCATTGTTATTAATTTATATATAAATAAAAAACGCACAATCTATCTGTTAAGAACCTTCTCTTGACAGTATAGCTGTGCGTGAATATCCTTATTAATTCTAAACTATTACTCTCTGTTACTGATCTGTTTTTCAAGTTCTTTGGTTAGCTCCTGTAATTTTTCCTGATAAGGCGCAGTATCATTCCTGTCTTTCATAGAAATATTTTCGAAAGCCAACTCCAGTGCAGCCATTGCCCAATGCCTTGCGGGGCTGAAATCGGGGTAATAACTACGGTATTTGTTTAGTTTATTGTCAATCTGTTTGGCAGCGTCCCTGTATAACTGTTCATCTTCACGACGAATGGTCATCGGGTATCGTTCGTTGTCAATCAGTAGATGTATCTTCATCATATCGTCCATAATACTATCGTTTTATTGTTCAACTTCTTCTATTCGTTTAATAAAGCGATGCATTTGTCGACTTCACGCACAAGCCTTGACAACCGTTGTTTTGTATCATTGATATCTTTATCATGAATACTGATTGTCCTGGCCATTTTCAAATTGGTATACATTACTTCTAATTCTTTCCGGCTATTCTCCAATCGTCTCACCTCCTCGTTTTTTTCAGTGAGAAGTTGCTTTAACTTTGCATTTTCATGTTTCAATTCATCATGCAAATACATAAAATGCCTCAGTTTTGCCTCGAAAGTATTTAATAGCTTTTTGTCTTCTTCAGTCATTTTATACCAAAATTGTACACAAATATAAAGGATTGGGAGCAAACACGAAAATATTTCGTCCTAAATTTATCGTTTATCGTTTAAAAAACTTTTTTAACGTCTTTATTAGCTGTTTTTCCCGTGCTATTCGAATATGATCTTTTTACTATTACATATATCTGTTGAGGATTGTTTACTGTTTTAATGTTTTATAGGATACTATGTGCCAGGTGGTACTGATTGCAATAATCAGGAACAGGATTCTTGCCCAAATGTAGGGTAGTATCCAGATGGCGCAATAGCTTAGGGTAATCCATATTAATGATACGGAAACGATCTTGGCATGTAAAGGTATTGCTTTATGCTCGCGGAAATTGCGGATGTAGCTTCCTAAATATTTTTGTTGGATGAGCCAATAATACAAGCGTGGTGAACTGCGGAAATACATGGCAGCTGTCAGTAATAAAAAGGGGGTGGTAGGCAGTAAAGGAAGAAATATGCCGATAATGCCTAATATGAGTGAGGTCGTTCCTACAATGGTATATAGTATTTTCATAGATGCAAATATAGACCAAAAAACAAAAAAATGCTGTGTCCTTTTTATATTATTCTTTTTTATGGTGTATCTTTGCGTCCTGTAGCACCGAGGTGACATTAGGTGTGAGTTCTTTCTTATTATAATTAAATGCTATGTATACAGTAATTAAACGAATGGAAATTTCAGCTTCCCATAGCTTGAAGCTGTCGTATAGAAGTAAATGTGAGAATTTGCACGGTCACAATTGGATTATTACCGTTTATTGTCGTTCCGAGGTTTTGAACGAGATGGTATGGTGGTGGATTTTACGCATATCAAGGAAACGGTGATGGGGCGTTTGGATCATCAGAATTTGAATGAGGTTGTTTCTCTTAATCCTACAGCTGAAAATATTGCACGCTGGGTATGTGAGCAAATTCCCACTTGTTTCAAGGTTGAAGTCCGCGAGTCAGAAGGAAATACCGTTATCTATGAGAAGGATTAATGAAATATTTTATAGTTTACAGGGGGAGGGATATCATACTGGGATACCTGCCGTTTTTGTACGTTTTTCCGGGTGCAATTTGAGATGTCCTTTTTGTGATACTCAGCATGAAGAGGGGACATTGATGAGTGATGAGGATATTGCAATGGAAGTGGCAAAATATTCGACTCAAGTAGTAATACTGACTGGTGGTGAGCCAGGATTGTGGATTGATGAAAAATTAGTTGATGCATTGCATCATGAAAGGAAGTATGTTTGTATTGAGACAAACGGCACTTGTCGGTTGCCTGAAAATATAGATTGGGTTACTTGTTCCCCTAAAGAAGGGGCGAAAATAAATCTAGATCGTATAGATGAGGTGAAAGTGGTTTATGTGGGGCAGGATGTTTCTGCTTATTTGGATTTGTCTGCTAGTCATTATTTTTTGCAACCTTGTTCTTGTGCTAATACGGAAGAAGTGATTGCTTACATTTTGCAACATCCTGAGTGGCGGTTGAGCTTACAAACTCATAAACTTTTGCAAATTCCTTAAGAAAATAGAAGATATAAAAAAGATTATTCGATGGTTTGGCATTGAATAATCTTTTTGCACGGGAGGAGAGGCTCGAACTCCCGACACCCGGTTTTGGAGACCGGTGCTCTACCAACTGAGCTACTCCCGTGTTTGCGGCTGCAAAGATAGTGTAATATTTGGAATATACAAACCTATTTATGAAAAAATATTGCCCATTATTCGTTTAATAGACCTAATTCATTGAACATGATCCGGTAAATTGCTGATTTTTTTCAATGGGCAACGGGTAGGCACGGCTGGACGAAGGCATTCTGTATAATCGCATTATCCGGTCTTCGAATTCAAAAGGTTCGCTGGTTCCTACAACGGGTTCTTTCACCTTTATTTGTTCACGAATAATATCCGTTGCTTTTTGTCCTGTGGTTACAATAGCCTTGCACATTGGAATCTGCTTCAGTAGCAAACTGATATCTGTCTGTTCTACAACTTCCAGAAATTTGTCTGAGGCATTGTCCTGTAAACGGCGAACAGCTGAAGCGGTATCATAAAGTGCGATACCTTTTTTATTTAAGAGATCAATAATACGTTCCTTGTCAAACACTTTTTTATCAGGATTCAGAAAGTGCTCTTTGTTTTGGAAAAATATTATTCCAAAATACGCCACATATCATTTTGCAGATTGGGATAAAAGAATTCCATGCTCCATCGTTTCTTTTGTGGGGGAAAACTACCTAACATCAGCAGTTTGGCGTTAGCCGGTAAAAAAGGCTCTAATGGATGTTCTTCTATATTTAATAAGGATTTCATAAAATCTTTAATGATTATTCTTTTGGCTTTGGTTCTTTTTTAGCCAGTAATACGATGTTATACACATATTCCGTCATCCAGTTTTCAGAATATCCTAAGGCTTGTTTGTATTTACGAATGGCAACACAGGTCTTGTGCACGCTTTCGTCTTTCCAGTCGGTCTTGGTCATGATATCATGAATTGTTTCTCGGTCATGTTACGTAACATTTTTTTCATTACGCTGGGCATACGGAATTTCCATTGCATCAAATTACCTATCAGCATCATCAAGTCATTGCTGAATCCTTGGAACATAAAAAGATAAGTCTTGACATCATTTACATTCTTGCAATTCTTTTTTATAGAACCGTCAATTTCTTTAAAGAAATCATCACTTAAACCATAAAGTTCTACTAACATCTTTTTGCAGCGTGATTTCTCAGCAATTCCCAACTTGTTGTTTTGGGTCGGTATTTTGAGTGTACGTTTGAAAACTGCCATATCTGGCAAAAAATTAATATTTGTGATACCTATATTGCAGGCCATTACAGACTGATAATATACACGGATCAGTGTCATGAAGTCTTCCATACCACCTACGTGGCTTGTTTCTTCTCCTTCTGTCTGTTTTTTACCAAATAATTTTGAAAATATGCTCATTGTGTTCTTAAATTATATTGTTTTCCTGTCTGCAAAGATAGCGATAAAACTGAAACATTTTTGATTAAAATCCTTTTGTTTTACTATTTATCATTTTATTGAATGGTTGATGCCGGGGTTTTGTTTTATTGCTTTGTGTTACCAGCATTCCAAATCATTTTCAATGTCTTTCATTCTGTCTTTGGTGAAAACTGGATTTTTGACCCCGTTGCGTTTTTGAATTCGGTAGTCTTCCAGTAGACGGAATGCATATTTCCCTAGTAAAGTAATGGCTATCAAGTTACAGATAGTCATAAATCCCATTGCCATATCGGCCAGGCTCCATGCCAGGTCCAGACTGGCTAATGCCCCAAACATAACCATCCCCCCCACTGATATACGATAAATGGGGATAGCCCATTTCTGATGAGTTATGTAGCGTACATTGGCTTCACCGTAATAATAATTTCCCAAAATGCTGCTATAGGCGAAAAACAGAATTGCCACCGCTACATAAATAGTCCCAATGTTGCCTATTTCATTATTTAGTGCCATTTGAGTAAGTTTTATTCCATTGACTTCTTTAGTGGAGGCCCCTCCGCTGAAAAGAATGATGAAAGCAGTGCAGGTACATATGACAAGTGTATCGGTAAAGACTCCCAATGTCTGAATTAATCCTTGTTTTACAGGATGGGTAACATCGGCACTTGCCGCTACATTGGGTGCGGAACCCATACCGGCCTCATTGCTGAATAATCCACGTTTGATTCCTTGCATTAATGCTATGCCTATACCTCCGCTCAATGCCTGTTCCCAGCCAAAGGCATTCGCTATAATCAATTCAATAACTTCTGGCAAATGCTTTGCATTCACAATTACGATGAAAAGGGATAAAAAGATGTATCCCAATGCCATGACAGGAACAATAATGCTACTTACTTTGGCAATACGCTGAATACCTCCGAAGATGATAACTAATGTGAGCGAGGTAAGTATCACTCCCATTAAGCTGGGAGGAATATTGAATGCTTCCTCGAAAGCAGCGCAAATGGTATTGCTTTGTACTGAATTAAAAGCAAATCCAAAAGTAAAGATAAGCAGAAAGGCAAACAAAACTCCCATCCATGGCTGTTTTAATCCTTTTTTCATGTAATAAGCTGGCCCGCCAACGAAAGAATTATGTCCGTGTACTTTATATAATTGGGCCAATGTGGACTCAATAAAAGCGCTGCTGGCACCCAAAAGAGCAATTACCCACATCCAGAAAACAGCACCCGGACCACCCAAAGTAATAGCGGTGGCAACTCCTGCTAAATTACCTGTTCCCACGCGACTAGCTATGGAAACGGCAAAAGCTTGAAAAGAGGAAATATGGTGTTCGCGACCTTCTGTCTTGCCGGTAGAATCACCTAATAGACGTACCATTTCTCTTATCATGCGGAATTGTACGAAATTTGTTTTAAAAGTAAACCAAAACGCACATCCTAACAGCATGATGATCAAAATGTAAGTCCAAAGCACATCATTCACTCTGCTGATTAATAGGGTCAGTATATCCATTTTACTTATTCCTTGTTTAATTTAAAATAGAACTTATGTCCATGGAAAACAAGTTCCACTAGACCAAAACGGATAAAGTCTGCTAATAGTTCACAAGTTGTCTTGTGGTTTAATCTGCAAAGTTTGCAACATTGATTTAATGAAAGTTTTCTTTTCTTTCAAGACATCCAGTAACCGTTGCTCTCTTTCGGTAAATGTTACAAGTGCTCCTTCAGGTTTCTTGCTGTGTTGCCACATCTTTAGATGGACGGGAGTGGCCAGTATGTTTTCGTCTTTGATGCGGATATAGGCCCATGGCTTATCCATTTCATCTAGGGCATATACAGGTTTAGAAACCGTTTCGTTAATACGTATTTCCAATACAGTCTTTCCTTCTACCTTGTAAGTCTGCGTTTCCAGTTCGACTTTGGGCTTGCAATACATGGTTGCTGCTGCTTCTATCATATATATTTCTTCGTCAGAGCGGACTCCTGCTATTTTGCCATTGTCCTTTACTCCTATTAATAGCCTGCCGCCCTCGGTATTGGCGAATGCGGAAAGGCTGCGGGCTATTTTGCGTGCGTCCGAAATCTCGAATTTAAAATCCTGATGACAGTGTTCTCCCTCCGAGACAAGCTGTCGTATGTATTGTGTATCCGTTAATGCTTTCATTTCAATTGCAAAAATAGGAAAAATGAAACATATTGTGGGTATCGAATGATAAAAAAGCCGATATTAGTTTGTCTGTTATCAAGCTTTTTGCTTCATTTGCAGTGGAATAAAAATAATTAGCCTTTAAAATCTAATGGGAATAAGAAAAAAATGTTTGATCATTACATTATTATGCTTTTCTAGTCTAATGTATGCAAGTGAATTCATGTTTAAACATTTGGAGGTGAAAGATGGTCTGTCAAACAATCAAGTTCTTGATATCTTTAAAGATTCCGAAGGTTTTATGTGGTTTGCCACAGCTTCTGGGTTGAATCGGTATGACGGGTGTCAGATGACTTTGTTTCGTAGTTATAATGCCGATCCGGCTTCTTTACCTGATAATTATATCAAAAGCATACAAGAAGATTATAAAGGAAACTTATGGATTCTTACCGGTGTGGGTTATGCCATTTACAACTCGGAATCAGAAACATTTAATAGGGAGGTGCATGCATGGCTATATGAAGTCGGTATTGACGGAACTCCTGCATTAGTATATATAGACCATAATAAAAATATGTGGTTTTATATAAAAGGAAAAGGCTGTTATTTGTACATTCCGGAATCTCAATTACTATATCCGCTTTTGTTTGATACTCATCAGTTGCCAGAAGGTGATATTACGGACATTGTAGAATGTAGAGAGGGAATCTTGTTGGTATATAATACCGGGAGGCTTGTTTGTCTGGATACTCGGACAAATAAGATTAAATGGCAGCAGGATGATTTAGCTAGGGAGTTGGGAACTGACAAGCAGGGAATTTTCACTCTGTTTGTAGATCGTGATAATGATATATGGATGTATAGTCCATTTGGAATATGGGTTTATAGTCCGGAGCAGAAGAAGTGGCTGTCTTGGCTGGCAAATATTATCAAGCGTCGGTCTCATAACATGGTCCGTGCTGTATCACAGGATAAGCAGGGGCGTATATGGATAGGAACAGATCAGGATGGCATTGATATATTAGATAAGAAGACAGGGGAAGTGAGGCAGTTGCGGAACAAGGCAGGTGATGAACGTAGCTTGCAAAATAATACAGTAATGGTTCTATACGAGGATTCCAGTGAAACTATGTGGGTGGGGACTTATAAAAAAGGAATTTCCTATTTTAATGAGTGTGCTTTTAAATTTGGTGCAGAGTATATGGGAGATATTAGTTGCATTGAAGAAGACAAAGAGGGCTATGTGTGGCTGGGTATCAACGATGTCGGTATCATATATTGGAATTCCGTGACTGGCAACCGGGCTGCTTTTCCACAGAAAGGTACGGATAAACTCATTACTGATGCCATTGTTTGCATTTTGAAAGCTAGTGATGGGAAACTTTGGATTGGTACTTTGGGGGGAGGCCTGATTTGTTATGATAACGGTCGTATTATTCATTATAAAAAAAACATACCGGAACGGCAAAATTCTTTGGCTCATAATAATGTATTGGCTTTGGCTGAAGATAAGCAGGGGATTATATGGATAGGTACATTGGGTGGGGGAGTGCAGAGTTTGAATCCCAAGACGGGTTTGTTCACCACTTATAATACAACTTCGGCCGGCTTGATATCCGATTATGTTTCCTCTTTGTGTATGGGAAAAGAGGGCTCTTTGTGGATTGGCACCGTTCAGGGACTTTCGGAATTGGATATTGAAACTAAAAAAGTGGTTAATCTGGAAGGTACTAAATCTGGTAAGGAATATTTTTCTGATCAGAATATAAGTCAGGTGTATGAGGATAGCCGTGGATTGATATGGATTGGTACATGTGAGGGGCTGAATGTTTATAATCCCAAAACGGATGAACTGATTATATTAGGAGTGGAGCAAGGAGTTTCCAGCCCTATCATTTCTGGAATAGTAGAAGATGGTAATGAAAATATATGGGTGACTACAGCACGTGGAATAACTAATGTTATACCGGCAGTAGATTTAAAAACAGGGCGCTATATTTTTCATAGTTGTGTTTATGATGATAAAGATGGTTTGCAAAATAGTGGGTTCAACCTGCGTTCCATTAAAAAATTGTCTTCTGGAGAAATTTTTATGGGAGGGCTGTATGGCATTAACCGTTTCCGCCCGGATGATATAAAATACAATAAAAAATGTCCCAGCGTGATGTTTACCCGTTTGTTCTTGTTCAATGAAGAAGTAGGGGTGGGTGAGGAATATGAAGGTAGGGTGATTTTGGATAAGGCGTTGAACAAGGTAGATCAGATAAAATTGAGTTATGAGCAGAATATGTTCAGTGTACAATTTGCTTCTGATAACTATATTTTGCCGGAAAAAACGGAGTATGCTTATAGGCTGAAAGGTTTCAATGAGGATTGGATGACTACTACCTATGACAAAGTGACTTATACTAATCTAGCCCCCGGAACTTATATGCTGAAAGTGAAAGCAGTCAACAGTGACGGATATGGTGGAGATGAAGAAGCTTCATTGAAAATTGTTATCTATCCTCCTTTTTGGCGTTCCGTTTGGGCATATATTGTTTATAGCCTTTTGGTGGTTGCTGTATTGGTATTGGGATGCTATTGGGTTCTGCGTGGAGAACGGAATAAATTTAAGATACAGCAAATAAAGCAAGAAATAGAGAGGAATCAGGAGAAGGCAGATATGAATTTGAAGTTTTTCACTCATGTCAGCATGAACTACGTACTCCGCTCACTCTTATTATCTCACCGTTGGAAACGCTGATGAAGGAATATCAATCGGATGCTGTTCTGATGGATAAATTAAATATAGTGCAACGCAATGCGGTAAGGTTGTTGAATCTTGTAAATCAGTTGTTGGATTTTAGGAAAATTGATGTGAATGGATATTATTTAAGTTTGTCTGATGATGATATCATCTCTTATATTCATACGATTTGTGATTCTTTTATCTCTTTGTCTGAACAGAAAGATGTTTCTCTCACTTTTTATTCAGCTGTTTCCTCATTGAATATGTTGTTTGATGGGGATAAAATGAGGGAAGTGATGATGAGTCTGCTTTCCAATGCTTTTAAATTTACTTGCAGTGGTGGAAGAGTTGATGTGTTTGTCAGTTTAGTGGAAGGACAGGATTCTCGGGAAATGCTGGAAATCAGAGTGGCTGATACAGGGATCGGCATTAAAAAAGAAGACAGAGAACGCATTTTCGGACATTTTTATCAAGTGGATTATCCGGATATGAGCTTCTCAGGTGGCGGAGGTAGTCTGAGTATTGTACGTGATTTTGTCACGCTTCACGATGGCACGGTGAACGTAATGGATAATACCCCTGTCGGTTGTGTTTTTATTATCCATATTCCAGTAAAACGTTCTGGGGGTAAACCGATGAAGATAGAACAGGTGCAAGTTGTAGATAAGTCGGTAGAAGATATTTCCACACTTCAAGTTCCGGAGTCTTATGTGGCGTCTAATGTCGGGGAGGAATCGAAAGAAGAACTGAACCATATAATAACAATAGAAGGACTGGAGGAGGATATTCGAAGATTAGAATCTGGTAATACGGAAGAAATTGCAGAAGAAAAAAATATAGAAACAATCTCTGCCGTTGCTCCACAAAGAGCAACGGTGATTCAATTGGTTGAGGGTGAGAGTAATGAGATGATAACTCATATTATTCCACCGGAGGGGGTACCGGAAATGGTGACCGCTGTTCCTGAAGAAAAAAGTGAACTGGAGTTGAAAACGGTTTGGAATCATGCTTATATTGATCTCAAACCTAGTGGGACTGCCATAACTTCGATGGATGAAAAACTGATAAATCATGCTGTGAAATATGTAGAGGATAATATTGCACGCAGCGATTTGTCTGTAGAAGAGCTAAGCAAGGAATTAGGGATGAGCCGCGTTCATTTATATAAAAAGTTATTGGCTATTACCGGTAAGACCCCTATCGAGTTTATTCGTATAATTCGTTTAAAGCGGGCTGCCCAATTACTCCGTGGAAGTCAACAGAATATTTCAGAAATAGCCTATCAGGTGGGTTTTAATAATCCGAAATATTTCAGTCGATATTTTAAGGAAGAATTTGGTATACTACCTTCGGCTTTCCAATATAAACAAGGTAGATAGTTTTCAATATTTTATAGTGCCATTTAAGGTTTGTATCGGAGTTTCGTCAACAGACATACGTTCTGTAACAGATTTCATCTATGAGTAAAAACAATTCCATTTTATTATTGTTTTTATTAATAATAGTCATACGTTAAAATCAATATAGAATGGAACATACAGTTATACATGACGAGAAAGTAGACCGTTTCGAAGTATTTGAATCGGGACAAATCGCCTATTTGCAATATGATGAAAAGAACGGAGTTTTGGATATCCTTCATACAATAGTTCCCCCACAGTTGGAGGGGCAGGGAATAGCTCAGGCTTTGACCGAGGCCGCTGTGAGATATGCTTCGGTCGTAGGGCTTAAAATACGTCCTACTTGTTCTTTTGCAAAAATGTTTTTTACCCGGCATACCCAATATAAAGACATGTTGGTGGAGTGAGAAATAAAATCAGACACGGATTGTATAAACACCGTGTCTGATTCGTTTTTAGCTCTCTTATCTTTATATATACCTTTAATCACATTGTTTGTGTGTCATAATATCCAATACTAGTTTATCGGTTTCATTCATACCTTGTGAACCGATTCTGGTAAGGTTGCGGATGCTACGGTCCACATCATTATCAATGATACCTTCTACAGAAGATACGCATTTATGTTCCATCGCTAATATGGCTGAAAATACAGCGGTAGAGACACCGCTGCTTAATTTCAGAGCACAACTGGGTTTGGCTCCGTCACAAATCATACCCGTCAGGTTGGCGATCATATTCTGTACAGCAAAAGTGATTTGCTCATAAGTGCCTCCCATCAAATAAGTGATACCACAGCTAGAACCTGTTGCAGCTACTACACAACCGCATAGTGCAGACAGACGCCCCAAGCTTTGTTTGATGTAAATCACTGTTAGGTGACTGAGTGTCAGTGCGCGGATCAATTCTTCTTCTGATTTATGGTTATCTTCGGCATAGACTACTACCGGTAAGGTAGCTGTAATTCCTTGGTTCCCGCTTCCCGAATTGCTCATGACAGGAATCATGGCTCCCGCCATACGTGCATCGCAAGCTGCCGAGGTATAAGAAAGGATGTGGGTAAATGTATTACTTCCCAATATTTGTTCTTCACTTTTGCTACTTTTCAGAATTTTGCCTAATTCGTGACCGTAGTTTCCTTTGAAAGAACGTTCTGCTGCCGCTTTGTTCAAACGTTTGGTTTCAAGAATAAAACGAATTTCATCCAATGGTGTGGTGGTGGCAAAATCGTACACTTTTCGCAAGTTCAACTCCGGTTTTTTTGCATCCTCATTGCAGGCGGCGGTAGTTTGTTTGTTTAGTAAAACTTGGTTGTTAAAGGCCACATATATAAAATTGGTATGCCCGCAAGCAATAATGGCCGTTGCTTTATCACCGTCAGCTTCACAGATAATTTCGATATATAACTTTTCTTCTATATTCTCTTTCAGCCCGATAGAGATAGCTTGTGAGTCAATTAGTTTTTTACCCTCTGCTACGGCTTCAGGAGTGCTGTCTTTTAAGACTTCCAATTGATATTCGGATTTCCCGATTAATGCCCCTAAGGCGATAGCGATAGGTAGTCCAATCATTCCTGTCCCCGGGATGCCTACTCCCATGGCGTTCTTAAGAATATTGGCGCTGAGTAAAGCTTTAATCCTTTCAGGTCTTTTACCTAGTGTTTCTGTTGCTTTTGCTACACAAAGGGCTACGGCTATGGGTTCTGTGCACCCGATAGCCGGAACGACCTCGCGATTTATAAGGGCAATGATTTGCTCTCTTTCTGGTTTGGCGATCATAGTAGATAATTATTAAGGGGTCTTGCAAAAATCTTTTTGAAAGTGTATCAAAACTCGAATAAAACTATCATTTCGTTTGTCTTTTCCTTTTCGTTGATTTTCAGAATATTTTTCATTAAAGAATATTCTGAATGAATAGAATGATAGGTTTATTTAGTTTTGACACCCCTTCGACTTTTGACACACTTTGGTTATTTTTTATAGTTTTGTAATCCGGTCTGGAGGAAGTCAACATATTTATCTATATCCTCATCATATGAATATGATTTATTCAACGGTTTTCCTTCATTGTCAATCAATACATAGAAAGGTTGTGCGTTGGCACCGAATTTAGAACGTTGCAAGTAACTCCATTTATCACCGATCGTGCGTAGTGTACGTTCCTTACCGTTTTCCATCACTTTGATGTGTTCGGGCAACGGGGTTTTGTTATCAACGAACAATGTTATCAGTACATAGTCCTCAGTCATCAACTTGTTTACTTTCGGATCAGTCCATACAGCGGCTTCCATTTTACGGCAATTTACACATCCGTAACCTGTAAAGTCGAGCATTACCGGTTTTCCGGTACGTTTTGCATATTCCATACCGGCATCGTAGTCATCAAACTGCGCATGTACTTCATTGGTATATAAGTTGAAGTCTTGTGTATTCATGGGAGGAGCAAATGCGCTGACAGCTTTCAAAGGAGCACCCCATAAGCCCGGTACCATATATACAGCAAATGCAAGTGAGATAAGAGCCATAAAAAAACGGGCAACACCTACTTTATCATCATCATCATCGTGAGGGAATTTGATCTTACCCAACAGATAGAAGCCTAGCAAAGCGAAAATCACAATCCATAAAGCAAGGAATGTCTCACGGTCTAGAATCCCCCATCCATAAGCCAAGTCAGCAACCGACAGGAATTTCAAAGCAAACGCAAGTTCGAGGAAGCCTAATACGACTTTAATTACATTCATCCAGCCACCTGATTTAGGCATGGATTTCAACCAGGATGGGAACATGGCAAACAGAGTGAACGGTAATGCCAGTGCAATGGCGAAACCTAACATACCGATGGCAGGGGCAATCACACTACCTGTGGTGGAAACTTCTACTAACAAAAAGCCGATGATAGGGCCTGTACATGAGAATGAAACCAAAGATAGGGTGAATGCCATCAAGAAGATACTTAACAAACCACTGGTCTGTTCCGCTTTACTGTCTACTGCGTTGCTCCATTTTGAAGGAAGAGTAAGTTCGAATGCTCCAAAGAAAGAGGCTGCGAATACAATTAGCATCAAGCAGAAGAATATGTTAAAAATAGCATTTGTGGAAAGTGCATTCAAAGCACTGGCACCGAATATTAAGGTTATGGCAAGACCTAATAATACATAGATCACTACAATAGAAGCACCATATGTCCATGCATCACGGATTCCTTTCTTTTTGTCTTTGCTACGTTTTAAAAAGAAACTTACCGTCATTGGGATGATAGGCCATACACAGGGCGTAAATAAGGCTAGTAATCCACCGATAAATCCGGCAAAGAAGATGTAAATCCATGAACGGTCTTGTTGTGATGTCGTTTCGCCAAATGCGTTCAACTCTTGGATAACCGGAGTCCAGTAATCTTGGACAGCAGTGTCATTGCCGATCAGGGCGGTAGTTGTAGCACTATCTGTTGCGGTAGTTGCAGTAGCTGTTTCCGCTACAGGAACTTCCGTTATGGCTGTTTCTGTTTTGCGGGTTCAGTAGTCTTGCTTGTAGTAGCAGCGGCAACTCCTTTTCCGGAGAAAGAGAAAGAAACTTCAGTAGGAGGCAGACAGTTTTCATCGTTGCAGGCACCGAATTCCATATAACCTTCTATCATATAGGTAGCGCCAGTTATTTTTAGTTTCTGAATGAAAATGGCAGTGTTCTCAAAGTAACGTAATTTCATTTCAAACACCTTGTCGAAGTTTTCAATTTCTTTACCTTGTGGAGTGAGCTTCCCTACTAATTCTACTCCTTCTATCTTGTCTACGTTGAAAGTAGCGGAGATAGGACCTCCCGAAGGAAGGTCCGTGGAATAAACGTGCCATCCGGCGTCAATCTTACCAGTGAATACTATTTGTGCTTCCGTATCGGAAATCGTCTTTAACTCGGTTTTGAATTGTACCGGATCTTGAATCTGGCAACTGCCGGAAGCAATGCCATAACGATTAAGAGGCAACTTAAAAAAAACTTCTTTTTCATTACGTATTATTTAAATTTTGATTAATGTTCATACCGCAAAGTAAGGGATAATATCTTAGATATGTCTCTCTATACCTATATAAATATCGGCAATTGCTGTTTTCAGAATAAAAAATAGAGCAAAAAGATAATCTATTGCTCTTTTTGGAGTTCCATAACTTTGTTTCTATATTGGGAGGGGGTCATTCCCACAGAGGATTGGAAAAGGTTATAAAAGGTGGAAATGGAGTTAAATCCCAACTCTGCAGAAATGGCTTTCATCGGAGTTTCGTTATTGGGGTCAGATAATAGGCGGATAGCTTCTTCAATACGGAAACGATTTACATAATGAGTGAAGGATAATTTGGATTGCTCATTGATGATACGTGATAAATAAGTACGGTTAGTTCCTAGTATTTCCGCTACTTTGTCTTTTGTTATAAAATTGTCTTTGTAAATTTTTTCTTCTCTCATAATACGCTCTAATGTACGGAAAAGTTCTAAACTTTTCTCATCGGTGAGTGAGGAGGAAGCATACTTTTCGGAAGTAGAAACCATGGAGGGGGCATTGGTCTCCAATTCTTTTATACGGCGATTCAGTTCCGTTTCTCTTTTGATTGCTTCTTGATTTTGCTTGACAATACTTAAATAAAGTTTGTTTTTACGGCGGTAGAGGTAATAAAGCAACCCTAAAACAATTACAGTGATAATAAGAATAAATGTTTGTTGCTGTATACGCTGTTCTTTCTGCATTACATCTAGTTTGCTTTGTTTTATTAAATTTTCCTGCCGCTCAGAGTCATATTTGAATCGCATTTCGCTTAAATCTCTTTCTTTGTCCTTGTTGAAAAGGCTGTCGTTTTCCAAACGGAATATTTTATAATACTTCAGTGCGTCATGATATTGGTGCAATTGCTCATAGCAGGTAGACAGATTTTCGTATAGTTCATTGCGATGGATGGCGTTGACGCGTGCATAAGAAATAGCTATTCCTTGTTTTAACAATAAAATAGCTTCTGGTTGTTTGTTTTGCTGCATTAGTATACGTGCATATCCCAAATGGGCATAGACAATAGAGGAAGTTTGTGCCGCCTGTTTATCCTTCATGCTTTTTTGTAATATTCCAAAGCCTGAGCATATTCACCCATATCATATAATATATTGCCAAAGAGATTATAGGTATGGGCTTGGTCGTAGAAATCATTTTCCAGCATCAATGTTTCGGCTTCATGGATATATTTCATTGCTTCCTCATTCTGTTTCATTAAAAAATACATATAGGCAGAATTTACTGCACCGGAATAAATGATGTATGGATTACGCATACTGTGTCCTAATTCATAACATTCTAATGCGTATTTGATGCCGGCTGTATCTTTTTTGAGGTAATAGATATTTGCTAAATTGCCTAAAAGCAAAGCGTATTGTTGTTGGAAATTATTTTGTTGTGCCAATTGGATACCTTTATAAAGCCATCGTATGGCACGGTAATAATCGGTTTCAATATTTGCTGAATAGAGTCCGAGACTACCATAGACGGAACAAAGGGTGGAGTCATTATTCAGTTTGGTTGCTAATTCAAGAGAAAGATTCAAGTTTTTTTTGGCTATTTTTTCCCGTCCGCTCATCATTTGCGCTTGTGCTTGGTAGATATATGAATAGAGTTGGAGTAGAGGATTTTTAGTCTTGTCCGCTACGTTTTTCATAATCTCAGCGTAAGTGATGGTTTTGGAATAATCTCCTTTATTTAAATAGTATTGGCATAGAAATTTTAAGGCATCCCCGTTATCAGGTTCTTTCCTAATGATTTCCAACTGTTTCTCAAGGATGACGGGGCGCTTTTGTGCATGTACACAAAAGGATATCCCCAAAAGTAACAGTAAGAAAAGACATTTTAGTTTCATATGCTTTTTCGATTGAGAGTGCAAATATAATAAAACCTTTAATTTTTCTTGTTCAAAAGTCTTGCATATTTAAAATAAAGTCGTACCTTTGCAACGCTTTCAACAAAAGCACTTCTGAAAGGAAGTTTGGGAGAGGTGGCAGAGTGGTCGATTGCGGCGGTCTTGAAAACCGTTGTACTGCGAGGTACCCGGGGTTCGAATCCCTGTCTCTCCGCAATAAACGCTGATAATCAGCAATTTACAAGAATGACGCCCAATTTTACACCCTAAAAAGTAGAATTGGGTGTTTTTGCTTTATTTAATACTTTATTCTTTTATTACTTGTTTGGCTTTGCGCTGTCTTTGGTTGCTTAACTATTATTTATTGTATAATTTGAAAAGGGGATATTGTGTTGTTGATGACATTGTTATACTAATATTTATTTAAATCATTTTCTTTTTTTAACTTTTTTTAGAGTAGGAGTCTCCCGAATAATTCTGTCTTTGTTTACAGCTCTTGTATGTTATACTTTTATTTTCATGCTTTGGGCATAATAATGAAATTGAATGGTTATTTGTAATAAAATACCAATTAATTGGTATTTTATTGTACGGGAAAAATCTTTTAATTTGCAAAAAAACTAAACTGTATTAATATGAAAAGAATATTCATTCTTCTATTCGTTTCCTTAGCATTATTTTCCTGTGAAAAAGAAGAAAATAATAAAATTCTTGAATATCAGGTGTTACCAAGTGAGAACGTATCTAAACCATTTAATTGTCTGGGGGAGAAACGTACTATTACTTTTACAATTATTCAAAAAACATTGATAGATGATGTTTTAGATTCAGAGGTTCCGATTATTCCCAAGGATGTTTCGATAGAATTTGATAAAACTCTTTTTTCTGATATAGAGACAAAAGTAAAGGGTGATCAAGTTGTATTAAATATAACCTCAAATATTAATAAGGAAGATAAAATTTTGAATGGTGATTTACAGATTTCTTATTCTACTATTAATGGCATAAAAGTAGAAAAAATTCCACTGATTATAGATAAAGGGGAGTTGACATTTATGTATAAAATCCATTCGGAAACAAAATCCCTTTATTCTACCAGCTGAAGGTGGCAAGTTTGAGTTGCCTTTTACGTGTAAAAAACAGACATATTTGAATGGGCAGTTTATAGAGGAAAGGTATTCTGCATTGAAAGGATTAAGATTTAAAACGATAAGTACTGGTAATATCTGGTTTCTTACGGTCAGAAAAGACGGGGAAAAAATCGGTTTCTACAAATTTACTTTTGTGGGAGAAGGGCCATATAACCAAAAGAGAGAACCCGAATGCTATTTTAACATATATATCCATGATGCAGATGTGGTAGCAGATAATCCTCCAGAAATATTCAGACAAGATTTTATGCAGCCCCAAACCCCAGGTGAGGATTATTATATCCCTTCCCGGGCCTCTTATAAGCATGGGACTTTCGATTTCTAACATATTCAGTATTAACCTTAATTATATTAATTATGAAACAGTATGTATGTTGTTGATTTTGCCAATTATGTTTTTAATTTTATGTTCCGATGATACAGTTGAAGAAATAGGAGGCTCTAATCATGTTCTTTTTGAGAGATACCTTCAAGAAGTGATAAATATTTCAATGGATAATCTGGAAAGGGTGCGCTTGGTGGTGCAGGAGTTGGTACTGTCACACTACCTGTTATCGGTACAGTATCGGGAACCGCTTTAGGTGGGTAGAGCGGCGCCTTAGTAGGAGTTGCTACTTTTTGCTAAAACATGAAAAAAAGCACTCTGATAATGATCTTTTGTCTATCAACATTCATTATAATCCCACTGCTTGTTGATTTATTCGAACAGGAATATTATACAAAATGCTTCGTAATAGTTTTTCTGTTTATATTATCTGTTAAAGGATTATGTAAAAAATCGTGCAAAAATCCTGATTGTTCATTTAAATAAATATCGCAGAAATGTAAATTGACAGTGGATTTATTTACAGCCCTTGTGTATGATGCTTTTATTTTCATGCTTTGGGCATAATGATGAAAATCAATATGTATAGAAAGGTGACTACATTAATTAGTTTTGCAGCATTTATTTTGTTTTGGATCATCATGTGTCCTCTTGGGATGTATGGTCAAGAATCGAAGTGGGTTGATATGAATCCTGTGGGAAAACGGTATTTGCGTTTTCACAAAGATTTTGCAGTTGATTCGGTTAAATATCCTATTTGGGAATATCAAAATTCTGTTATTTTTGCAAATTCTGGTGTTACTCTTCAATTCAAGAAGGGTGGGCCGTTTTTTTACACAGACCAAAGTCCTTTACATAAAGGGGAATATAATGTGTCGGGGGTAATAGCCCCATTGTGGAATGGTCACGTTTACGGCATGGGACGCCAAATGAATTTAATTGGTATTGGTGTTTTTAACTATGCTGCTATTGGATATAACAAATCATTGTCAGATAATTTATTTGCTGATGTTGCATTGCATGCAATGAAGTTGAGTACTCCTCGCCATGTGGATGAAACATTTGGTATATCGGGTAAACTTTCTTATTCCTTTAATTCCCGAATGAGTTTGCATGTATTTGGCGGTTTTTTATTTACTCCTGTTACTTCATTCAGCCGTAATGACTACGGAGGCAGTGTTGCTTTCGATATAACGGATTCTTTTGGAACGGAATTAGGTATAAGGGGGTATCGTGAATATCCTTTTGAACGTGGGGGAGTTACTCCTATCTTAATGCCTTACTATAAATTTAAAAAGCATAAAGTGGAAATGGATTTTGGTGGATTGTTACAAGAAATAATATATGGATTGTTTAAATAAAAAATATCATTTATGAAGAAAATAGTATTTGTATTGTTCGGATGTTTGATCATCTTTCAAAGTTGTAGTAATGTGTTTTATAACCATGCTAATAAAACGGAAAAGGTTACTGTTAAGGTAAAGCCTTTTAAATAAAATAATTGTTTAATACAAAATCATACACTATTGAAAATTGAAAAGATTTTTGGTTGTATTTTGAGTGCATGCATGATTGTAAGCTTGTTATCTTGCAATAGCGAAAATGAATTTATCGGTTCTGCACAAGAAACCATACCGGATGTTGAGGTTTCGACAATGGATATGTGGGTAAAAGAAACGAGAAGTGTTAGTGAGTACTTGAATATGCCAGTTCTTCATTTTAAAGATGAACAGGTGTATAGCGAGACGCTCCGGCAGCTTAAAAACATGACAGAAAATGAAAGATTTACTTATTTTCAGCAGTTGGGCTTTGAAGGGGCGTATATTTTATGGGAGCAGGCAGATAGGGAGCTCGATAAAATATTTGATATGGAAAGTGATGATTCTCACTTAATACAAGAGATGATAAATACGTACAAGGATAAATATTCAGATATTTTTTCTTTTAATACAGTTGACTTATTCGACGTTACCCCTTATTTTACATTCACTGATAATGATTTGTCCTTACTCGGTAATATAAAAGGTTACGTTGTAATCGGTAATAGTCTAAGAGGGCCTAAATATGATTATCCTACTTATGATTTGGATGAAGTTGTTTCAGCTACACGGGCAGCAGAGCCAACTCCGATTGAGCCAGGTTTTAAGGGATTTAAAGATGCTTCATTAACAATCAAGAATGGAAAATATAAAAGCACAATGACTATTGGGCGTATCGTTAATGGTAATTCTTTTGCTGTGGAATTTAAAACTAAAAAGAAACAACTTTTTTGGAAAAAGAGTGTTAAGGCCGGTTATTCGGCTATGTTAACAATGAAAAGCTCAAAGTTTAATTATAAGAATACAGTCTTTTGTCCTTATGGAAAAGAAGTTTCGATTTTAAATCTACCCATAGAACGAGTTGGAAATGTCTTTGATGCAGTTGTGGAAAACTTTAAATCTTCAAGGGGAGATGCAAAAGGAAACCAATCATTTCATAACATACGTGTAATATAGTCAACAGTAAAGATAGCAATATAATGAGCGTATATAAATCAAAGTTTCAGCCGATAATGGAGCGCTGGTCTCTGGTGTTAAAGATTGTCTTATTAACTACTGGACTTATGTTTCTATTAAGAACTTTTATGCTACAATCTTTGCAGGATCAAATCGCAAGCCTGTTATTGGGTATCATTCTTGTATCTATATACATATACATGCTGATAGTGATTCCTTCATTTATTTGTTTGGAAAAGGATCAACTCGTTATAAAAAGAGTGTTTGGTAAGAAATGTATTCCGTATTCTTGTATTAAGAACGCTTTTGTTTATGACGGTGTTCAAAATGATGTCCGTTATTTTGGAAGTAATGGCTTTTTGGGGTATATAGGTGTAATGGGGAGTACCATTATGGGAAATATTATTCCTATGTAAAGAATCCCAATCAACAAATTTTTATATTAACAGAAAAAAAGAATTACCTCTTAAGCTGTGAGAACAGAGATATGTTTATAAAAGATTTGTTGATTCACTTATAATATGCTGAATATTAATATGGTCTGTTGGAAAATATAGTTATGATATTACTTGACGGGAAGAATATGTTTTTTATTCTTCCCGTTAGTTTTTAGAGAACTAATAATTAATACCCCTTCTCTGCTATTAAGTAATTATATTTTCAATCCTTTTCGCTGCTTGTTTTCAACAGGTGTGTTTAGCCCTAACTTTTCTTTAATTTCCTGAAATTTCTTCCTGAACCAATCGAGTATGGGTACTCCGTCAATGCACAGCCTGAATTTTCCTTTCTCCTGCGGGTCCCTCTCCACTGTTGCCGTTGAGTGCTCCGTCCTGAACTTCTCCTTGTACTCCTTTGAATAGAGCCTTCCCTTGAACTCCACGGGTTGCAGGCTGACAATTCGTCTTGTCAGTTCTTCGGTGAAGCCCACTTCCCGGCATTGTTCTGCTATGGGTATCAGTTCCTTTACAATAGGAAAGTAGGTGTCTATCAGTTCCAGCCGATTGTCGTATTCTGCGATTTTCTGCCGGTAGCTCCGGTCAACTCTGTTTATCTCGCTGCTGTGACGGTTTTCCATTTTTGTCTGCTCCCTCTGTTCGGCTTGCACCTGCTTTTGCAGATTCACAATGTTCCGTTTCAAATTTTCATTCTCTGCTTCCAGCTTCTTAACTTTGCTGCCGCCGAAAAGTGAGCTCACCCCGTCCGCTATGGCTGTGGTGGCGTTCACCGCCGCTCCCTTCATTTTCTGCACGTTGATTTCCCCCTTTACCTGCTTCAGCTTTTTCATTGCTTCCTCTTCCAGCCCCAGCAGGTTTTCTATGTTCTCTTGCAGGCTGTCCTGCTGCTCCACCAGCTGCTTGTAGTATTGCATGGTGGAAATATGCCTTGCCAATGAGCCGTCCACGCCTCTCTGCAAGCCGTACTTGTTCATGGCTTGGGCATAAGTGTCCTGATAGTGTTTTAGCCTGTGCCTCGCCATTACATCATCTGCGCAGAGTCTCACGTCCTGCGGGTTCTTCTTTCTGTACTTTTTCTTCCCGTTCTGTTCTTCCTGTCCGGCTTTCCTTCGCTCTCCGGTCACTATCGGTATGACTGTGGCGTGTATGTGCGGTGTCTTCTCGTCCATATGCAGGACTGCCGATACGAGGTTCTGTTCCCCGTATGTTTCCCGGAGCCATTGCAGGCTGTCGTTGCACCAATCGTCAAGTCGTCCGTCCGCCTCTATTTGTTTCATGTCCCTGTTGCTTCCGGTGAGCAGTACCCGGATAGCCCTTACTTGGTTGGTACCTACCTTGCGTCTGATACCTGCCGTTTCCACCCGGTGTGCTATCGCCTGCGTGCGGTTTCTCACCCCTTCGGGAAACTGTACGAGCTCCCGGTTCAGGTGCGTGCGTGTTCTGTCCGCATTCTTCGGGTGAACGGTGCGCTCTATGTGTGCGGACATCCTGCTGTCCGTCCCTTTTGCCTTTTCCAGATGCAAAACTGCATATCCCATAACTGTCAATAATTTCAGGTTAATACTTCCCCTGCCTTGCCTTTATGCCGCATGGCAGACGGGGTTTCCAAAGGGGCGGCGCCCTATGGCTCGTTGGGGCTTTTTTAGCAATGTGTGCATTGCGTAAAGAAAAAGCCCTAATGAGCTATGGCTTTTTTCAAAGCCTTCCGGTGGCTGTGCGGCTACATCCTGATCCCTTTGCCTTTCTTCTTCGGCTGCTCTGTCTGGCTTTGCCTTTTTTCCGCTTCCGGTTTCTCTTGCTGCCGTTGCGCCTGTCCTGACCTTTTATCCCGCAGGAAGTCGTTCAGATCGTTGTACCCTTCGTATATGTGCGATGCGTCCCGTATGCGCAGCCCGTACTCTTTTTGCAACTCCTGAACGGCCTCGATTCCCGCCTTGTCGTTGTCAAGGAAACAATGGATGCTTTCATAACCGCCCAGCGGTCGGATTGCTTTGGAAAGGTCGGAAGTCGAGTTCAGTACGATGTAGTCCTGCCCGTCAAGTTCGGGACGGTCGGGACACCTTTCCAGCCGCAGGGTGAGGAAAGAGAGGTAGTCCATGAATCCCTCGAAGATGTAGCATGCCTCCTTCGACTCCGATTGTCGTATATGGGTGATGTCCTTCGGTGCTATGCATCCCTTGAAATGCTTGTTGCGTATCTCGTATCCTCCGAACGGTTGGGGAAGCCTATAGCATAGTATGGGGTTTCCCCGGTCAGATAGCGGACCTCCCTGCATTCTCTTTTTGCCAGTTCCGTATTTATTCCCCTTTGCCGCAGGTAGGTATACAGGCGGGAGAGGAGAGCGGTACTACCTCCAACTGCCGGAAACTCGGCTTTGACAAGGGTTGCTTGCCAAAAGAGAAAGAGACCGGGCGCACGTTTTGTGCCTGCTCCCTTATCCTTTCCAAGAGGTAGGGCAGACTGTCGGATGCGTATAGCTCCTGTGCCAGTGCGATGATATTACCACCTTTGCCTGCGCCAAAATCATACCATAGGTTGCGTTCGGTGTTCACCTTGAAGGAGGGTTCCTGTTCGTTCCTGAACGGTGAGTTGTACCATAGACTACCACCCTGTTGCCTTACCGGACTGTATCCAAGACTGTGCAGATATTCCTCTATGCGTATCTGCTTCGCTTCATTCATATTCATCATATTTCTGTTTTAAGTAGATATTGTTTTTGGGTTTTTCGCCCGTACCCTTTCATGTGTTACGGGCTGCATCCGCTTTACTTTACTTTGCTATATATATGCCCCCAGACTAAAGTAAAGCGGTTTCCGGTCTGTGCCGTCATGGTGGAGGCCTGGTATGAGACCATACCCTTTTCCGTACTGTCATACCGTTGTTCTTGTCAGGTGTGAATATTATTTTTTCTTTTCGCCCGTATCTTTTTGTATATTACGGGCTATATCCACTTTACTTTACTTCCGTATATATATGGTACGGGACTAAAGTAAAGTGGTTCCCATACAATACCGCTAATAGTGAAAATCGGGTTTGAAGGTGTATTTCCTGCCGTTCTCCTGTACTATCATCCGTTTGTTTTTCAGTACTGTAATGAGGTCTGTCAGCCTGTTTCCCCCAAGCATGACACCGACAGAGGCGTAGGTTTTCCTCAATTCTTCCGCAAGCTCCTTGTAGCCGTATTCATCTTTGAGTGTGAATGCCGCTTCCAGTGCGATGCGGTGCTGCTTCTCTGTGATGTCCTTGTAGGGTCGAACTTCTCCCTTTTCCCTTTTCCCGGATCCTTGTGTTTGAACAGGTATTCGTCCAGCAGTTCGGGCAATGCCTCCCCGTTGATGCGGAATGCGAACGGTTCGAAGTTCATCGCCCTGATATGTGCTGCCTTGACCGTACTGATGTCGGGGTCCTTCTCGTCCTTCTCCACTTGCAGCACTGTTTCGGCCTTGTTGCTAAGCTCCGTTCCGATGTGTCCCCTTGCGTTCTCGTCCCCCTTGTTCTGATGCAGTATGGTGTGTATGTGTATGTGTCTTTCCCCCGTCCATGTCATCAGCAGGGAGATTATCTTCGTGGACTCGCTGGGGCTGTTGATGTCGTACACCATATCCCGTATTCCGTCAATGACTACCAGCCCTACATTTTCGGTGCGGTAAATGGCCTCCCTCACGATTGCTATTCGTTCCTCGGGCGTGTACTTCCTTAGGACAAGGAATTCAAGGTCTTTATGGTTCCTGCCTGTCGGCAGTCCCGCCATGCGCAATATTCTTTTTGCCACTTTCGCACAGTGGTAGGAACTTTGTTCGGTATCCACATAGAGTATTTTCCTCCTGTTTTCGGGCAGTTCCGCCGTGTAGCTTAGCACTGTCCCGTTTTTCAGTGCAGCCGCCACGATTGCGGAAACATTGAACGTTTTCTTGCTCTTTGCTTTTCCGATTGATGCGCTGAAGTTCCCCAGCGTGCCTATGACGGAACCGTGTACTTTCAGTATTTCGGGTGCCCTCTCGTAGTCTTCCGAAAGTCGAGCCGTGAGGCTTGCCACAGTATCACCGCCGCTTCGGGCGTGACTTCTTTCTTCTCTGTACTCCATGTCCGTACCTCCTTATCTCGCGTTCCCCGCGTTTGTGTCCCTG
>ENA-OQJX01000087-OQJX01000087.1-human-gut-metagenome-genome-assembly--contig:-NODE-87-length-61400-cov-3.517259_pt1 | contig 61400 bp, 63 predicted proteins | sample MGYA00242615_ERZ504782 | MGnify/ENA primary metagenome ERZ504782 (study PRJEB26092, sample SAMD00036354) | human gut metagenome | host: Homo sapiens | study: EMG produced TPA metagenomics assembly of... | reverse complement strand
AGACAGGTTCTGCTTCAGAAAAAGCTGTCCGGCATCTTTCAGAGTCAAGGTCTGTGCCTGCAGTATTCCTGTCATTATGCCTATAAAAAAAGAAAAGAATAGCACGTTGTTTCATTGTTTTCTGTTTTTGGGTGACAAAAGTACAACGCCCTTTTCCCGATGAGAAGTGAAACCGATTATAATCAACTCAGACCAGATTAGAAAGTTATTAGAAAATATCCCGAAAGTGAACCGCTAACAAGATACTTTACCTATCTTTGCCTGTCATTTCTAATTTGTTATTCTATGATAAGTTATCAAACCGATGGGGTAAAGATGCCCGATATCAAAAAGAAAGAAACCACCGAATGGATTAAAGAGGTAGCCGCCTGCTATGGAAAAAGAGTGGGAGAAATCGCTTATATCTTCTGCTCGGACGATAAAATACTGGAAGTAAACCAGCAGTATCTGCAACATGATTATTACACGGATATCATCACTTTCGACTATTGCGAAGGTAATCGCATTTCCGGTGATTTATTCATCAGTCTGGATACTGTCCGCACCAATGCGGAACAGTTTGAGCAACCCTACGACCGCGAGCTTCACCGGGTGATTATTCATGGTATCCTGCACTTGTGCGGCATCAACGACAAAGGGCCCGGTGAACGGGAGATTATGGAAGCTGCCGAGAACAAGGCGCTGGCATTGGTTTCCCTATAACAGGACATACAAGGTAGAACAACCTATAAAAGTTACGGGCATAGTTCGCACGAATGATTGCCCGTAACTTTTCAAAGACATGCCAATAGTTAGGGAAAACTTTCCGCCGGACGGATAAAAACGTCGAAAGCTATACATGCAGCTACATTTATTCCCTTATCTTCTTGCTTTTCCGGATTAATTGCTTTATTTTGTGAATTGAAAAACAGATAAACACAAAATATATCACTCAAATGGAAGCTAACGTATATTTTTCGCTGCATTAGTAAGTACGGGAATCTTTCTTCTGCAATTCATCTTATCCATCTTTTTCGGCAATATGGACACCGACATAGACGTCAATGCCGACGGCAACGCCGATATAGACATGAGCAGCGTACTCTCCTTCAAAGGGCTGATTCATTTCTGCATGGGTTTCGGTTGGTTCATGTATTTATGCCAGCCTCCCTACATTGTCTTGCATTATCTGGCGCCGTGATAAGCGGCAGCTTTTTTGTTTTCGTCCTAGCTTGGATTTATAAACTCTGCTATAAGCTGAAACAAGAAAATAAGCCCGAACAGGGAGAAGAATTAATAGGCAGGAAATGCGAAATATATACCCGCTGTCAGGAACAAGGACAGGCAGGAACAGAATACGTGGTCTATATCGCCATCAATGGTGCACAAAGAGAACTTACCGTGCGGAGCATACAGGGTAAAAGCTATCAGGAAGGCGATATCCTCACACTGAAGGATTACAAGGAAGGAATCTATTATATTGATTAAATAAACCCTAAAAACGCAATCATTTATGGATGAGCAGATTCTCATTTATGCAGCTATTCTGGTAGCTGTCATCGTCCTGACCATCGTCGGGATTTTAAGTCGTTACCGCAAGTGCAAGAGCGACGAGGTATTGGTAGTATATGGTAAGACCGGCGATAAGAAATCGGCTAAACTGTATCACGGAGGAGCCGCTTTTGTATGGCCCATCATTCAGGGATACTCTTTCCTGAACATGAAACCCATGCAGATTGACTGCAAACTGACCGGCGCCATCTCCAAACAAAACATCCGCGTAGATGTGCCCACTACCATCACTGTGGCCGTAAGCACAGAGCCCGAAGTCATGCAGAATGCGGCCGAACGCTTGCTGGGACTGAACATCGAGGCACAACAGGAACTGATTAAAGACGTTGTTTACGGACAAATGCGTTTGGTCATCGCCGATATGACTATCGAACAACTGAACAGCGACCGTGATACATTCCTTGAGAACTGCCGCAAAAACATCGATTCCGAATTGAAGAAATTCGGCCTTTACCTGATGAACATCAACATCAGCGACATCCGTGATGAAGCCGACTATATCGTCAATCTGGGAAAAGAAGCCGAAGCGAAAGCCAAGAATGAAGCCTTAGCCAACATTGAAGAACAGCAGAAACTGGGGGCCATCAAGATTGCAGAACAGCAAAAAGAGCGCGCCACCAAAGTAGCGGAAACCAACCGCGACAAGAACACTCAACTGGCCGATACGCAACGTGACGAGGAGATTAAAGTAGCCATAGCCGACAAGGAACGTGAATCGAAAGTAGCGGAAGAAAACGCCGAAAAAGAATCACGTATCGCCAAAGCCAGCGCCTCTATGGAAGTGAACAAGGAACAGGCGCGTACCGAACAGGAGAGTCGTACTGCAGAGCTCCAGTCCGATATGGAGATAAAGCAGGCGGAAGCACAAAAGAAATCGGCCATCGGGCAAAATAACGCTGCCAAAGAGGTTGCCGAAAGTAATGCGGAACTGGAAGTTACCAAGGCGGAAGCTCTAGAAAAGCCGGTGAAGCACAGGCCAGAACGCAAGCTGCTGTCCTCACTGCACAGGAAAACGCACAGCGTGAGATAGAAGAAGCGAAAGCCCGCAAAGTAGAACAGGCTTTAAAAGCGGATAAGATTGTTCCTGCCGAAATAGCCAAACAGCAAGCTATCTTGGATGCGGACGCATTGGCTGAGCAAATAAAACGTAAGGCAAATGCAGAAGCGGAAGCTATCCTGGCAAAAGCACAGGCGGAAGCCAAGGCCATCAGATGAAGCTGGAGGCAGAAGCGGAAGGTAAGAAGAAGTCCTTGCTGGCCGAAGCAGAAGGCTTCGAGGCATGGTGAAAGCTGCCGAACGCAATCCCGAAATCGCCATCCAATACAAGATGGTTGACCAATGGAAGGAAATCGCTTCGGAACAGGTTAAGGCATTTGAACATATTCAACTGGGGAATATTACTGTTTTTGACGGCGGCAACGGCACGACATCTAATTTCTTGCAGAACGTCGTCAGCAAAGTAGCTCCTGCACTGGGTATCCTAGACAAGCTTCCCATTCATGATACCTATCAGAACATTGTCAATCCTTCCTCGAAAGAAAACGCACAGAATGAGCCGGAGAAAGAGGAGTTTGAACCGGTAGACAAGGACGGAAAGAAACGCCCGTCCGACACCCCTCCTGCTCCGGACAAGAAATAACAGGAAATAGTTTACTTTAGAAATAGTGTTTGTATGATGTGGCGGCAGAAGCAGATTTCTGTCGCCACACATTCTTTTTAACCGTATTATCACCGCTTTACAGAGTAAAATTCGTAATTTTGCAATCGGTAAAAAGAAATAAATCAATGGATTTTAAGTACGACGTTATTGTAATAGGCGCCGGACACGCAGGCTGTGAGGCAGCTGCGGCCGCAGCAACATGGGTTCGAAGACCTGCCTGATTACCATGGATATGAACAAAATCGGGCAAATGAGTTGTAACCCTGCCGTAGGTGGAATTGCCAAGGGACAAATCGTAAGAGAGATAGACGCATTAGGTGGCTATATGGGACTGGTTACAGACCGTACAGCCATACAGTTCCGTATGCTCAACCGTTCCAAAGGTCCCGCTATGTGGAGCCCCCGTGCCAGTGTGACCGCGGCAAGTTTATCTGGGCATGGCGCGAGATTCTGGAGAACACTCCCAATCTGCACATTTGGCAAGATACTGTAGAAGAACTAATCGTGGAAAACGGTGAAGCGACCGGAGTCATGACTTGCTGGGGAGTAACTTTCCATGCAAAATGTATCGTGCTCACCGCAGGAACCTTCCTAAACGGACTGATGCACATCGGGCATAAACAACTGGCAGGAGGACGCATGGCCGAACCAGCTTCCTACCATCTGACCGAATCAATCACCCGCCACGGAATCACCGCCGGACGTATGAAGACCGGTACACCTGTCCGCATAGACGGACGCAGCGTACACTATGAGCTGATGGAAACACAGGACGGAGAAAACGACTTCCACCGTTTTTCGTTCATGAGCGAACCGCGCAAGCTGAAACAACTGCAATGCTGGACCTGCTTTACCAACGAAGAGGTGCACGAGGTACTGCGCAAAGGTCTGCCCGACTCTCCCCTTTTCAACGGACAAATCCAAAGCATCGGACCGCGTTATTGTCCCAGCATAGAAACCAAAATCGTAACCTTCCCCGACAAGCCGCAACATCAGCTTTTCCTGGAACCCGAAGGAGAAACCACACAAGAACTTTACCTGAACGGGTTCTCTTCTTCACTGCCCATGGACATACAGTTGGCGGCATTGAAGAAAGTACCTGCATTTAAGGACTTGGTAGTTTATCGTCCGGGATACGCTATCGAATACGATTACTTCGACCCTACCCAACTGAAACATACGTTGGAATCGAAAATAATAAAGAACCTGTTCCTTGCCGGACAAGTAAACGGGACCACCGGTTACGAAGAAGCAGGCGGACAGGGAATCATTGCCGGTATCAACGCACACATCAACTGCCACGGTGGCGAGCCGTTCACACTGGGACGGGACGAGGCCTACATCGGTGTCTTGATTGACGATCTGGTTACAAAAGGTGTGGACGAACCTTATCGTATGTTCACCTCCCGTGCCGAATACCGCATCCTGCTCCGACAAGACGATGCAGATATGCGCCTCACTGAACGTGCCTACAAACTAGGTCTGGTAAAACAAGACCGTTACGAACATCTTTGCAGCAAACGGGAAGCCGTGAACCAAATCATCGACTTTGCCAAGACCTTCTCCATTAAAGCCGCATTAATCAATGATGCTTTGGAAAGTTTGGGTACTGCCCGTCTGACACACGGCTGCAAACTAATCGACCTGCTGAACCGTCCGCAGATTACCATCGAAAATATAGCCGGGCACATTCCGGCTTTCAAAGCCATGCTGGACCAAATTACCGACCGTAAAGAAGAAGTGATTGAAGCGGCCGAAGTACTGATCAAATATCAGGGGTACATTGACCGCGAACGAATGATCGCAGAAAAGATACATCGCTTGGAAGCCATCCGCATCAAAGGCAAGTTCGACTACAACTCATTGAATTCGCTCTCTACCGAAGCCCGGCAGAAACTGATGAAGATAGATCCCGAAACATTGGCCCAAGCCAGCCGCATACCGGGTATCTCTCCTAGCGACATCAACGTCCTACTAGTTCTGCTGGGGCGGTGAAACAAGGTATGTTTCACGTGAAACAAGTAATTTAATAGACTAACAATAAAACACTGGTTATGAGCAAAGAAACGCTTAAAGCAAACTTAAGAGAAATTCCAGATTTCCCCATTCCGGGAATTCTGTTTTATGATGTGACAACCTTGTTCAAGAATGCCGGGTGCTTGCAGGAAATGCTGGACACTTTATATGAAATGTACAAGGACAAAGGTATCACCAAAGTAGTAGGTATAGAGTCGCGCGGCTTCATTATGGGCGGTGCTCTGGCGGCACGTTTAGGAGCCGGATTCGTAATGGCGCGTAAGCCGGGCAAACTCCCTGCAGAGGTTGTAGAAGAAACGTATGCTAAAGAGTACGGAACCGATACCATTCAAATACATAAGGATGCCATCAATGAAAACGATGTAGTTCTGCTGCACGATGATTTATTGGCTACCGGTGGAACCATGGCGGCCACTCATCGGTTAGTACAAAGATGTGGTGCCAAAAAGATCTTCATCAACTTCATTATCGAGTTGGGAGGTCTGAACGGCAGAAAGGCATTCCCCGAAGACATCACAGTGGATACACTGCTTACTTTATAACGCCGCACAATCTGCCCGTAAAAAAGCGAAGTCCGTCCCGAGTCACTATAGAAAGACAACAATGGATGGACAACGAAAAGATATGGACGATGAAGCCGAAAGATATATATCTTCAAGCTGTAACATTATATATCTTACAGCTTGAAGATTTATAAGATGATTACCTACAATCATACCACGAAATGCTATTTTGAGATGTTTCCACCGTAGGGGCGAACACATGGGGCCACCCCTACGGAAGCGCTCATTTGTCCGGAAAACAATCGTTTGTCATTTAACTCAAAATTCAGCAACGAGGTATTTTTATATCGAGCTTACGTTAACATATAATCAGGTAATACCAATATACACTTATGGAAAAAGAAGAGATTACAACCAATGACTATCTGAAAGGAATCGTACTAAACCTGCCCGACAGCCCGGGCATTTACCAATACCTAAACTCCGAAGGAACCATTATCTACGTTGGAAAAGCAAAAAACTTGAAACGAAGAGTCTCTTCTTACTTCAACAGAGAGCACCCCAACGGCAAGACACGCCTGCTGGTCAGCAAGATTGCAGACATCCGTTATATCGTGGTAAAGACAGAGGAAGACGCCTTTTGTTAGAGAATAATCTGATAAAGAAATACAAACCGCGCTACAACGTATTGCTGAAAGATGATAAGACCTACCCTTCCATTTGTGTAAGCAATGAGTATTTTCCACGCATCTTCAAGACCCGGAAAATCATCCGTAACGGCTCCTCCTACTATGGTCCGTACAGCCACATGCCCTCCATGCTTGCCGTGATGGACTTGATAAAAAAGCTCTATCCCATCCGCACTTGCAAACTCAACCTGAGTCCAGAGAACATTCGTGCCGGCAAGTTCAACGTGTGCCTGGAATACCATATAAAAAATTGTAAAGGGCCATGTATCGGACAACAATCGCATGAGGAATACATGAAGAATATCGGTGAAATCAAAGATATCCTGAAAGGAGATACACAAATTGTAAGTGACCTGCTGATGGAGGAAATGCAAGCGCTTGCCGCCGAAATGAAATTTGAGGAAGCACAGAAAATAAAAGAGAAATATGACTTGATAGAAAACTATCGCTCCAAGAGCGAAGTGGTCAACTCCATCATCCATAATGTGGATGTATTCTCCATTGAAATGGAAGAAAATTCAGCCTATATCAACTATCTGCATATCACTAACGGATGCATCAACCAAGCCTTCACCTTCGAATACAAGAAACGTCTGAACGAAACGAAAGAAGAACTTCTACAATTGGGCATTATTGAGATGCGTGAACGATATAAGAGCACTTCCCGCGAAATCATCGTACCTTTTGAAGTGGATATGGAAATGAACAACGTCACCTTCACCGTTCCCCAACGAGGAGAAAAGAAGCATTTGCTGGACCTCTCCGTAATGAACGTGAAGCAGTATAAAGTAGACCGTTTGAAACAGGCGGAAAAGTTAAATCCAGAACAAAGAAGCGTCCGTCTGATGAAAGAAATCCAAGAGCAGCTACATATGAAGAAGATGCCGAACCACATTGAATGTTTCGACAACTCCAACATTCAGGGTTCGGACGCAGTGGCCGCCTGTGTAGTCTTCAAAAAGGCAAAACCAAGCAAGAAGGATTACCGGAAATACATCATCAAGACAGTGACCGGGCCCGACGATTACGCCTCTATGAAAGAGGTGGTACGCCGCCGGTATAGCCGCGCCATAGAGGAAGGTTCCCCCCTGCCCGACCTCATCATTACCGACGGTGGAAAGGGGCAAATGGAAGTAGTGAGAGAAGTGATAGAAGACGAACTTCATTTGGATATCCCCATAGCCGGACTGGCCAAAGACCGCAAGCACCGCACCTCGGAATTGCTATACAGTTTTCCTCCGCTGACCATCGGTGTAAAACAAAGCACTCCCTTGTTCCATCTGTTGGAGAATATACAGAACGAAGTACACCGCTTCGCCATCACCTTCCATCGGGACAAGCGCAGCAAGAGCCAGGTGGCATCCGCTTTAGACAACATCAAGGGAATAGGTGAGAAAAGAAAGACCGCCCTGCTGAAAACATTCAAAAGCGTCAGCCGCATCAAGCAAGCCTCACTGGAAGAGATTGCAGCCGTGGTAGGTGAAGCAGCCGCTAAAAATATCAAAGAAAACCTCACAGAATAAAAGGGATTTCCTACCTTTGCATACATCCATTGCAAGGATATGCCGCCCTCATAACTGTCAAGCCAAGAGGTCGGCAATGTTTCCACCCACCATAGTAGGCGGACATAATACCGGTAAACGGCAAGCATTTTCTAATAATAAATAAAGGATATAAATATGAGAGTAGTTATTCAACGAGTAAGCCACGCCTCTGTTACCATAGAAGGTGTATGCAAATCGGCGATAAAAGAAGGATTCATGATATTGGTTGGTATCGAAGAAGCTGATACACAAGAAGATGCTGACTGGTTATGCAAAAGATAATAGGATTGAGAGTCTTTGACGATGAAAACGGAGTGATGAATAAATCCATTCGGGAGGTAGAAGGCAACATTCTGGTTATCAGCCAGTTCACATTACATGCATCTACAAAGAAAGGAAACCGTCCCTCCTACATCCGTGCCGCAAAACACGATATAGCCATTCCTCTCTACGATTATTTCTGCCGGGAACTAAGCATCGGTTTAGGCAAAGAAGTAGGAACCGGAGAATTCGGAGCAGACATGAAAGTTGAACTTCTGAACAACGGGCCTGTTACTATATGTATGGACACTAAAAACAAAGAATAATGACACTGGAAGAAGCACAAAAAGAGGTGGACAGCTGGATTAAAACGTATGGTGTACGTTACTTCAGCGAACTGACCAATATGACCGTCCTGACCGAGGAAGTAGGCGAACTGGCACGTGTGATGGCACGTAAATATGGAGACCAATCTTTCAAACAAGGAGAGAAAGACAACCTTGCCGATGAAATGGCAGACGTATTGTGGGTCCTTATCTGTCTGGCCAACCAGACCGGAGTAAACCTGACCGAAGCCTTCCGTCAAAACTTGGAGAAGAAAACAAATAGAGATAAAGACAGACATAAAAACAACCCCAAATTATAAAGAATTATGGAACATAATCACGAATTCGAAGGTGGACATGAACATCGTCATGACCACGATCATGGACCCGAGCACAGTAAGTACGAGGAAGCACTTGCCAAGTATAACATCCGTTTGCGCGATGAGGATGTAAAAGCGAAAACTGCCCTACTCATCGAAAAACATGTAGCAGAAAACAATACACCGGACGTAAAGAAATTCCTGTTCCATTGCATTGACCTGACCACTTTAAAGTGCACTGATTCGGATGAAAGTGTAATGAAATTCACCGGAAAAGTAAATGAATTTGTTGACAAGTACCTGATCTGGACAATGTAGCCGCAATCTGTGTATATCCTAATATGGCAGAAGTAGTCAACGACACCTTGGAGGCAGACCATGTAAACATAGCCTGTGTATCGGGTGGTTTCCCTTCATCACAAACATTTACTGAAGTAAAGGTAGCCGAAACAGCCATGGCTCTCCATACCGGAGCTGATGAAATAGATATCGTTATCCCGGTAGGCAAGTTCCTGAGTGGGGATTACGAAGGAATGTGCGATGAAATAGAAGAATTAAAAGCTGTATGTGGTGAGCACCACCTGAAAGTAATTCTAGAAACCGGAGCACTGGGAAGCGCATCCAACATCAAAAAAGCGTCCATTCTATCGATGTATTCCGGAGCCGATTTCATCAAGACCTCTACCGGAAAGGAAAACCCCGCCGCTACTCCTGAAGCCGCCTTGGTGATGTGCGAGGCTATCAAAGAATACTATATGACAACAGGCCGCAAAGTAGGATTCAAACCCGCCGGAGGAATTAATACCGTACACGATGCTTTGGTTTACTATACCATTGTAAAAGAAGTGTTAGGTGAAGAATGGCTGACAAACGAGCTATTCCGCTTAGGAACAAGCCGCCTGGCCAATCTGCTTCTCTCAGAAATTGTAGGTCAGGAAACCAAGTTCTTCTAAACAAAGAACCGTTTCACTATTTAAATAACAACCACATTTAAAGTGACCGGAATGAGCCTTATCTATTCCGGTTATTTTAAACTACCAAAGAAAGGCGTACCTCAAAAGCTCGGGCGTGGTCCTTATCGTATAAAGGATCACGCCCGAACTTTTTGAGGTACATATCTTCAACAATCGTACTATTTATCTCTTTCAATCACATAATCAATATAAGCAGTCAAAGCATCTTTTACAGCTTGACCGGCTGATTGTGGAAGTAAAGCCAACGCTTTATTACGATAATCCACCATTGCCTGTCTGGCATACTCTATCCCTCCCTTCACCTTAGTATATTCGATGAAACGGGCAATATCTTCATCCGAAGCGTCTAATGACCGGATACATAACGCCAGTTTCCGCATCTCCTCATCATCAAACGTATTTAACACATACAAAGCCGGCAATGTCAGCTTCCCTTCACGCATATCGTTTCCGGTAGGTTTACCTATCTCATCAGAAGAATAATAGTCAAAGATATCATCCTTTATCTGGAAAGCAATACCAATCATTTCGCCAAACAGACGAGCATTTTTCACCATTTCATCGGATGCATGAACCGAAATAGCCCCCGCTTCCGCACTGGCAGTAAACAATGCAGCCGTCTTTTTACGAATGACATCATAATACACTTCTTCCGAGAACTCAGAAGCATTAATATTCGCCAATTGAATAATCTCGCCTTCAGATAAGTTCTGTCCCAAACAAGCCACCAAATCTACAATTGTAATCTCGCGGGTCATGGCAGAATGCTTCAGGCTGGTTGCCAGCATATAGTCGCCTACCAGAACCGACACCTTATTATTATAGATAGCATTTACCGAAGACTGCCCACGGCGCTTGTCACTCTCATCCACCACATCATCGTGCACCAGGCTGGCCGTATGGAGCAACTCCAATGAAAGGGCCGCATGAAGCGTAGAATCATTGATTTCACCGAATAGTTTAGCAATCAACAACGCCAATATGGGACGCATCATCTTGCCATTTCTCTGCTTAATATAGGATAACACCTCACTAAGTAAAGAATTGGAACTTTGGAGCGAAGAGTCAAACAACCTTCTAAATTCCTCAAACTCCTTGTCAATAGGCAATTTGATTTGCTGTAATTTGTCCATGCAGGTTAATTTGTGCACAAAAGTAGTAATAAAAGACGGAATACGGTATTTTTTTGTACTTTTACAATGAAAAAACTAAAGATTTTTAAGAATGGACAAACTTTTTCTATTAGATGCTTATGCATTAATATACCGCGCGTATTACGCTTTCATCAAAAGCCCGCGCATTAACTCCAAGGGTTTCAACACTTCAGCCGTACTGGGATTTGTCAATACACTGGAAGAGGTCTTGAAGAAAGAAAATCCTACGCACATCGGTGTGGCATTTGATCCCGCCGGTCCCACCTTCCGGCACGAGGCCTATGAACAGTATAAGGCACAACGTGAAGAAACACCCGAAGTAATCCGTTTGTCCGTACCCATTATAAAGGATATTATCCGGGCCTATCGTATTCCTATTCTGGAAGTACCGGGATACGAGGCTGACGACGTGATCGGTACACTGGCCACCGAAGCCGGCAAACGAGGGATCACTACTTATATGATGACACCAGACAAAGACTATGGTCAACTGGTGGGCGGAAATGTCTTCATGTACCGTCCCAAGCATACAGGCGGTTTTGAAGTGATGGGCATAGAAGAGGTAAAGGCAAAGTTCGATATCCAGTCACCCGCACAAGTCATTGATATGCTGGGACTGATGGGCGATAGTTCCGACAACATTCCCGGTTGTCCGGGAGTGGGCGAGAAAACAGCACAAAAGTTAATCGCGCAATATGGCAGCATCGAGAATCTCCTCTCCCACTCCGCCGAACTGAAGGGAGCACTGAAGGCCAAAGTGGAAACCAATCGGGAAATGATTGAATTCTCCAAGTTTCTGGCAACCATCAAAATTGATGTTCCCACCACTCTGAACATGGACGAGCTGAAACGGGAAGAACCGAACGAAGAGGAACTACGGAAGATTTTTGAAGAGATGGAGTTCCGTACCCTCATCGACCGCGTTTTCAACCGAAACAAGAAATCCGCCTTCGCCGGAACATACACCGATGCGACCGGAAACGATCTGCAAGGACGAAACCGCACACCGGAAGGAAGTGCCCGGCAGGGAAACATGCCGGACGGTTCGGAACAGCTCTCCCTTTTCGGTGAACCGGCTTCGAATGGCAAATCGCCCGCTTCTCCGTCTTCCCCTCAAGGCAATCTCTTTGCAGAATTTACCGACAGAGGGACGGAAAGTGAGAAATATTCGAATCTAGCATGTTTAGATAATTTAAAATACGACTATCAATCATTGATACAGAAGAGAAAAGATCTGAATTATTACAAAACTTACTTACAAAAGAAATTTTCAGTCTAGACACGGAAACAACAGGAACCGATCCCATCACCGCAGAACTTGTGGGAATGAGCTTCAGCTATGCCGAAAATCAAGCATTTTATGTCCCTGTACCTGCCGATCGGACCGAAGCGCAAAAAATAGTTAATGAGTTCCGGCCGGCTTTCGAAAAAGAAGGAGCGTTGAAAGTAGGACAAAATATAAAATACGATATGCTGGTATTGGGCAACTACGGAACTGAAGTGCGCGGTCCCCTGTTCGATACCATGGTGGCACATTATGTACTACAACCGGAATTGCGCCACAATATGGACTACCTTGCCGAAATCTACCTGCATTATCAGACTATCCACATCGAAGAACTGATTGGTCCCAAAGGCAAAGGTCAGAAGAATATGCGCGATCTCTCCCCCGAAGCTATCTATAAGTACGCGTGCGAGGATGCTGATGTCACACTGAAATTGAAAAACATCTTGGAACAGGAATTGAAAACCAACGATGCGGAAAAACTCTTCTACGAAATAGAAATGCCCCTGGTCCCCGTACTTGCTTATATAGAACGCAACGGCGTGCGTGTAGACACTGAAGCCTTAAAACAGACCTCGGAACATTTCACCGCCCGCATGAACCAAATAGAAGAAGAAGTGCACCAACTGGCAGGTACGGATTTCAACATAGCCTCACCCAAACAGGTAGGTGAAGTGCTGTTTGACAAGCTGCGTATCGTGGAGAAAGCCAAGAAAACCAAAACCGGACAATATGTCACCAGTGAAGAAGTATTGGAAAGCCTGCGAGGGAAACATGAAATAGTAGGCAAGATATTGGAACACCGCGGTCTGAAGAAGCTTCTCGGTACTTATATTGATGCTCTGCCCCTATTGATTAATAAAGAAACAGGTAAAATTCATACTTCGTTCAATCAAACGGTCACTGCTACCGGCCGACTCAGTTCCAGCAACCCGAACCTTCAGAACATCCCCATCCGCAACGAAGACGGCAAGGAAATCCGTAAGGCCTTCATTCCCGATGATGGTTGCGAATTTTTCTCCGCCGACTATTCACAGATTGAGTTACGCATTATGGCACACCTTAGCGGAGACGCCAATATGATAGAGGCTTTCAAGGAAGGAGATGACATTCATGCCGCCACCGCAGCAAAAGTATATAAGATAAGTATAGACAAAGTTACCCGCGAACAACGCAGTAAAGCAAAAACAGCTAATTTCGGTATCATCTACGGCATCAGCGTATTCGGACTGGCAGAACGTATGAATGTAGACCGCAAAGAGGCAAAAGAACTAATAGACGGCTATTTCGAAACTTATCCCCAAATAAAGGAATATATGGACAAAAGCATCGACCTTGCCCGCAGGCAAGGATATATTGAAACCATATTCGGCCGTAAACGATATCTTCCGGATATCAATTCCAGAAATTCGGTTGTGCGCGGATATGCCGAACGAAATGCCATCAATGCTCCTATCCAGGGAAGTGCAGCCGATATTATCAAGGCAGCTATGGTACGCATATACCAGCGCTTTCAATCTGAAAATATAAAGTCCAAAATGATACTTCAGGTGCATGATGAGTTAAATTTCAGCGTTCTAACCCGAAGAAAAGGAAAAAGTACAGAAAATTGTGATTGAAGAGATGGAAAATGCCTAACCATATGCAAGTACCTTTACGCGCAGACTGCGGTTGGGGAAGCAACTGGCTTGAAGCGCATTAAAGCATATAGAAACCAACTATTCGCAAGATATATAGTACTATATATAAGGTATTTATATCATAAAAGCTCAATGGTCTTTTCCAATCCATTGAGCTTTTCATTTGCCATCCCGAACGTAAATGAAAAACACAAACACAAGATAATTGTAATAAATAGATCTTATACAATTATTAATATTTGTTTAATCAGTGACATTTTGCAAAAATATAATCATTTTTTAGCAGAAATGTTAGGAGATTCAATTTTCTTTCGTACATTTGCACCGTTTTTAAAAACAATATGAAAGTAACAATCTAACATATCAATATCATGAAGAAGATCAATTTTTTGAAAGGAATGCTCGTTGTAGCAATTTTATTTATTGCTAACCTTACAGTTTTTGCAGGAAATCCGGGTGACAACCTGATTTACAATGCAGAAGAAGTAAATGGAGTAATTGTTTCGGAAACGATTTTTAAAATGGAAGGCACCATGCTTACTAATTATATGAAGCACAATTACAAGTATGATGCCAACAACCAACGCACAGAGGACGAGGCGCAAAAATGGAACAGTAACAAAAATCGCTGGGAAAATGACCTCTGCATTCGTTATACTTATGGCAACAAAAGTATGACTACTGAATATTACAAATGGAACTCTAAAAAGAAAGAATATATATTAGTACCCGAAATGACCGTAACTATGGACAAATAAATCTATTCTAACAATCTAACACTTTTCATAAAAACTCTACGAAAGGGCAACCGTGACGGTTGCCCTTTTTGTTTCGTGACGGGCAATCTTTTCGCATATAAAAAAGCCAAATCTGACTTCAATATGAAGCCTGATACAAAAAGAATGGTTATCTTTGCAAACAAATAGATAGATAATAATCAAAAAAACAAATAGATAATGGCTTTACAATGTGGCATTGTCGGTCTTCCAAACGTAGGAAAGTCGACACTTTTTAATTGTTTATCGAATGCAAAGGCTCAAGCAGCCAACTTCCCTTTCTGTACCATCGAACCGAATGTAGGTGTCATCACCGTTCCTGATGAACGCCTGACCAAACTTGCCGAACTGGTTCATCCGGGACGTATCGTTCCCACTACTGTAGAAATTGTTGACATTGCAGGACTTGTAAAAGGAGCTAGCAAAGGTGAAGGGTTGGGAAACAAGTTTCTGGCAAATATCCGTGAAACAGATGCTATTCTGCACGTACTCCGCTGTTTTGATGATGAAAATGTGACTCATGTAGACGGTAGTGTAGATCCGGTCCGTGACAAAGAAATCATTGACACCGAACTCCAGCTGAAAGATTTGGAAACCATTGAAAGCCGTATCCAAAAAGTACAAAAACAGGCACAGACGGGCGGTGACAAACAAGCTAAACAAATGTACGACATCCTTGTTAAATACAAAGACGCATTGGAACAAGGCAAATCTGCGCGTACCGTACAATTTGACAGCAAAGACGAACAGAAAATCGCAAAAGAACTGTTCTTGCTAACCAGCAAACCAGTGATGTACGTATGCAACGTGGACGAAGCAAGCGCTGCTACCGGCAATAAATATGTAGAACAAGTACGCGAAGCCGTAAAAGAAGAGAATGCAGAAATTCTAGTCGTAGCCGCCAAAACCGAAGCCGATATCGCAGAACTCGAAACCTATGAAGACCGCCAAATGTTCCTTCAGGAAGTCGGTCTGGAAGAATCAGGTGTAAATCGTCTGATCAAATCGGCTTACCACCTGCTGGAACTGGAAACCTTCATCACCGCCGGAGAAATGGAGGTAAAAGCCTGGACCTACCGCAAAGGATGGAAAGCACCCCAATGCGCAGGGGTCATCCACACCGATTTCGAGAAAGGATTTATCCGCGCCGAGGTGATCAAGTACGAGGACTACATTAAATATGGTTCGGAAGCCGCCGTGAAAGAGGCTGGAAAAATGGGCGTGGAAGGTAAAGAATACGTAGTGCAGGACGGTGACATCATGCACTTCCGCTTCAATGTATAAACCGTAGGTAAATCAAAACGCAAAAGACTTATCACAGCCATGCTATGAATGAAAAAACATCAGGGAACCAGCAAAACTAATGGCAGACTGATAAGTCAGTGTTTTGTTTCCTAAAACAAAATACAACTAACATGGAAAAATATTTAATCGTGGGAACCGGCGGCGTTGGAGGAAGCATCGCCGGTTTCCTTGCTTTAGCAGGAAAAGATGTAACATGCATTGCCCGTGGCAAGCATCTGGAAGCCATTCGTGAAAAAGGACTTCACCTAAGATCAGACTTGAAAGGTAATCACTTTCTGCCTGTACAAGCCTGCACAGCCGAGGAATACAACGAGAAAGCCAACGTAATTTTTGTATGCGTAAAGGGCTACTCCCTAGATTCCATCAAAGATCTGTTGGAAAAAGCCTCGGATAAAGATACCTTGATTATCCCCATCCTGAATGTTTACGGTACAGGTCCCCGTATCGGGCAACTTGTTTCACATGTAACAGTACTAGACGGATGCATCTACATCGTAGGTTTCGTCTCCGGACCGGGTGAAATCACACAAATGGGCAAAATATTCCGACTGGTTTTCGGCGCACGTCCCCAACAGGGTGTGGCTCCGGAACGTCTGGAAACCATTGCCGATGTACTAAGAAAAGCAGGGATCAAAGCCGATATTTCGGATGATATCAATCGCGACACCTTCATCAAATGGTCATTCATCTCGGCTATGGCCTGCACAGGTGCCTACCATGATGTCCCAATGGGTCCTCTGCAACATCCCGGAGCAGAACGCGACACTTTCATCGGTCTGTCCAAGGAAAGTTCTGAAATAGGCCGCAAAATGGGAATTACCTATGCGGAAGACCCGATAGAATACAACTTAAAAGTGATTGACAAATTAGACCCGGACAGTACCGCATCCATGCAAAAAGATATAGCCAAAGGACATGAGTCCGAAATACAAGGACTATTGTTTGATATGATCGCACTGGGCGAAAAGATGGATGTGGATATGCCCACTTACCGCAAAGTTGCACAAAAATTCAAGATATGAATACACTGTCAGCCATTCTTTGGAATCCCGATATAGAAATCTTTTCCATTTTCGGCATTTCCATCCGTTATTACTCCGTATTGTTCGTTACAGGGCTTTCATTGGCCTACTGGGTGATATACAAACTCTACCAAGACCAAAAAATTCCTTACGAAAAATTTGATTCCCTGTTCGTTTACTGCCTGCTGGGTATTGTTATCGGTGCTCGCCTGGGACATTGTCTGTTCTATGAACCAGGCTATTGGCTCTCTCACCCTGTAGAAATGCTGTTGCCCGTCAAGATTACCGATTCTGGGATAAAATGGACCGGTTATCAAGGTCTTGCCAGCCATGGAGGAACCATCGGACTAATGCTCGCCTTATGGATCTATTCACGCCGTGTAAAATTGAAGTTCCTGACTGTACTAGACAATATAGCCATCGCCACCCCGCTGGCAGGTTGTTTTATCCGTTTAGGTAACCTGATGAATGGTGAAATAGTAGGTACGGTAACTCATGTTCCTTGGGCGTTCATTTTTCCGCACGAAGATATGCAACCCCGCCACCCGGCACAACTCTACGAAGCCATCGCCTATCTTCTGATTTTTATCATAGGCTTGCGGTTGTATAAAAAGTACAAAACCACGCTATACCCCGGTTTCTATTTCGGCTACTGCCTCACTACCATATTCACCTTCCGCTTCCTTGTGGAGTTTATAAAAGCCAGCCAGGAAGCCTTTGAAGACAGTATGATGCTGAACATGGGGCAATGGCTCAGCATTCCGTTCATACTGCTGGGAGCGCACTTCATGTACCATTCTTTTAAACCCGTAAAATAAATGAAACATATAATAGATATTGAAACTTGGGAACGCCGGGACAATTATAATTTTTTCCGCAACTTCCATAATTCATGGATATCCATCACCAGTGAAGTAGATTGCACTGAAGCATTTCCAGCTGCAAAAGCCGCCAAACGCTCTTTTTTCCTGTATTACCTGTATGCTGTGCTGCGTGCTGCCAATGAAGTGAAAGAATTCCGTTTCCGTATAGATAAAAACGGACAGGTGGTCTATCACGATCAGGTGGACATCATATCACCTATCGCTGTACCCGGCAAGACTTTCTACACAGTCCGCATCCCTTACCATGCAGATTTTGAACGGTTTTATGCCGAAGCATATCACATCGTCCATAACATCCCCGAAGAGGGTGACCCGTATGGAGCCGAAAAGTCATTAAAGAACAGGGAGATTTTGATATTATCCAACTGAGTGCCACGCCTCAGCTTTATTTCACTTCACTCACCTATACACAAATGGCTCCCGACCATCCATTAGACTATCCGCTGATGAATGCCGGCAAAGTAGTGCCACGCGAAGGAAGACTGGTAATGCCCATCGCTTTCACTGTAAACCATGCTTTTGTGGACGGAGCGCACATAGGACAACTCTTTCAGAAAATAGAGGAGATATTGAAAGAGCTGGCTCAATAAATAGAGGGGTCTCAAAAGGCATAAAGATCCCTGTCGGACACGTATGTATGCATTTCCCTACATATACGTTCACATATATCCATAAAAGAATAAATAACCAGAAAAAGAAGACAATCTGTCAAAATGCCGATGCACGAGAATACGATGAAAATACACAAACTGTATCCTTTGAAACAGGACACCCTCATACACCGGCATTATCATTTGACAGATTGCCAGTTTAATTAAATCAGTTTAGAAACGATAGCCCACAGAGAACTGGAAAGTTGAATTCCGCAAACCATTTTGTGCCTGTATCTTTTTTATTCCGACCCTATAATCAAAACTTATCGTATAATGATCGGCAATAACAGCCTTCATTCCAACAATGCCCCCATAATCCCAACGGCGGAAAGCCTGAAGATTAGCACTATTATTGGGCTCCCCGGCTTTATAGGAAAAACCATCCAAGGGCTTCCATTTTGCAGGCTCGGTAGTTATATTATCCCCCTCTTGGTGAATAACATCCAAAGAACAGTTTCCAGCACCAAATCCGTAAGAAGCATAAACTCCAACCGACGGAATGAGGCTGAGTTTATCCGAAACCCGAATATTATATCCCATTTTTAACGGCAAAATCAGATTATTCATCTTTATCTCTGTCTTAGGAAAATAAGTAACCATGTGATCCATCATTTTCATGGTACTTCTATTCTGCAACCAAGACAAACCGGACATTAACATCCAATGCTTTCCTATCTCGTAGTCCACAGTCACCCCCAATTGAAAGCCGGGCTTCATTCCACCTACCTGTTCGGCTTTATATCCGTCAGAACCGGAAACCAGATAATGAGACAGGTTCATTCCACCTTCCACACCAACTTTTACCTGTGCAGACAAAGGCAATACACACATGGCAGCCAACACCACCACTACAATCATTTTAGTCTTCATACTTATTTTTTTATTTGATGTTGCAAAATTAGAAAGAAGATATAAGCATAAAGCTCTATCCATATAACATCACTCACCTATACAACACTAAAAATCAACCATATAACATATTTTATCATAACATGAGCAATAAAATAAGATTCAGATATGAACTTCACATTATCAATAACCTTAGATTATCAACTAAAATATTATCATACAGCCTTAATTGGAATTACTTAAAAACTTAAATTTATCTGAGTCGAGTAAGCACTTCCTTTATCACACTTAGGAAGTACAGCTGTTTTTTCAAATGCGTTATTCATAACTACACCTTTTCATTACCATCCTTATCTAGCATAGTAATATCAGCATCATTTAATGAGAACTGAGATGTGAGATACAAACAGTCATTTATATCTTCGGCTTGTATTGAAAAAATAAAAGGAATTCTAGTAGCCACCTTTTCATAAACTTTGCAAACTGCATGAGGCTTCTTTTGGTGATGCTCCGAAGCAAAAACTCCCAAACTCAAGGAAACTAAAAATAACATCAATAATAACTTTGCTTTCATACTTCTTTTTGTTTAAAAATGATGCCGCAAAGTTAAAGGGAAAGGAAAGAACGTACAACTATTTGCTGTGACATAATATTTCTATAAAACACTGATAAACAATATATTTCAGTTTATCACTCTGACATTTTCTTTTTTAGACGCGATTTCCTTTGATTGAGGGCTACCGTATCCGTATGTCCGAAACATAAAGAAATGGCCAACGGAGAAATACCCGCTTCTTGCAGGCAAAGGACCAACAAGTCATCCTCCGTCAGTTGGGAGTATTGTGCTTGCAAAGGAGAAATATAATCAGCATAGATTTCAAAGGTCGTTTTCTTCAGTTTGTCCAATTCAGCAGCTGCCATCACCTTACGGATTTTCTTATTCACCTGCTGCTGGTCAGACAATGACATCACCTTTTTGTATATAGAAGTCTGCTGGAATAACCATGTACGAAGTGCCAACTTTTCTTTCTTCAATTGAGTTATCAATTGCTCTTTTTGGGCAATTTCATCAAGATTTTGGTTTTCCCTATCCTGTAACAGTGCAAGAGCGGATTCATTTTCTTCTATGCGCTGCTGCATCACATTCTGTTTCTCATCAGCATATTGTAATGCTTGCCGATAGAGTGCCTGCTGGTTATTTTTCTTATTTATCCAACGTTGGTAAATCAAAGCAACGACAAAGCAAATAATAATGGCTGAAAAAACAATACGCCCTATAACCTTTCTGAATTTTATTTGCTCATCCTTTACTTCCAATGCTGTCTGATTTTTATAGACTATATGCTGCACTTCAGACAATCGCTCACTAGCATCCAATGAATCCTGAACCATGACAAAAGTATCTAGATAGTGATAGGCGGACTTGAAATTTCCTAGCTTAGCTCCATTACGGCAAGTGACCAGTAAGACATAGAAAGGGATGGAGAAAAGAGCAGGCTTTTCTCTAAATAATACCTAGCAGAATCATATTGTCCTAAACCAATGTACAAATCACCTATATTATAGAAATAACCGCTAAATATTTTATTTTTTTTGCAAAACTTTATAGGCATAAACCACGGCAGAATCGATGTTTTCAAATCGTCCATAATACAGACTTAAATTGTGCCAAGAAGTGAGTATCATGCTTGTATCTTTAGAACGCATAGCATATTCCACAGACTTTCTCTGATAAGTTATAGCAGAATCCTGCATATCCCTCATACCATAAATATATCCAATGTTATGATAGGCAATAGCAGTATCTTTAGCACTAAAAGAATAAAGAAGAGCTTGATTTTGTATTTCCAACGCCTTGTCGTACAATTCACAATCACCATACCATACCCCTAACATACTATAAATCAATCTTCTACATTTTAAATCTTGCGGATAATTCTGCAACACTTCCAACGCTTTCAAATTATGCTCTATCGCCGACATTTCATCATTCATCTGCGCCAGCAGCCTTCCCTTATACATCAATGCCACAGCCTTCTCCCTATCATCATCTCCATAATAATCCAAGGCGAAATTCAATAAGGAATCGCAAGGTAATAAGGGTAGTTTGTTCTTGTCCGTAGCCTCAGCCAGCAACAAAGCATAGTATGCCTTGTCTACTTCCGGCAAATCCTCTAAAACAGATATATTTTTTAAAATAGTCAATGCACTGTCCGGCTTCATTTCCAACAATGAATCTACTTGCTGTAACATCGGATTGGAAGAATGGTGGTTACAGGCAAACAAACAGACAGCAAACTGACGAAATTTAAATATATAATAAATGAACGCATAGTAATTTTGTCTTTTAGCTTTCTATGCACAAAGATAGCAAAATGCCTTTATAACCTGATATACAAACATCTATTAAAAAAACATTATGCAAATTCTGTAACGCACAGTTATTCCATCTTACTTTTCATACGATATTTGCGTTGCGCTACAATCTGTGCATCATTATTACCAAAGCATAAAGCGATGGCAAAAGGAGATAAATCCGCCAATTGCAGACATAGCAAAAGGACATCATCTTCGTTCAACTTGGGATACCGGGTATGCAGTTGCTCTATGTAATCAGCATAAATCTGTCCTATAATCACTCTGAGTTGGCGTTGCTCAGCATTGGTGAGCACTGCAATACGCTCTTTGTGATGCTTTTGCTGGTTGGCCAGTTTGTCTATTTTCGTATAGAGGGCACTTTGCCGGAACAACCAGTTGCGCAATTTCTCTTTCTCCATCTTCATGGCCTCTATAGCCCGTTCCTTCTCTTCTATTTCCTCGGCACGGCTTTCTTGTTTCTGTTTCAATTCGGCTATCACCTCTTCATGTTGAGCAATATTCTGCTGCATATCCATCAGGTTCTGTTTCAGCTTCTGCAACAGATATTTATAGTTGGATTGCTGTATCTTCTTGTTCTTCAGTATCTGTTGATAAATAATCACAATGACCAGCAGCAACACCACAGCTATCATCGCAATGGTGTATATCCTCCGTTTAGCCTTGAACTGTTCTTTCCTTACTTGCGCGTCGGCATTCCAGCATAGGTCTTCTTCTCCAGTTCCGTGGCCACATTGGTGGAATAGATGGAATCTTCCAACTCGGTGCTGATTTCCAGATATTCCAAAGCTTTCTCCACATTTCCCTGCTGCTTAGCTATGGCATACAAGTCAAAGAAAGAGAGATACCGGATATGAATATCGACAGCTTCCTTGCTCCGGTTCAAATAATAAAGAGCCGAATCAAGCTGCCCGTTATTATAATAAAATTCCCCTAGATTCCAAAGACACTGCAAGCTGTCTTCTCTAAGACGACAAGCATCGTATGCCCTTTTCAGACAAGTAATAGCTATACTGGTCCGTCCTGTACGTCCGCATAAATCCCCTATATTTCCATAAAGAGAATGCAAAAGGAAACTATCAGTAGAAAGAGAAAGCTGCAAAGCGCGTTGCTGGCAGATAAAAGCGGAGTCTATATTTCCATAGCCGATATAAGCTACCCCCAGATTGCTGAGTGAACTGATGAAATGACGGTTATGCCGTGCCAGCGAATCATTATAACAAGCCTTGACATACATATCTTTGGCCTGTGCGTACAAGTTCTGTTTGCCATACAGCCCACCCAACATATTATATACAAACCCCTTCCAATAGAATTCACATGGATAGGCGGAAAGGATTTCAAGCGCCATACGGTAACTTTTCAGGGCATCGGCATAGTTTTCCATTTCCTGTTGCACTTTACCCTTATACAAAAGAGCTATAGCATGTTCTTTGGCTTCTTCATGGTATACATGGAGGGCTAAATTCAATAATGAGTCACAAGGAAGCAGTGAATAACCATTTTTATCCGCAGCCTCAGCCAGCAGCAAAGCGTAATCGGCCTTGTCTTCCGGGGTCATACCGATCAGGGAAGAGATGGATTTCAATAATGAAAACGCACTGTCGCATGTTCTTCCATCAAGTATCCTGCTTGCCGCAAAGCAGGATGTTCCGTGCGCTGCAAAGTACAGGAAAGACAAAGCCAACATAGAAGGCAAACAATACCCGGCTGTTTTATATAAACATACATGCAACTCTATTTTTATTCTCCGGCGACAAAGATACAGAAAACTCAGAACTTATATCCTACACCGGCCGATAAACTGACATTCCGCCCGAAAGGCCTCTTACGAAGAGAACATTTACCATCGATAGTGTAAATGAAATGCTCGGATTCCAATGAAACCCCGGTCCTTCCACCGTAAGTAAAATGATCTGGAAAATCCTGATGCCACCAGCCCAAACTAGAGTGCATTCCGTTGCCATAGGCGTAGTCAATGGATTTATCCCTGCCAAACATAGCATAGGACAGATACGGTCCCGCATTGATGCGCAAATTCCATTTGTTATTTAAAGCAACATTATAAGAAGCAAGGATAGGAAGCTCCAAATTGAATTTACTAAAAAAGGAATCGGTACCAAGCCTTGTCTTGGATCTGAATTCTTCATAAGTAAATAATAATTGTGGCTGTACATACCATGAGTTTTAACATGAACGTCATACATTCCTCCGGCATAACCGCCTAGGCTGAAGCGTGCATCCCTGGACAAAGATTTAGAAAAAAGTCCGCCTCCTACAATACCCCAGCTATTCTGTGCGGAAGCGGGAAGAATAAAGCAGGCTAAAAGCATGCAAAGTAGAATTTGTTTTATTTTCATCGGGTTTGTTGCTTAAGTTTAATAATGCAAAGTAAGGTATAAAGCCCTTTTCATGAAAATAAAACAGATAACATTTATCGCATATAAAACATTGATAATAAACAATATAACACTATTAAAGATAACATTCGGAGAAATTTCACTCCTATTGGGCATAGGGACAGGTCTAAAACCTGCCCCTACACCAGCAAGAAGAAAGCAAATATCTTTTATTTGACAATGTCAATTTATATTCCGCAACTTCCCTCTGAACCCATTCTGCACATCCCCTATCTGCCGCATGGGAAACACCAAAGTTTCCTGCATATACATCTTGTCCTTGCGTTTATGAGTATAGTTGTAAAACTGTTTGACACGTCCTTCCAAACGTTCCGCTTTCTCACCGTTTATGTAAAGAGTAGTACCTTTGTGGTCTCCCTCTATGCGTACCTTCGTCCATGCTCCGGCAGGCAGTGTAGCAGCGTGGAATACAAACGTATAGCCGTCACGGCTGAAAGCCAGCTTTCCCTTATTTTCCCAATTGGCATATACGGTGGAATGAGGCCTTTAAACAAAATACCGTTGATATTTTGTTCTTTGTCCGGATTTATTTCAAATTCTACCGCGTATGGATAGCCTATTTCCGGCAACATAGTGGCAATGCTGTCCGTACCGTTCAAAGACAGTTCTTCATTCTGCCCCGGAAAGACTACCTCACCCTGCACACGCCCCAGCAGGTTGATACCGGGAGCTTCAGGCATCTGTTTGCACAATTTCTCAAATTCTTCGTAAGAAACCATTTCATTCTTACCTCTCCACATTTTCTCGGCCAGTACCTGGGCGGCTGGGAATGTACGGAAATGCACATCCTGTTGTGACACACCGTTGCCACAATGGTCATTCCATACGGCAAACATACCTCCCAACAGTCCCGGAGTTCCTTCAGGCAACTCTTCCTTAGGATTCACTTTACCCACACGCCATTGCTCATACAGCCATTTCGTGTCCAGGAAATCACGATAATATCCGGCAGCCGGAACAATATAAAGATAAGCATCACACGTATTGATAATCTTATATCCGTCTTTCAAAGAAGCATTAGGATCAATCCAGTCGTATGACCAGGCATTGATAGTCACATTATCTGCTTTCACCGGAGTGTTTCCTTTCAACCAGCGCAGTGCTCCCCACATACGGACATTCTTCCCGTATTTCTCTATATACTTCAGATACCGGTCTGTAAAATAGCGGAATTTTTCAGCTTCCTTGGCATTGTACTCGTCTGTACCGATATGTACATCGGGACCTATGAAAACCGGTTTCTCGCCAGAAAGATACTCATCCAGCAAAGAATCTACAAAACGATAGGTTTCCTCCTTGTATAAATCCAAATGATCCATTCCATATTTATCACTGCCTATCTCGGGTTTATAATGTGTAAAGGCCAATGAATGAGCCGGAATATCAATCTCCGGAATCACATTCACACCATATTCCATGCCCAGACGTTGCAGGTCGGTGAATTCTTTCTTGGTATAAGAACCATCCTTGGCGGTCAGCCCCGGAAAACGTTCACTCTCCAGGCGGAAAGCAGCGTAGGTCTTGTTCCAGTCGTTATCAAAGAACTGTACAAAACCATTGTCATTGAGATGGATCTGAAATTCATTCAGTTTATAGAACGATAGTATTTTGACATATTGCCGCAGGAAATCCATTGTGAAGAACTTGCGGCCCACATCCAGCATGAAGCCACGACTGGGATATTGCGGCCAGTCACGGGCAACTCCTTTGGGCAACTGTCCTTTTTCATTATAAAGAATCTGCAACAAACTCCGGGTTCCCCAAAAGGCTCCCTGACGAGCCGGCGCTTCGATACCGGCATAGCGTCCAGCAGTCAGCACATACCCTTCCTCTCCCAATTGTTTGTCGGGTTTCATCAATGAAAGATAAATATCATTCTTTCCCGGTTTCCCGGTCCTAATGGTGTAGTTCCAATCCAACAGGTCTTTCAAGTCCTGTGCCAGCACAGTCGCCACACTTTTCAGTGCCGCCTCATCGGCAGGAGCTACAACAATACTGCCTTCAGCAGGCAATACGAGTTTTCCACTTCCCCCCTTCCACTCTTGCAGGGCGGGAATTACTTTCGGACATGTTTCCTTGGCCGAAACACATAGACACAAGGCCAACATCCATAAGGTTAGTAGGTGTTTCATGATAATGATTAATGGTTAGTAATTAATGGTTAATGAAAAATGAAGCATTTATTTGCCTTTTACTATCTTCTTGATATCATTCAGCTTATTCAATGCTTCAAGAGGGGTCAGATTATTGACATCCAAATTCAGAATCTCATCCCGTATCTGACCCAATACCGGATCATCCAACTGGAAGAAGCTGAGCTGCATTCCGCTCCGGCCGGACGCTATCTCAGCCGTAGGCTTGGCAATGCCCTGCTGGCGGTTGTCCGTTTCCAGTTGATGCAGAATATCATTGGCACGCTTCACAATACTTTTCGGCATACCTGCCATCTTTGCCACATGAATACCGAAAGAATGTTCGCTGCCGCCACGTTCCAGTTTGCGCAGAAAAATCACTTTATTATCTATCTCCTTCACAGATACATTATAATTCTTGATGCGCTTGAAAGATTTCTCCATCTCGTTCAACTCATGATAATGAGTGGCAAACAGTGTACGTGCCTTGGCTTTAGGATGCTCGTGAATATGCTCCACAATAGCCCAAGCAATGGAAATACCATCATAAGTGGAGGTTCCGCGCCCCAACTCATCAAACAGCACCAAACTGCGGCTAGAAAGGTTGTTCAAAATATTTGCCGCCTCATTCATTTCAACCATAAAGGTAGATTCGCCCACAGAAATATTATCGCTGGCTCCCACACGGGTGAATATTTTATCCACCATACCGATCCGCGCACTTTCGGCAGGAACAAAACTACCCATCTGCGCCAACAAGGTAATCAGCGCAGTCTGGCGTATCAAAGCGACTTACCCGCCATATTGGGACCGGTAATGATAATGATTTGCTGGGTTTCCGAGTCCAGAAAGACATCATTGGCAATATACTTCTCCCCTACCGGAAGCTGCTTCTCGATGACAGGATGACGGCCTTGCCTGATGTCAATCACCTCACTGTCCTCCACAACAGGACGGATATAATTGTTCTCTCTCGCCACATTCGCAAAAGCCAGCAGGCAGTCCAAACGGGCAATCTGATTGGCATTAATCTGAATGGCGGGAATAAACTCTGCCAAAGCGATCACCAATTCGTTATAGAGCTTTGTTTCAAGTACTAAAATCTTATCTTCGGCACCCAAGATCTTTTCTTCGTATTCTTTCAGTTCCTGAGTAATATAGCGTTCCGCATTCACCAGTGTCTGTTTACGGATCCAGTCGGCAGGTACCTTGTCCTTATGCGTGTTACGCACCTCAATATAGTAACCAAACACATTGTTATAAGCAATTTTCAAGCTGGGAATGCCGGTCAGCTCACTTTCACGTTGCTGTACTTTAAGCAGATAATCCTTGCCGGAAAAAGCTATCTGCCGTAGTTCATCCAGTTCTGCATTCACCCCTCTGCTATCACACCACCTTTATTCACCAGCAAAGGAGGATCATTCTTAACCTCTTTCGCTATCTTTTCACGGATAGACAGACATAAATTCAGTTGTTCCCCAATACGGCGGAGACTCCCGTTATCCGCATTCAAACAGGCATTCTTAATCGGCTCGATGGCTTGCAAAGCTACTTTAAGTTGCACCACCTCGCGTGGAGAGATTCGTCCTACGGCAGCTTTCGAAACAATACGTTCCAAATCTCCTATCAGATGTAGTTTCTCTTCTATGAACTCTTTGAAATCCGGCTCGCGGAAGAAGTATTCCACTACATCCAGACGCTCATTGACAGGCTTCTCATCTTTCAACGGAAAGACTACCCAGCGTTTTAGCAGACGGGCTCCCATAGGACTGATAGTGCGGTCGATCACATCCAGCAGACTGGTTCCGCCCTCATTCATGCTACCTATGAGTTCCAAGCTCCGTACCGTGAACTTATCCAGACGCACATAACGGTCTTCCTCTATACGAGAAAGAGAAGTAATATGACCGATCTGATAATGCTGCGTCATATTGAGGTATTGCAAAATAGCGCCCGAAGCTACAATACCATTCTTAAGATGCTCCACCCCGAAACCTTTTAAGTTCTTGGTCTCAAAGTGCTTCAACAGCTTCTCGCGCGAAGAACTTTCATTAAACACCCAGTCATCCAACTCAAAAGTAAAAAACTTGCTTCCGAAATTTCCTTCAAACATCCCCCGTTTACCACGTTCGAAAAGCACCTCTTTGGGGGCGAAATTATTTAATAACTTGTCTATATAGTCAAAAGGCCCCTCTGCGGTAAGGAATTCACCGGTAGAGATATCAAGGAAGGCCACACCACAACTAGCTTTCCCAAAATGAACGGCAGCCAGAAAATTATTTTCTTTGTAAGAAAGAACATTGTCATTGATGGCTACACCCGGGGTCACCAATTCGGTGATACCGCGCTTCACCAATTTCTTAGTCATCTTGGGATCTTCCAATTGGTCACAAATGGCCACCCGCTTGCCGGCACGTACCAGCTTGGGCAAATACGTGTCCAATGCATGGAAAGGAAAGCCGGCCATTTCTACGCTCTTTGCCTGTCCATTGGCCCGCTTGGTCAGCGTAATACCCAAAATCTCTGAGGCAACAATAGCGTCTTCTGAATAAGTTTCATAAAAATCCCCGCACCTGAATAGCATAATCGCATCGGGATGCTTTGCCTTCAACTCAAAAAACTGCTTCATCATCGGGGTTAAAACTACATCATTTACCACTGTATCGTCCTTTCTTTTTTTAAATTAATATTTCTCGCAAAGATAATAATTAGCAAATTTAATCTGAAACAGTAAAAGAAAAAATTATATCTTTGTACTAGCTAAAAATACGGAAACAATGAAAGAAATAAAAGTAAACGAACTGACTGACAATCTGTTCGAAACAATCAGCAAGGAATGGATGTTGGTAACTGCCGGTACCAAAGACAAATTCAACACTATGACGGCAAACTGGGGAGGTACAGGATTTCTATGGAACCGTCCGGTAGCCTTTATCTTTATCCGCCCCGAGCGTTATACATTCGACTTTATAGAGCAGAATGACTATCTCACTCTCTCTTTTCTAGGTGAAGAGCATAAAGAAGTGCATAAAATATGCGGTTCCAAATCGGGACGTGACATGGATAAAGTAAAAGCGACAGGACTATCTCCCTTGTTCACCGAGAACGGGAGCATTATTTTTGAGCAGGCGCGGCTGACTTTTGAATGCAAGAAATTGTATGCCGACCTGATCAAGCCCAGAAACTTTATCGACAAGAGCATTACAGACCGATGGTACGGGGAATCGCACGGTGGTTTTCACAAGATGTATGTGGTGGAAATTGTAAATGTGCTGCATCGTTAATCCCGGTAGTTTTCAAGAACACCCTACACATAGGGTGGTAGCAGTGGCAGCAGAAAATGAAACTTTAAGAGAAGAGCGTCACCAGAAATATTTGCAAACATTCACGCACGTACATGAACAACATACAGGACAATCGAATCCAAGTTCCAGCAACTTTGGATCGATTGTTCTGTTTATATTTGCCTAAAAAGAAACTAATTTGGATCTTCTACGCAACGGATGAAGCAGGCGTCACTGTTATTTCCATTAAACACATTAGCTCATATATTCTGTTAAAGTCAAATGTAAAATAATTAATATCCCAACCTACAGTCGTTCCCCATGTTCCTGTTCCAGTAACATCCTCTGTCCAATAAATAGCACCGGGCCGCATATAGAGGTCATAAAATAACGGAGCGGTAGATGCATCAGTATAGAATCCATTAGGATTCGTTGGGAATATCTGAGTTTGCCCGCAAGAATAACGCAGAACTCCATTTCCTTCTTTAGCTTTTCTATGACCATATCCGGAAGCCCCCACCGGAAGAAAGATATGATTACCCGTATTTCTATTATAAACAAAGCATCCACGTATTCCACGGTCTTTTATAGCACTTCCACCGAAGTAATATGCTTGATCTTCTTGATATCCGTATGCATCCACAATGTTTGTTTTGGGTTCCGTAGATTCATCCCCATAAAGCACACCATAACCTTGCGCAATCATTTCGTTTTCAAACAATGCCTCATAATCCTCTATTTGAGCAATACGAGTACTCGTCAAGTCAAGCCCCCAAGAAGCCTCTTTATTATTTGCAGGCTGATTTGTTATCTCCATCCACTTCTTGATTTCACCACCTACCAATTCATACCTATTCTGATTTGATACAGGATCAGGGAAATCCTTGGAGGTTACATCTATCATTGGAATCTTACTGGAATACTGATTCTTTGCAGCAATAGGCTGATCAAGATTTTTATATTTAAACAAAGAGCCTTCATCCAACGGATTAGAAGCTTCCCTATTCTTGCTGACCAGATTCGACACATGCCATGCCGGCTTGTCGGATAACAACTTCTGCGGCCGGTTTCCTTGGTGCACGAAAATAAGATGTTCGCAGGTGTAATTATGATATTCCACACGCACTATCGCATTCCTATTGGGGGCATCCGCTGCTATTGTTCCATTAAAATTAATATCAAATTTAATATCCGAACCAGTAACACCATGTATAACCCCCTTTTCATCCTGACTTGTATTTTCTGTATCTGAAACAGAAAGACTGATAAATCCACGATTAGGATCTGTATAAGGGGGATCTCCTCTATCAGCCTCTGTTTGTGCATTTACAACATACGCTTTCCAAGGTCCTTCGGATGAAAAAGGAATAAACTCTGTTGCATTTTCCCTTGGCAATCGCAATAAAGTTACATGAAAAGGCTCATTTTTGTTATTGCTTCTATAAATGCCTTTGGGATTCACAAGTCTTCGTACTTGATATATATCGACAGTTTCTTCAAGTGTATGTTCTATGTCTGACACTTTTACCGTAGCGGTAATTTTAACTTTTGCATGCCGCTGATAAGCCACATACGGATTATTTCCTGTATAACCCGTTTTAATATGCATCTGTTTGGCGCGAGTATATAAAGGAATAGAAGCAAGTAAATGATCGTCATTTTCAGTTATACTGTAATTACCGTCTGCTTCCTCATGTGTTCCATTTCCCACTACATATTTACGAACTCCTTTATTTGTTGTCTCATAATAGTCCTTATTGCTACTGATATTTACCATTGCTCCTTCTGGTAGACCGGAGGGTACCTGATCCTTAGCATTCCCTTCTTGATTACAAGCTAGAACTCTGGCAGCAGTTTTACGAAGTGAAAGAAATCCATTCCATGGTTGATTTAGCGATGAGTTACTTGGATTTTCAGCATAATCATATTGTCTGGCATAATCCAACCCACCTTTCGCCAAAGGAAGTGTTCCATACGGTGCCCAATTATTCGTGAGAATCTCAGCTTTTAAAGACGTAAGTGTACCTCCTCCCGTATTAATCTTTACCGGAAGATTCATCGTACGGTTATAAAGATAAGAGATATAATAAGGATTCGGAACCTCGATACCCGGCTCCGGTTCTTCATACTCTATATGCCAGTCTGCATCATTGGCATATCCCTTGAACTTCAAAGTCAGTTTGTAGTGATGGTTACGCTCCGCATTATAATCGGTTATCACATCTTTTCCTAACATAAAGCGGTACTTGATAGGACCTCTACCCACTTTCTTATCATTGATAGAAACATAAAAAGCATCCACTTCTATATAGGTTCCGTATGGCTTGGCATCTTTCCATGCTTCATTGTTCTCTTGACCTCCGTTAGGATAGGTCGGTTCGGTCTTATTAAGGGTATTTGCAACCACCTGACGTTTATCACTAGGAGTACCTTCTTTACCCTTACCCTGCATATTCTCATAAAAATAAAGAGCGTTGGTAATTTCGGTATGCACATCCGCCAACTTTTTGGGATGATATGCGTTTTCACCCTGTTCTTTACTGCCGAATAGAGGTTTCCCCTTCGTAATACGGGCTTCGTATGTTTCCTTAAAATCACTTATAGTCGGCTCGGTGTCACCTTCATAATATTTTATGGTTTCACCATTTTTTATCAAATCAAGCTTTACTCCTTCGTCCCTATCCTTCGGTTGATAGTTTTCCGGAACTGCAGGATTATCCTGTCCCAGACAACAATTCTGCGGGATGTCCTTTATGGTCACCGATTTCAAATAAATGAAAACACCCTCTTCCAGTTTACTGCCATCGTATGCAATCGTTACCTTGGAAGCTGCACGGCGTATCCAGGAATGCAACTTCATGCCCTTTTTATTGATAGTGATCAATTCACTGTTATTCTCTTGCCCCACTATGGTGAAATGACCGAACATCTGACTGTTCTTAGCCACATCAGCAACATCCCAAGTAAGAGAAATGCTTTTTAATCCTTCTTTCGTTGCAATAGCTGTCTTATACTTTGCAACCTCCTCTGCAGCACCATTTTCCTTCCCATGCGCCTGAACCGCCTTCTTAAAGTCCTCTCCCATATTGGCTACCGCATAGATGTAATAACGTCCGTAAGGAATGGTCAATTTGAGATTCGCTTGTGGGGTTTTCGTTTCGGCTATAGTGCCACCATCAGGTGCATCCCCATCCTTGCGTGTTACCTCATTCACATAAAACTGTCCATCAGTCGGGTTTGCATTGCTTATCGATTCCAACGAATGTCCCTCTACAAAATTTCCTTCCGTGTCATACAACAACACACACAAATCCTGAATGGACTTGATAGCATCACCCGCCGTACGCGATTTGCCCGCAAGCCCCTCCACCAGTGGCCGGAAGTCCACCTGTGCTATTATTGTGGTTTCTCCTTCGGGAATAGGTTCCCCGTCCGTGTACAGCAGATCGTCCTTGCACGAGGTAACGGCAAGCATCAACAGACCGCATACCAACCAAACACAACGCATCGCTTTATTTTTCATCATTCTCTTCTCCTTATTTTCATTATATTCCAAATTCAGGTTCAAGTACCACTTCGCCGTATGGACGCAAATCCACCTGCCATGATATGTCATTCGCATCATTGATGGTGATGCGCACCACCACATGGGTATTGCGAGGCAAAGCAGAAAGATTCGGAAAGAAACTTTCCAAGGTGAACTCCCCGAAGGAAGTGTTTCCGACCCTGTCGCCTAACACCTCACCACTATTATCCTTTGTATCCAGCGTAATAGCGGTCTTGTAGGAAGTCTTATAATTATTGCCATTCGTATTATCTGAATATGTGTCATTGGCATTCTCATACTTTCCTTCCGACAGGTAGAATGAAGGTAGTTTGACCGGCTCCGTTGATTTTGCTGTCAATTTCTTATTCTCCTTGTATAGCTGATTAAACGGTGTATATTTAGCTGCCGGTACTTGGAAATCAGTCACATTTTCCGCATCATCGTACGTCATACCATTAGGCAGAAGATATTCATGAGAAGCCGACTTATCTATTCTGATTACACTCAACCAGTAATCCCGGCTACTCTTGTTCGTTATCTCATACGTGAATTTTACGGCAGCACGGGTAAGTTTCAATGTGATCTCCTTCTTTTTCAGTACCACTTTCTCACCCTCTTCACCGGTCTGTCCCTGCTCCCCATTGTCAGGTTCCAGACCTTCGTCATCCAGCATCACCGTATGACATTCGCTCATAGGTAGCGGGTGAGTTTTATCGAAAGCCCCCACATTGTCAAACGACAACACAAGCCCTGCCATCTGCTCCTTGGCAAGAAATTTGTCTCCGGGTTTAAAGTCGCCCCAAGCTTTGGATACCCGAGACACCTCACCCTCCACAGCGGGAAGTTCCACCGAAGCACTCCCCTCGTTACCCAGCAGGTAAATAGTCTTTTCCTCATTGCCCTGCACCTTCAGGCGGATTTTTCCATACCGGTCGCTCACAGAAGCATTCTTCAAATCAAGATAGACATTATGTTCCACCCTGCCATCCGGACGAACCAGAATGACACGCAGCGTATGCATCTTCTCGGCTTCCGTCACCTCACCATACATTTCTTCCTCCGCACGTCCGGAAACAGAACGTCCGGATGCGGAAGCATCTCTCAGGGCGACATTGATATCCAGATAGACCGCATCAGGCCCGTTAGATAACGAAAGCCCTCATCACTTCTGCTGTCACATCCGCACATCAGGAGGAAGCAGACGCCCAGCACGGCCACGGTATATCCCCAATCCTTTATTCTCATAATTCTGCATCATTAATTCTTACTATCCAGTCATTGACAACAATATGGGTACGTATCCAATTGTGATTATTATCCAAGAAAAATATCAATGACCAGTTATTTTCACGGTCCAGGAATTCCTGATCACCCATTTTGTCGAAGTGATCACTCTTCAGTAGCAGCAGATACTCGTTCAGCGGAATGTTCAGTACCTGCGCATTGTCACTATTACGGGTGATGGTCAGGCGCGTATGATTGCCGGCAACCAGTCGCGAGGTAGAAAACTCGGCGTATGCCACTGTCACTGTTTCATCACCTTCTTCTGTCACTCCCACTGTACGTTGCCCTTGTGCCCATGGAGCATAGACTTGTCCGCCATTGCTTATCAGACTGTTATCGGGAGCAAACAAGGTGTTGTCATCCGTAATACGGAAAGTAAAGTTCTTGTCGTCCACCTCGCCGCCGTTCATCTGCTGAAGCACCACACGGATGTTGTTGGTGTTCTTCATCAGGTACACAGTCGCTTCCTCGTAAGCGCCATTGTCCACACTCATGTCCAGCGAGCCGTGGAACAAGGGATGCAGATCGGTTTCCGAAACACGTCCGGCATTATGCATCTCTACACGCAAATCCTGCATGATTGAACCGATGCCGGGAACCGCCTTGAACGAAAAAGAGGTTTTCGGACAAGTCAGCCCGCCATATGCAATGAAATGATAACTACCTTTCTCCAAATCGAGGGTCATGCGGTAATTCTCATCTTTCAGTTCGTCACCTGTACCGATATAAGTAACCAAGTAGTTGCCCTGTTCGTCATAGACCAACAGAGCCAGACAGTCCACCTGCGAATGGAATGCATTGGCATACTCCATATTATAGTCATAGACAAAACGCAAACGGACACCTTGCGAGCAGGGTTCCAGATCATTGTATATGCCATGGCAGGAGGACAACAATGCAGCTACCGCCAGCACGGTGCAAAGCACCATGCCCGGCAATCTTAATGTATGTATGAATCTTGTTGTCTTATTCATTGTTTAATAGGGTATAATAAGTACTTATTTAGAACTCTATGTCATTTATGCGGACCACCCAAGGACGCACTTCTACGGTTACTTCGATGTAGAGGTCATTTCGTTCATCCGGATTGTTCGGATCGAACGGATCGGGATCATCTTTAGGACCCGGCGAGGTAGGATGACCATAGCCGTTAATTTTGTTCACCATCAGTTTGTACACATTGTTGCGCACCACAGCGAACTCCATCGGTCCCATCAGGTTAGGATCATTATTGTCATTATGACGGTTCCAATAGCAATAATACATTTCATAGTCACCGCTTCCGTTCGGGCGTAAAACAGTGAATCCTGCTTTGCCAAATTCAGCATCGGCAGCGGGTGTTTCCCCTATTTGGGCATAAGCGGCTCTCAGGCTCTCATCTGCGTTGGCAGCATTAGCCACATCTTTCACTTTCTCCCAAGTACCATACAACACATTGTTATATACAAAAATGGCTGATCACCGGTTACGCCATAAGTTGACTTGTTAAATTGTAGTTTTCCCTTGAAAATCACACCGGTAGAGATACCGTTTTTCTGATTACTGTTAGGAGCAGGGATGGTATTCTCGGTTGCATAACGCCAAATTTTGTATCCGTTGCGATTGCCTGTGTTCCAAGATTCGTCATTGTCTTCTTCGGTCAAAGAAGATATCTTTGTGAATTTATTTTCCCATTCAGCTACCGATCTAGCAAAAAAGTTATTATAAAAATAGTTACCTTTATAAGTTTCTCCGACATTACCGTTCTTTTCCCTTGCATCCGTGTCCACCACATAGTTGTTTGAAGTTTCCTGTCCACACAAGTCTATATCATCCGCAAGTCCGTTAGCAGACACCCGGCGCAGATGATAGAAACTCTTGCTGATATTGACCATTACCATATCAGTCAGCAGGACTTTGACGCCATTGGTGCTCTCCAGCACATAAGTGTTAGTAGCCTCTGTAGTGGGATAGCTGCTCGCTTTGAAATCAAAACGTGCGCAAGCACGTTCCACCGAGATGGTACCCAGAGAAAGACGATTGGACTCAGTATATTGTTCCCAGTTCCAAATCGTATTCGGGGTAGAATTTGCCACTTTCACCAAATTGTGGTTAGACATCAGGAAAGCGTCTTTTTTCCAGATTTCATCGTTGTCTGTTAATAATTCAGGTTCATCCGACAGCGTATGAATACTATGGGTCAGATCATTGATATTGATAGAAGAAATGGGATTACAGAAAGCATAAGCGTAAATCTCTCCTGTTTTGTATGTCTCCAATGCACTTCTGTCCAAAGTTGTCACAAGTCTGGGGTATTTTCCATCCTCTTTAGGTTCCACATCCAGACGTTGACTGACAATGAGAGATCCGTCAGCCTTTGTCAGCACCAACAATATCTCCTTGACACTATTCTCATAATTCTTGCCCACTTCAGCACCGCCAGTAGAATTGCTTCCGTTTCCATCCTCGCCATCTGTTGTCGTGCTCCTTGAACTGCTTCCCTGCATCAGTTGCACCCCGAATTCCACATATACATCATTCTCAGCATTGGCCGGCTGAGACACATTTGCCTCATCTGAGCATGCCCACAAACACAATGCTGCAAGCCCGGACATCAAAATCTTACTAAACTTTTTCATATTGATTCCTTATTTTCTTATTATTACTTCTTATCAATTTTGTTAATCTGTTCCAGTGCATCGGCAGCCTCTTTCACACCCATGCTTTGTGCCTGCGACAACAAGCGGCGTGCCTGTACATAGTCTTTGTCCAGTCCGGCAAGTACACCGCGCGCATATACCGCCTCAGGCGTGCCGCCTGCCTTTGCCACATACTTACGCGCCGAAACAAGATCACCGCGAGACATCGCCACATTGGAAGCGTTCAGATTTGCCGTAGCATCATCAGGATAGAGACGAACCATGGTTTCGAACACCTCATTATACTCGTCACTGCCTGCCGGATAGCTCTCCGCCACACGATAAAATTCATTCAAACTCAACTTACCCGGGGCAGTACGCCAAATGCGACGCGCCTCTTCTATATCAGTATAAGCACGGACTACATATTCCACCGTATAGTCCGAGTGACGAAGACCGGGATAGACCTCACGAAGCAGAAACTGATAGTCCCGGGGATAACGCGCCTTGATTTTCTGTTCACGTGCATCCGGATCACCACCGCTGTGCACCAACTCCAAAATGCCATAACGATCCGGAAGTGTACAAGTTTTCAAATAACGCTCCAGTCCTGCCCAGTCCTCAGGCTCGTAGTCTGTAGCCATGACACCAGACGGGAAATTATACAAACGCTGTACATAATCCTTCAATGTTTCCGTACGTCCTTGGGCAAGGCGGGTGTTATTGGCATAACTACCCTCAGGAGAAGCATAGCCCTTAATGCGGATAGAAGTGATGCGGGTATCAGCATCATTGCGCACGGTGTCTATCGTGGCACGGATCTTAGCAAGTTCTATCGGATTACGACGGTAATCCTCGTAAATTTCCGTGCGGTTCACTGGAAAATCAATATAAGCGGAACCTTTCAGTTCACGGGTTTTCAGCTCCTCTGCTTTCGGAACACAATAAACAAAGATCGGAGAGAAAATCTTCGGGTGAAAATCCAGCGTAGTCAACGGCGAACGGTCGGACAAAAGTACCTCGCACAAACAACCACACACCTCATCGCCAAGCTCAAGAGTAGCGTCGGCCATCCATTCAGCATATGGCACCATGGCGCTATAATGAATTACCCGGTCATGACCGGCACGAAACAGTGAAATACCCACACCTGGAGCAGCATCATTGCGTAAATGGAAATAATAACGGTTACGACCTGCCAGCACTACAGGAGAAAGAAACAATTCATTATTCTCCGCACGGAGCACAGGAGCAAAAGATACTTCACGGGAAGACGGCATATCAATACCTGCCACATCAATATTCATTGACACAAGCAGATTCTCACCGCTACGAGCAATATTCAGACCGTCTACTTTTACACGTCCCAACGTCAGAATAGTCTGGCTGTTTATTCCTATTATGCAAAATAACAAAAGAAGTATACATAGTAATTTCTTCATAAGCAGTATCTTTTAAAATACGTAGATCAGGTTTAGTGCGACCTTTGTAGGGCCTACATAGTGATGGGATTTGCCATCAATCAGTTTGGTGCCGCAATCGGCACAGGGATAGGCATCGAAACGGGTATAGGCATAACCCACACCGATTTCGGCCTCCACGTTCCAGTAGCGGGAAAGAATCCACGAATAACCGTAAGCAATACCGGCACCTACAAACCATCCTTGATAACGACGATCAGAAAGTTTGGACAAATCACTACCCAAAAACGAAATGTCATTCTTCAGGTTACCCACATTGTATTGTCCACCGTGAGCATGAACGCCCACAAAATGACCGGTAAAACGATCACAGAACCAATAACGTGCCTCAGGTTGCAACATCCAATGTTTCCACGTACGACCATGCGAACGGACCCACCCATTATAGTTGCCTGATACATCAAGCGTCCATCTGGGGGCAAGACCAACCTCAGCACCCAAATTGATAGTGCCTGAGGCGTCATAAAGGATATTGCTCTTCAACGCGATATCCTGCGCCTTCACAAATGCACTTCCACCAAGCAGGAAAGAAAGCAAGATTGCATAATTTTTTAACTTCATTATATCTATAATTTATATCAATTCATGCTACGTTACGATATATCTCTTGGCAAGAGATATACTCTTCATGATTAATACACTGAAATACAGATAGTTATAAAATAAATATCCTTCACCAAATACATATATAAACTTTGATTATCATAACTTTTTATTTCTTTAATATAGAATTATCGTTGTTTTTTATTGCTTATTACCAGTAATTTACGTATTTTTGCAATATACTTTATAGATCTCTTGCCAAGAGATATGTAGATATTGTAACTATTTTTATTTGTCATATTCCCGATATTCAGTACCCTATTCATTCTTATTTTTACTTTAATATAGACAGATACCGCATTCTTTAAATATAGAAGAGAAAAGCAAATATGAATCAAACAACAGAAACAGGAGAAATTTCAAAAATAAATCTGTAGTATAAAAGGAGAATGGCTCTAACTTTTTTATAAAAACAATATCTTAAACACTTAGACTTTTATTTTTGTATCTTTGTTCTTACTCAGACAAGTCACCCAAAGCAATGAGAGCAAATTGTTGGCATCCAATTGGGCCTGATTATAGGGCTATTTTTAAAACTGTGACGACCGGATACGAAAAAAACCCGTCAAACTATATGTTTAACGGGTTTTTATTTCATTTTAGATTGAAAATTGTTGGACTACCAAGATTCGAACTTGGACAAACAGAACCAAAACCTGTTGTGCTACCATTACACCATAGTCCAATCATTATGTGCTTTCCTTGGAAAGCGGTGCAAAGATACGTTTTTCCTGCAATATAGTCCAAATATTTTCGCACTTTTTTTTGCAATAAAGTGCAAATGCTTAACTTTGCGTACAAACTAAAAGAAATAAATACATGAAAAAACTTCTAACTTGCCTTGCTTTAAGCCTTGTTGCAGCAAGCAGTTATGCAGCTACACCTTTATGGCTGCGTGACGTGCAAATTTCCCCCGACGGCACGGAAATTGCATTCTGTTATAAAGGAGATATCTATAAAGTACCCTCCAACGGAGGAACTGCCACCCAACTCACTACGCAAGCCTCATATGAGTGTAACCCCATCTGGTCACCGGATAGTAAACAAATTGCCTTCGCCAGTGACCGCAATGGTAATTTCGACCTGTTTGTCATGTCGGCCGATGGCGGAGCAGCCCGGCGTCTTACCACCCATTCGGCTTCCGAAATACCGTCAACCTTCACCACCGACGGCAACTATATCCTGTTCTCGGCCTCCATCCAAGACCCTGCCAACAGTGCCTTGTTCCCTACCTCAGCTATGACAGAACTATACAAAGTCCCTGTAACCGGCGGACGTACCGAACAGGTGCTGGGTACTCCCGCAGAAATGGTCTGCTTTGACAAATCAGGAAAAACATTTCTCTACCAAGACCGCAAAGGTTTTGAAGACGAATGGCGCAAACACCACACCTCGTCCATCACCCGTGACGTATGGTTATATAATTCGGAAAACGGCAAGCATACCAACCTGACCGCCCATGCAGGCGAAGACCGTAACCCTGTATTTGCATCCGACGGACAAACCGTTTATTTCCTGAGCGAACGAAACGGCGGTACATTCAACGTATATTCCTTTCCAATAAGTAGTCCTCAATCATTGGAAACGGTCACCAACTTCAAGACTCATCCGGTCCGCTTCCTGTCAATGGGTAGCAACGGCACTCTCTGTTATACGTATGATGGAGAAATATACACTCAAAAACAAGGAGATAAACCGCAGAAAGTCAAGATCGATATCACCCGTGATGACCAAAATACAATAGCGGATCTGAATTTCAGTAATGGAGCGACCTCAGCTACCGTATCACCGGACGGCAAACAAATTGCTTTCATTGTACGAGGTGAAGTATTCGTCACTTCTGCCGATTATAATACTACCAAGCAAATCACACATACCCCTGCCCGTGAAGCAGGACTTACTTTCTCACCGGACAACCGTACTTTAGCGTACGCCAGTGAACGCAACGGAAACTGGGAACTTTACATGGCCAAGATTGCACGTAAGGAGGAAGCTAACTTCCCCAATGCGACTACCATTGAAGAAGAAGTACTCCTGCCTTCGGACAAGACAGAACGTACCTATCCGCAATTCTCGCCGGACGGGAAGGAACTAGCCTTTATAGAAGACCGTAACCGGTTGATGGTGCTTAATCTGGAAACCAAAAAGGTACGTCAGGTCACTGACGGCGCCACCTGGTTCAGCACCGGCGGTGGCTTTGACTATTCATGGTCACCGGATGGCAAATGGTTCACATTGGAATTTATCGGAAACCGGCATGATCCATATTCCGATATAGGTATGGTGAATGCACAAGGAGGAAAAATTATCAATCTGACCAATAGCGGCTATACCAGTGGCTCCCCCCGCTGGGTACTGGATGGTAATGCCATTTTATTCATTACCGAACGTTATGGTATGCGTGCCCATGCTTCATGGGGATCACTAAACGATGTGATGCTGGTATTTATGAACCAAGATGCGTATGACAAGTTCCGCCTGAGCAAAGAAGATTACGAATTGCAAAAAGAACTGGAAAAAGAACAAAAGAACACAACCGAAACCAAGAAAAACGGTAAAAAGAAAGGTGATAACAAAGAAAAATCCGAAGAGAAGAAAGAGGAAAAAGTAAAGGACATCGTGGTGGAACTGAACAACATCGAGGACCGCATCGTACGCCTTACTCCCAACTCTTCCGATTTGGGGAGCGCCATTATCACAAAAGACGGTGAAACCTTATATTACCTCTCTGCCTTCGAAGGCGGCTATGACCTGTGGAAAATGAATCTGCGCAAGAAAGACACCAAGTTACTCCATAAAATGGATGCCGGATGGGCCAACATGGGAATGGACAAGGATGGAAAGAACTTATTCTTGCTAGGTAGCAACACGATGCAGAAAATGGGTACTAATTCTGAAAGCTTGAAACCCATCAGCTATCAAGCCCACGTGAAGATGGACCTCGCAGCCGAACGTGACTATATGTTCAACCACGTATACAAACAAGAACAAAAACGCTTCTACAACCTGAACATGCACGGAATAGACTGGGATACTATGACCAAAGCCTATCGCAAGTTCCTGCCGCATATCAATAATAATTATGACTTTGCGGAGTTGTTGAGCGAATATCTGGGCGAACTGAACGTTTCACACACAGGAGGACGTTACCGTCCGCGCCTGAAAGGAGATGCCACCGCTACCTTAGGATTATTGTATGACTGGAATCATAATGGCAAAGGCCTGTTGATTTCTGAGGTAGTGGAAAAAGGCCCCTTCGACCACGCCCGTTCCAAAGTGAAAGCCGGAGATATCATTGAAAAGATCGACGGTCAGGAAATCACTCCCGAAAGCGATTACTCTATTCTGTTGAACGGTAAAGCCAGAAAGAAAACACTGGTTACGCTTTATAACCCGCAGACCAAAGAACGTTGGGAAGAAGTAGTTGTTCCTATCAGCAATGGCGCTTTGAATGACTTACTTTACGCACGCTGGGTAAAACAACGGGCAGCCGATGTAGACAAATGGTCGAACGGCCGTTTGGGATACGTGCACATTGAATCCATGGGAGATGACAGCTTCCGTTCCGTTTATTCAGATATTCTGGGCAAGTACAATAACCGTGAAGGTATCGTCATCGATACCCGTTTCAATGGCGGAGGACGCCTGCACGAGGATATCGAGATTCTATTCAGCGGAAAGAAATACTTTACACAAGTAGTTCGTGGACGTGAAGCTTGCGATATGCCCAGCCGCCGTTGGAACAAACCGAGTATCATGGTGCAGTGCGAGGCTAACTACAGCAACGCACATGGCACTCCATGGGTATATAGCCATCAAAAAATAGGCAAACTGGTAGGTATGCCTGTACCGGGAACCATGACCAGCGTATCTTGGGAAACATTGCAAGATCCGACACTGGTATTCGGCATTCCTGTTATCGGCTATCGCTTGCCGGATGGAAGCTATCTGGAAAACTCACAACTGGAGCCGGATATCAAAGTGGCTAACTCACCGGAAACAGTAGTGAAAGGTGAAGATACCCAGTTGAAAGCTGCGGTAGACGAGTTGTTGAAAGAGATAGACGGGAAATAAGGAGAAAAAAGATACAAAAAACCGGAAGAAGAAAACCTATCATTTCTCCTTCCGGTTTTTATTTTTATCTATAAAAGAAATTCTCTTTTTTCTTATTTGGCAATCACCAAATAATAATTCTTCTTCCCGCGCTGAACCAGCAGGTATTTTCCGTCCAGCAGATCAGCAGTTGTAATTACCTGGTCAAAGGCATTTAATTTCTCCTTATTCAACGAAACACCACCGCCCTGTACAAGCTTACGCATTTCACCTTTTGAAGCGAAAACAGCGGCATTATCAACAAACAGGTCTACTGCTTTCACCCCTTCGGCCAATACATCCTTGGACACTTCAAACTGAGGAACACCTTCGAACACTGCCAGCAACGTGTCTTCATCCAGTTTTTTCAATGCTTCGGAAGTGGCGTTACCAAACAGAATGCCTGATGCCTCAACAGCCGCATTATAATCTTCTTCCGAATGAACCATCACAGTCACTTCCTTAGCCAGACGCTTCTGCAATACACGCAGATGCGGAGCTTCAGCATGTTCTGCTGTCAATACTTCCACTTCTTCCTGACTCAGTGACGTGAAAATCTTTATATAACGTGCGGCATCCTCGTCACTTACATTCAACCAGAACTGATAGAACTTATAAGGAGAAGTATAACGGGGGTCCAACCAAATATTACCAGATTCAGTCTTACCGAACTTACCACCATCAGCTTTTGTAATCAACGGACAAGTCAATGCAAACACTTCACCGCCATTGGTACGACGAATCAGCTCGGCCCCGGTAGTAATATTACCCCATTGGTCCGAACCACCCATCTGAAGTTTGCAGCCCTTTGTTTCATAAAGATGCAAGAAATCGTATCCCTGCAACAGCTGGTAAGTAAATTCTGTAAATGACAAACCGTCACGAGCCTCACCGTTCAAACGTTTCTGTACAGAATCCTTAGCCATCATATAATTTACGGTGATATGCTTACCTATCTCACGGGCGAAATCAAGGAAAGTAAAGTCCTTCATCCAGTCGTAATTGTTCACCAATTCGGCTTTGTTAGGAGCATCGCTCTCAAAGTCAAGGAACTTAGCCAACTGTTTCTTGATACAAGCCACATTGTGACGCAATGTTTCTTCAGTCAGCAGATTACGTTCCTGCGATTTGCCGGAAGGGTCACCAATCATACCGGTCGCACCGCCCACCAATGCCAACGGCTTGTGACCGCAACGCTGGAAATGACGCAGCATCATCACACCACACAGGTGACCGATATGCAAAGAATCAGCCGTAGGATCAATACCCAGATAAGCTGTTACTTGTTCTTTAGCCAATAACTCCTCGGTGCCCGGCATCATCGTGTGCACCATTCCACGCCATGTTAATTCTTCTACAAAATTCATCGAATGATTATCTATTTAAATGTTTGATTTATACTTTAATGCCACAAAAGTACGACTCTTTATCTGAAGAAACAACTCTTATCGCTGAAAAAAGATTTTCCGTGTGTTTTCACTTATTCTATCACACAACAAGGAGACTGCCACATCTTTCGCCTCTGCCATTTGCCCGATAACCGTGCGGATATCCAGCGGACTTTCATCTGTTTCGGCCAATAAACGCTCTAAAGGCACATTCTGCAGCACATCAGCTGATACTTTTCCCCCAAGGAGAAATAAATGTCTTCTTGCATCAGCCGACAGGCAATATTCAAATTATTACGGAAACCGTGTACCACCCAGGGCATCTGCGGCCGATACCGCTTTTTCAACTCAATCAGCTCATTAAACGCCTTCACACAATGAATCACCAACGGCTTTCCTACTGACTCACTCAATAAAATTTGTCGGATTAGCACCTCTTTTTGCAGCAAGATATCAGCCGAAGCCAACTTATCCAGACCTGCCTCCCTATTGCCAAAACAGATGGATGGCCAGCCGCATCCTCCAGCCGTTTCCAATCCTCCGGCTCAGTTTCCAAAACCTTCCACGGATGAATACCTATGGAATAGTAGCAGCCTTCCGCAGGCTCAAATAGTCCGGGTTCTACATTGAGAATATTTTCTCCCGGAATGCCCTCTTTATGATGTGTATGAATATCCAGCAACATAGGAACAACAGATTTTACGGAACCGGATCATAGCCCGATCCACCCCACGGATGACAACGCAATATCCGACGAACCGCCAGGTATAATCCCTTAAAAGGTCCGTGTTTTTTAATAGCCTCAATAGCGTATTCCGAACAGGTAGGTACAAAACGGCATGAAGGAGGAGTCATCGGAGAAATGTACCCCCGATAGAAATAAACGGGCAACAGCAACAGATAGGAAAGTATCTTTTTCATTCCAATCTTTCCACTATATGAAACAGCAACTTCTTCACTTTCTCCTCCACTTCTGCAGAAGAATGAATATGGTTATCCAGCCATATAAAGGCGATAATCAGTCTTTTGTTCCGGGAAGCTAGCGCATCCAGCAACAAATGCTTGTTCTTCCGATAAGCCTCACGTACCTGACGTTTCACCAAATTACGCTTTACCGCACGTTTAAACCGCTTCTTGGGCACACTAATCAGAATAGAAGCTGCCGCCATATCTTCCTCCACAGGCTCTACCGACATATACACCACACGTAGCGGAAAAGCCGGAAAAGACTTGCTTCCACCTAAAAAAAGACGCTCAATCAATGTCTTACTATTCAAACGCTCTTTTTTACCGAGTGTATATTCTACCATAATCTTCTTTCTTTTATTAAAATAAAGAAACCGAGGTTTCGAATCACAAAGTACAACTTTATTGATACAAAACCCCCGGTTTTGGGATATAAACTAAAAATTAATCCTTATTGCGCTCGCGGATAAACATATCCAATGCCGCAGTCATGGACGGAGCCTCTACAGTAGGAGCTTCCAAATCCAACCGCAATCCGGCATCCTTTACCGCTTTAGCAGTAGCAGGACCAAAACACCCTATCGCAATTTCCTTTTGGTCGAACTCCGGAAAATTCTTCATCAAAGAATTGATTCCTGCAGGACTGAAAAACAACAGCATATCGTAATCGAACTCTTCCTCGGGAGTAAAATCATTACTTACCGTACGATACATTACTACCTCCGTATGCTGAATTTTATTTTTATCCAATAAAGTTTTGATCTCATCATTGTGTACATCAGACATCGGCACCAAATATTTTTCCGTATTGTGCTTTACGATAGAAGGCACCAAATCTGCGAATTTACCGGTCGCGCCGAAGAATACTTTACGCTTGCGATACTGAACATATTTCTGAATGTACAAAGCAATGGTTTCGGACGTACAGAAATATTTCATTGTTTCGGGCACAGTAACACGCAATTCTGCACACAGATTGAAGAAATGGTCAATAGCGTGCCGCGATGTAAAAATCACAGCGGTATGATCAAGAATAGAGACTTTTTGCTGTCTGAACTCTTTGGCCGACAAGCTCTCAACTTTGATGAACGGGCGGAAATCAATTTTCACACCGTACTTCTCAGCAATATCATAATATGGCGACTTTTCAGAAGTCGGCTTCGGCTGAGATACGAGGACTTTTTTTATTTTCAATGTACTAAAAATTTAAAACCAAAATGTTGTTCGCTAAGATAATCCCTTTCCACAGAACAAAATCAGGGAGTATTTCAAGGGCACAAAAGTACAGAATTAAATGGAAAGCGCCATGAAATTTGTTGAAAAAGTTACTAAAGCACTTATAAAACAGCAGAATTTTAGCAATTATTATAACAAAACCGATAAAATAAGGAGCAATTTGTGGTGACAGATCGAAATACACAATCAAAAGTACAATTGGAAAAAGTAAAAATCCGGCCCCAATTACAACATTAAAGTAAGATTCCAGCCAAATAATATTGCGTGTTTTGTTAAAGAAAATCCAATTTACAAAGCTATAAAGAATCCATTTGATGACAAAGAAAAAAACTATATAACCAATGTAAATACTTAGCAATAAATAATGAGGAACCGTACGGAAAAGGAGCAGGTCGTGATCAGAAAAATAATCGTACACGCAAAAACCGGATAATATACAGGTTTGCAATATCAGCACCAATGTATAACGCACATCAGATGCAGTAGTATCATCAAACAAACTGGCACGCTCTTTAGACAAAGCAAAATTCTTAAATTGCTGTTCAAGGTGTTTCTTGCCATGTGCCAGCACGTATGATACCAGAATAAAACAAAGAAACAACACGCTGGTCACCATCCAGTCCGAACGCAGTTGATAGGGCAACTCCATTCCTCTCATCCCGTCTTCCTTGGACGTATGACACACGTTGTGTGTCAAAGCCGTATCAACACGGCTCTGCTCTTCCGTATAAAGTTGGAGAATATACGCTATTCCGGGATGGCAGGTTTCACTCATATCGCTGCAAATTTACGTATTTCTTTGCTCCAAACAGGCGTTGTATAAAGCAAATTTATTGCTTCTTCGGCTGTTGAAGCCACCTTCCAGATCGCAACATGCTCTTTACGCATAAAATTTTCGTCCACCGCCCTTTGCAGCATTTCAAGCAAAGAGTCATAGAATCCATTGATATTCAAGATGATTATCGGATTTAGGTAAAGTCCCAGCTGCTTCCAGGTGATGATTTCAAGCAATTCCTCCAATGTGCCGCAACCTCCGGGCAATGCAATGACGCCATCGGACAAATCGGCCATCATCCGTTTGCGCTCGTGCATGGTTTCTGTCTCAATCAATCGGGTCAGCCCTGTATGGTGCCATCCCTGCTCCACCATAAAATGAGGGATTACCCCTGTCACCGTACCGCCCGCCTCCAATGTTGCATCTGAAGTAGCCGCCATCAGGCCGATACAGCCTGCCCCGTTAATCAGATTGATCTTCTTTTCAGCCAAAAGACGTCCTAATTCTTCCGCTACATCAAAATACACCTTTGCTATCTTTGTGCTGGAGGCACTATATACACATACATTCTTTATATCATTCATATAAATCCTTATGTTTTCGGGCGGATCCAATCCTCCCCTGTCAGTCAATGATGCTCATTGCCGCAGGAACGAATTGAATTCGCCCGTATACATCACCATATTCGAATCCGTTTCTTACAAACCGAACGCTTCCTTTATCTTATCCACATAATCCAACTTCTCCCAAGTGAATAGTTCCACTTCCAGCGTCTTTGCTTCATGATACATGGATTCGTATGTCTTGGTCACTACTTTCGGCTCACGTCCCATGTGACCGTAAGAAGCTGTTTCCTCATAAATAGGATTACGCAGTTTCAAACGCTCTTCAATGGCTTTCGGACGCAGATCGAACAGTTGGTCTATTTTCTTAGCAATCTCTCCGTCGCTCAGTTTCACATTGCTGCGGCCGTACGTATTTACATAGATATTGATAGGACGGGCCACACCAATGGCGTATGACACCTGCACCAGCATTTCATCGGCAACACCGGCAGCAACCATATTCTTTGCGATATGGCGTGCTGCATAAGCAGCACTGCGGTCTACCTTACTGGGGTCCTTTCCTGAGAACGCCCCACCACCGTGAGCACCTTTTCCACCGTATGTATCCACAATAATCTTACGGCCTGTCAAACCGGTATCTCCATGAGGACCGCCGATCACAAACTTACCTGTAGGGTTCACATGATAAACTATCTGGTCATTGAACAAAGCCAATACTTCTTCATTATGAATTTCGGCAATGACACGTGGCATCAGGATTTCAATCACATCCTGACGAATCTTAGCCAACATCTCTTCGTCAGCCTTCAACTGAGCTTCTTTGGAAGAATCAGCCGGAGTTACAAACTCGTCATGCTGGGTAGAAACCACAATCGTATCAATGCGTACCGGTTTGCCGTTATCATCGTATTCAATAGTAACCTGGCTCTTGGCGTCGGGACGGAGATAAGTCATCACTTTCCCTTCACGACGGATTTCGGCCAATACCATCAACAGTTTATGAGCCAAGTCCAGCGACAGCGGCATATAATTTTCCGTTTCATTGGTAGCATAACCAAACATCATTCCCTGGTCGCCTGCCCCTTGATTCATAGGGTCCTCGCGTTCCACGCCACGGTTAATGTCCGCACTTTGTTCGTGAATGGCAGAGAATACGCCGCACGAGTTTCCTTCGAACATATATTCGCTCTTGGTATAGCCGATACGGTTAATCACTTCACGTGCAATGCGCTGCAAATCTACATACGCCTTGGTTTTCACTTCTCCAGCCAGTACCACCTGTCCGGTAGTCACCAGGGTTTCGCAAGCTACTTTCGAACTGGGGTCAAACGCCAACAGTTTGTCAAGCACAGCGTCCGATATTTGATCGGCCACTTTGTCGGGGTGTCCTTCAGACACCGATTCGGATGTGAATAAATATCCCATTCTAATTTGAAAATTAAGAATTAAAAATTAAAAGTTAATTCGTTAACCACCTTGGGAAGTTATCAGAGTAGATAGATGTAAATAAGAAAGTCAATGTATTTTTTAGCATTTTTTTCTGTGGTTGCAAGCTACTCAAATCTCTCCACTGTTTTTAACGGCTGCAAAGATAAGCATTATTCCTTAACCATTCTATAAATTCCCGGTTCTTTAACATTGGAATCGTAATTATTTAGAAGAAATTAAACCTAATCTGGCCGATTTCCGTTATTTTTGCATCATGAGCAAAGAAAAGATCGCATTTATACCTAAACAATATTTTGCGGTGGTAGCCGTACTGCTGGCTATCATGATGTCCGTACTGGACGGAACCATTATGAATATCGCATTACCCACGCTGGCACACGATTTCGATGTCACCCCCGCCAATGCCATCTGGATTATTAATGCCTACCAATTGGTGATTACCATGACCTTACTATCATTTGCCTCATTAGGTGATATTTATGGTTACAGACGAATATTCCTGACCGGTATCTCCATTTTTGTGGGTGCCTCTGCGGCCTGCGCCCTCTCGGACTCTTTCTGGATGCTGACCGTTTCCCGTATCATTCAAGGTTTCGGTGCAGCCTGTGTGATGAGTGTCAATACCGCCCTTATCCGTTTAATTTACCCGCCGCAGATACTAGGACGCGGAATGGGGGTAAATGCCATGGTGGTAGCTGTTTCGGCTGCTGCAGGCCCGTCCATCGCAGGCAGTATCCTGACATTGGGAAGCTGGCATTGGTTATTCGTAATTAATATACCTTTGGGATTGGCTGCATTAGTAATCGGGCATCGGTTATTACCGCATAATCCGGCTTCAGATGTAAAACATAAGTTTGATAGAATCAGTGCAATAGCCAACGCATTGACTTTCGGCTTGTTAATTTATACCTTGGAAGGTTTTGCACACGCTGAGAACAGAAAATTCATTGCCATACAATTGGTATTGTTAATCATAATCGGCACTTATTTCATCCGTCGCCAACTGAAGGAAACAACCCCTATCCTGCCTGTAGATTTGCTGAAGATTCCTATTTTCGCTCTTTCTATCGGTACTTCCATCACTTCATTCACCGCCCAGATGCTGGCTATGGTTTCCTTACCTTTTTTTATGCAGAATATATTGGGATACAGCGCCGTAGAGATCGGTTTGTTACTTACCCCCTGGCCATTGGCTACCATCTTGACCGCACCACTTGCAGGCAGACTGGTAGAGAAAGTACATCCCGGATTGCTAGGAGGTATCGGCATGACTATCTTCGCTACCGGCCTATTCACACTCTATTTGCTTCCCACCCATCCGGCAGAATGGAATATCATCTGGCGAATGGCACTCTGTGGTATGGGCTTCGGGCTGTTCCAGACGCCCAATAATGTAACCATTGTTTCTTCCGCACCCACTAATAGAAGCGGTGGAGCCAGCGGTATGCTAGGTACGGCGCGTCTGTTAGGTCAGACTTTGGGGACCACATTGGTTGCTTTGTTGTTCCGTATATTCGCCGAAGGACATCGGGCGCAGGCTTGTTTGTTATTAGCCATATTCTTTGCCATTGCCGCAGGTGTGGTAAGCAGTATCCGTATGACACAGGCTTCTCCGGCAGGAAAGAAATAAAGCCCCGGCAAGTTGTTGAACAGAAGCATTTCCTTTCTGATAAAAACTTTCTCTTGTTTTTTATCTTTGAGAGCAAAGAAAAAAAGAATGAATTTATCTATCTTTGGAGAGAATTTAAACAATCAAAACCTGATGAATATATGAAAAAGACATTGCCCTTACTTTTTATCCTTCTTTTTGCCCTGTCGGCACAATCACAAAATTCCTTACGGCTAATGACCTATAACATTAAAAATGCAAACGGAATGGATGATGTATGCGACTTCCAACGCATAGCCGATGTAATCAATCATATCCACCCCGAAGTGGTAGCCTTGCAGGAACTAGACAGCATGACCCACCGCAGCGGACAAAAATACGTACTGGGCGAGATAGCCGGACGTACGCAAATGCACGCTTACTTTGCCCCTGCCATTGATTACGACGGAGGAAAATATGGTATCGGACTTCTCACCAAAGAAATTCCCGTCAGCCTGAAAACCATGACACTTCCCGGACGGAAGAAGCACGTGCGCTGATTATGGCAGAGTTCGACAACTACATTTATTGTTGCACCCATCTGTCTCTCACCGAAGAAGACCGCATGGCCTCACTGGAGCTTATAAAAGACTTTGCCGCCGCTCATAAAAAACCTTTTTTCCTGGCCGGCGACCTGAATGCCGAACCCGAATCCGCATTCATAAAATACTTGCAACAGGATTTTCAGATACTTTCTGACGTAAACCAGCATACATTTCCGGCTCCCGCCCCTACAGAAACCATTGATTATATTACAGCACTGAAACAGAACATGAAAGGCTTCACAGTAACCTCCGCACAGGTAGTAAATGAACCGGTAGCATCAGATCACCGTCCTTTAGTAATAGTGCTTGAACAAAAATAAACCCAACAGAAAATATGGAAATAAATAAAAGAGAGAACATCGGATGGATAGACTTGCTACGCGTCACCGCCTGTTTTTTAGTTGTATTCGCCCATTGCTGTGACCCTTTTGTGGCACGTTTTGACACAGACCGTCCTACTTTTCTGCAAGGGTGCGCATTGGGAAGTGCCGTACGCTGTTGCGTGCCCTTGTTTGTGATGATGACAGGAGTGCTGCTGTTTCCTGTACGAAACGGCATGAGTGAATTTTACAAAAAGCGGATCGGCCGCATTGTTGTCCCGCTTATCTTCTGGTCGGTCATGCTGCCTGTATTGTATTTCATCTATCTGAATTACATCACCACGACAGACAATCCTACCATAGACATGTCCGCCTTCACCCTGGAAAAGACTATCACGAAGATTTGGACGTTCATTTTCAATTTCAACTATGACACCACTCCTCTGTGGTATCTGTATATGCTGGTGGGACTCTACTTCATCATCCCCATCTTCCATGCATGGCTGGAGCGTGCTACCCGGAAAGATATCAAGCTATTTCTTTCCATCTGGGGCATCTCCTTATTTCTTCCCTACATAAAGATGGCCGCTCCCGCACTGGGATATATCGGCAACTGGGGCAATATGGATATCCTGGGAGTGTGCGACTGGAATGCATTCGGTTCATTTTATTATGTTTCCGGATTTATCGGCTATCTGATACTGGCCCATTATCTGGTAAAATACCCGCTGCAATGGAGTTGGAGAAAAACCCTGGCTATCGGTATCCCTATGTTTATGGCAGGGTACGCCATCACTTTCGGCGGCTACCTCATCATGCAGGAATATTTTCCGGGAAACTACGCCTATCTGGAAATAGTATGGCTTTTCGGCGGCATCAATGTATTTATGATGACATTTCCTGTTTTTGTCTGCATACAGAAGCTTAAAATACCTTCTTCGCCTGTTCTTTCAAAAGTGGCATCCATGACCTTCGGCATTTATCTGTGTCATTTCGTCTTCGTGCAAATGGGATATGACTTGTTCGCCTCGCTGTTGCCTCAGGGGATTCCTGCCATAATACACATTATTTGCATGGCCGTAACAGCCTTTCTCATCAGCTACCTGGTGGTCAGAGGGATGTATGCATGCAAATGGACCAGAAGATTTGTGGCGTAAAAACAACGGATTCAAAACACAAGGAGTTACAGTATCCAGTTGGCTGATTATTTCCTTCAAATTCTTCATTTACTTATTAAGTGTTGATAACCAATTATTTACCATGATTGATTTATTCATAAATTCTTCATCATTTTGTCATAGGATATTTCAATAGAAAGCACAACATTACAACCGTTATAAATGGCGCAAACAAAATGAATTCCGTTCCTGTAACTTGAGTGGTTCCATCGGTATTTTCTCCCAATCTCTGCCTTTTCATTTAATCGTTTCACCTTAGTGATGATCTTTCATCACTAAGGTAATCAAACTTCATCACTAAAGTGATACAGTTTCTTCACTTTAGTGATAAAACTTGATGAAAAGGCAGAAGAACAAAAAACAACAGACAGATTTCACTGACAAGACAAAGAGCTTTCATGCTTTCCCACCTCACTTCCAAAGGAGAAGCCACGGAAAGCATAAAAAACTGACTTTTCCCTCTATCAGATACAAGTTGCCCGGATTTATGACTATATTTGCAAAATCTGAACACATTCTTATGAAAGCTTTACTTTTGACAGGACTACTATTCATTCTCATCCTCCCCGGATGCAGAAAAGAGACAAGCATACTTCCGCTATTACAATCTGTAGAGGAACTGATTCCCATGTATGCCGATAGTGCTTCTGTGCTACTGGACAGCATACAAGCCCCCGATGAACTGACTGATAAGGACTTTGCCCACTGGTGTATGCTATGCGGTAAAGTAACGGACGAAGCAGCCACCGGATTACTCCCTATCTACCAATGGCAACGGCACAACAATGGTTCACCGAACACGGCACGGCAGAAGAACAGGCGCAAATAGACTTGTATCTGGGCCGTGCTTATGTAGAAGATGGGGAGTATGATAAAGCAATGCAAATATATGCCGATGCGCTGCAACTGGCCAAAGGACATCAGGCCTATAATGTGGCAGGGTATATTTGTGCTATATGGCAGATTTGTATGGTTTTAGAGATATAACCAGTGAACGTCTGGAGAAAAGAAAAGAGGCCAGTAACTTCTTCAAGAAAGCAAGGAACTACAAAAGCTATGCATACGCCTTAAAAGATTTAGCGTGTGAATGTACACTCACTGATTCTTTTAATTGCACCATACCCTTACTTCAAAAGGCTGATTCCATCTCACAACTACTGCATAACAAAGATTTAACAGCTGATGTAGCCAATGCTTTTGGAGTGATATATGAGGCACAAGAAAAATACAAGAATGCCGAAAGATATTTCTTAAAAGCCATTGAAACGGGCAGCAAAGAAAGCTATAAGGATTCTATCTCCCTATTACACATATATATAAAAGACAACCAACTGGCAAAAGCACACGAATGGATTGAAACGATAACCAAACACAATGATATCGCTTATTACTTCAATCAAGCTTACTACCTGCTTTATAAGGCAGAAGGAAAATACAAGGAAGCACTCCATTACAAAGAAATCTGTTCCGACATGCTCGATTCACTGACATTAGTTCAAAATGAGACAAAAGTATTGGAAATAGAAAAAAAGTATAACAACGCCAAGATACGGGAAGAGAACGAACTATTAAAGATTACACAGCAAAGGAATACAATCATCATCATTATTGCCATCTCCTTATTCTTACTATCAGTTGCAGGATATATCATTTACCGGCAGAGAAGCAAAGCCAAAATCTATTACCAGCAAACAATTCTAGATAAGATGAAAATAGAGCTCCTTCACTTATCTGCAGCACTAGAAGAAAAAAAGCAGGTTTTGCAAAAAGCATTGGCAGACAAAGAGAATAATGCCCACAAACTACAACAGGAAATAGAAGTAATATCCTATAAATACGACCGGCTGCAAAAGCAAAATCTGGAAACATCCACAGTTGGCAAGAAGCTTATTTCTTTGACTAAAAAAAATAGGCTTGAGGACTCCCAACTCCCTACTGACAAAACATGGCATTCCATAATGACGGAAGTAGACAAGATATATCCCCAATTCTACTCCCTACTAAAAGAGGCATTTCCCAACCTGACAGAATCAGAATATCAATATTGCTATCTCCATATCTTTGGATTTGACGCAAATGATGAAGCCAAATTGCTCGGCATCAATCCGGCTTCTGTACGAATGAAACGAACGAGAATTTATCAAGAGGTCCAACTAAAGCACAATAAAGAAACGTTTTTACGAGATTACATCATCAAAAACCTCTTAAAATAAATAGTTCTCATACTGGTCTTATTTTCAGTGAATTATAAAACACTACATATACATCACTGTATATAATAATTTTTATAACTCACTGATAATCAATAAATCTTGTATATACTATAACTCCCTCTTTTTGTCATTCATAATCCTATAATACCTAAGTTTGCACAAAACTAAAACGTAAAACGATTATGAACAAATTAAAAATGAGTTTGGCTTTGATAGCTTAATTATTCCTCTATTACTATGCGCTAAAAAACGAAATATAGAATTTATAAAACATGGCAACCATAGAATTCCAGTAGAGTCATTCATTCCGGTAAAAGCTTTCTTTGACGACTGCAATAAAGAATTAACCATCGAATTCGCACAGGACTGGGAAGCGGTAACCATCGAGATTAAATCAAAAGAAGGATATGTAGTATATAGAAACCTCTATATACCCCACTCCAATTCTTCTTTATCAACTTCTTTAGAGAATATTCCGGCAGGAATATATGAACTGACAATCACCGATGAAAAGGGAATATTGGCAGGAGAATTTATATACGAAAACTAAAGTCCAATATTATGAAAAAGAAAAAAAGCACTCTACTTATTGTAGGCATGTCCTTTCTCCTTTCAATAGGAACACTTATGTTTAGTTCTTGCGCAGACAAGGACGATCCCTCTCCTATTCTTCCCACACCGGAAGACACTTCTTACATATTGAAACTAAAGTTTTCTGAAAAAGTAGAATTTAAAGAAATACTCAATAAAAACGATATTCAAGACCTAACAGAAACAGAAACTGCATATTTCGGAGAACGAATCCAACGGTCTTGCCCCCATGAATTACAATTCGATAGGGACTCCCTTTCCATTGTAAAAACCAATAATATAGTAGAAAAGTATAAACTAAAATGGCAAGATAAAAAATTATTCATATACCAGAAGCCAATAGATAAATGGGAATACTGTGGAGAAAAAGACGAAAATAGAAGAGTAATACTCAATATAGGATTCTATATAATAAAAAACAATAATGACCAACGTACATTTATGGCAATAGGACAAGAGTATAATCTAATCTCTTATTCAGAACTAATGAATCAAGATTTCCTTTCCATTATATGGCTGAAAAGAAAATATACCTTTGAATAAATATGAGTATAAAACCTAAATACAAAGAAATGAAAACTAAAATAATATACACCATCGTATTTTTGATGATTGCTAAACTTGCTTATAGCCAAGAAGAGCAATATAGTGCAGATAAGTTTGTGGCAAAATGCCCCAATGAAATATTCATAGGAGCAATATTGGAAGCCAACAGCATCAATCAAGACACATATAAGTTCCTGAAAATATCAATGAATCCTATAAACATGGGGTACACCATTCCTATAAAGTCACAAACAATCACTCCTTCCTATAATAACATGATGAAAGCTATTCATGAAGCGTTAAAAACAAACGATGTTTTGAAAAGTAACTATTCTTTTTCATTCATAATTAAAAAGATAAAATCATACCAAGAATTAGCTGTCAATTGGGGACAAAATATTAACCTTCAGCAACTATTAGGCATCACACCCGATTATAAGCCTCAAAAGAATATTATATTGATAGATATAAATCAAAGTTTTTTCAGCATTATAATGGATATGCCGGAATCACTAAGCACTGATCCACAAGTTTTGCAACAATTAGACAAGCTTGCATTTATAAACTCAATACAATTTGGCAGAAAAGTTATACTAGTTATTGAAAGTAATATTGATTATGACAAATTACAAGAAACTATTGACAATTTACTGAAGTCTAAGGAAGTTAGTCAAAAAGAACTAGCAATATTAGCCAATTCTAATATCAGATTGATGACTATTGGAAACAAAGGAATAAAAGATATCAACCCAGACAATCCTTTTACAAGCATACTTACTTATTTATCTTCAACAGTTACACCCGATGATTTCGGAGGACCTATATCATTTTCCGCCTCTAACATAAAAGATAATTCTGTATTTGTTAACTATTTCAATGTACAATAAATAATCATCATTATGAAAAGCATCCGTTCTATTTTACACATACTTCTAGGCGTAACGCTAATCTGCTCATGCAATGAAGCAACAGAATTAGCCATATTACCCCTAATGTCAGTCTTATAAAATATAAAGATATTGTTAAAATAGACTCTTTATATACATATCCAGGAGATTCTCTATATCAGAATTGGATAAATCAATATAATAAGAATCTGGAAGACAAAACATCAAGATCACTTTCACCGGAAGATGATGCATTTTTCAATAAACAATATATTGTGAAAAGTACAGAAGCAACCGTTTTATATGGAAGAAATTACATATTTCCAGGATCCATTTTAGAAGGAAATAGCATTTCAAACCAAAATTATATACCGGTATTTATCAGCAACAGAAAACCCATAACAGTATCAATGACATTGGCACACAATACACCCAAACCCACTAGCAGAACTATAGAAGCACCCACTTTCTCTAAATTAAGTGATTATGTGGTTGAGATGGTAACCGATGGAAATTTCGAACAGAATCAGAAATTCATGTTCAGTTACAAGAGATTTAGCTTTTACGATGAAATTAAAACCGCATTCGGAACAAATATTAATACAAGAAAACTATTTTCTTCAAAAAGTGAAAGTTCAACAGAATACAGGGATAAAATACAAAAGTCAACAGGAATGTATGTTAAATTCTTCCAATCAAGTTTCACCGTCAACATGGATATTGCTCCTTTAAGTGACCAACCTATTCAAGGAAAAAGTGAATATGAGCCTGTTTATGTGAATTCATTGACTTATGGAAGACTGGGAATCATTGCCTTTGAAACAGACGAATCATACGAATTCGCAGAAACGTGTATAAAAAAAGAATTTGATAGAATCTTCAGTAAGAAAACAACTACTCTGAATAAAGAAGAAGAAAAATTCTTTGAAAATACAGAATTCAAAGTGCTAATTATAGGGGGAGATAGCAATCTGGCCGTACAAACATTTAAAGGATATAGCCATTTCCTAAATTTAATATATAATTCAAAATTCACAGAAACAAGCTATGGTGTACCTATTACATGTTCTTTCTCCTATGCCAATTCACATGGATTGGTTGAAACTGAATTTATCAATACTATCCATATAGAACCTTTATATGTAAAGCCAAGTCGTGAAAATAATTCATACTTACCTGATTATTCCAACAAAAGCGATTATCATTCGTCAAGCCAACTTTATTTGTATTTTTATAAAGATAGAGAAAAGACAAAACCTTCCCAACCCTATATAGATATTATCTTCAATATAAGTATGTTTGAAAATAAATGCAACTATGAACCCAATTATAAAAACTGGCCTATGATAAATGCAAATTGTACAGATAAGACAGAGAGAATTATAATGAGAAACATTGATTTTAAATCAAAAATATATGTTGGCTATAATTCATCATATTACGAAAGTACAGGTTCCATGCCTATGGAACCTAACGAACCTATGCGAATGTGGAATGCAACTGAATACACTCGTGAATATTCGCTGCTCAACAGCCCATTCTATCAAATAATCTATTAAAAATTTAATCCTATGAAAAAGTATTTTTATTTTGCAATTGTTTTCCTTGTAATGTTTTCTTGTGAAAACGAAGATTTAGATGAAATTTCTTCGAAAGCAAATAATACAGCAAACATTGCTCCACTAAGTTCTCTTTACTATGATGGAATATATGAAATTAGAGATGGTAAAGAGGTAGATTTAACATTACAACAGTATCTATCAAGATCCACCCAAGAATTTTATGAAATAGCAAGCTTGAACCCTGCTTATACATATTTAGGCTCTGTTTTACAAGCTGAATCTATTAATACCGGAGAATACCGTTCTGTTGCATATCCAAATGCTTTAAAACCAGAAATCAGAATTGCATTCTCATTGCCTATCAAATCAAGAGTAATAAAACCTAAGTTTACCTCATTTAATGATGCAGTTATAGACGCTATCACAGATGCAGGTAAAGATTTTAGTGGAAAACAATCGCAAGTTTTCTCATATAAAATGAAAGAATTTAATTATTACAAAGAGGTAAATATGGCTTTTGGAGCTAATATAAAAATAGGACAGCTTTTTTCAATTACAACTTCTGTTGAGAGTGATAAAAAACAAAGTAATACCGCTTTATTTGTTGATTTCAGCCAAATCTATTTTAATGTAGCTATGGATATCCCAGATGATGGAAACATATTTCTCAATGAAACAGAACGCCAAAAATATCTAAATCAAAAACCTGTATATGTGAATTCTGTGAATATGGGACGAAAAGGAGTAATGATAGTAGAATCTGAAGAATCATATAGTGAAATTTCTGTATCAATTCGAGCAGCATTCAATGCAGGAATAGTAAACGGAGAACTATCACTAGACTCAAAGACAAAAGAAATGCTAAAACGTGCTCAGATCTATATTTATATTATAGGTGGTAACGGAGAGGACGCAGCTAAAGTTGTTACTGGATTTCCTGCATTTCAAGATTTTATAATAAAAGGAGGAGTATATAGTAAAGAAATATATGGAGTCCCTATTTCTTTCTCTGGTGCTAATGCAGCCGATAACTCCATGTTCATTTCCCAAATTAAGATCTAATATTCCATGTGCTGATTGTTATTTGATAAGTATTAACAATCAGCACTATTTTTACTAATATATTTATATCTAATGACTATGAAAACCTCTTATAGAAAAATATACTTATTCCTATTATTACTAACATCTTATTCTTGTAATGATTTAACAGAAACAAATATGAGCATAGATATTATATCCATGACAAAATATAATAACATTATAAACATTGATTCATCTGAAACATTTATGAAGGATTCTATTACGAATCCTTCATAACAATACACTATCAATCAGCTATCTACACCACAATGACGGATTTGAAGAATTTTCCGTCCTCTTTTAATTAATATACTCTTACAGGTTTAAAGCTCCCCCAGCCTTTTTCCCAATACCGGATGCACCACATCCGATGCAATCTCCGCCAGCGGGTCCATAACAAACCTCCGTTCAGTCATCAAGGGATGAGGGATTTCCAATTCCGGCGTATGCAGTATTAAATCACCGTACAACAAAATATCTATATCAATCAGGCGGTCACTATAATTACCTCCCGCCGACTTCTTCATCCGGCCTAATTCACGCTCTATCTCCTGTGTTTCCCGCAATATATCCAAGAGGAAGCACACTCTCCACGCAACAGGCGGCATTCAGAAAAGAATTTTCAGAAGAAAACCCCCAAGGGGCAGTAACATAAAAAGCGGAAAGGGCAGTAACCTCCCCTATCCGCTCATTTATCTTCCGGACAGCAACATGCAGATTTGATTCTTTATCACCCAGATTGGTTCCAAGTCCCAAATAAACCCTCATACGCTGCTCCAACCGGTATTACTTATCCAAAATCAACATAGCATCGCCATAAGTACCGAAACGGTAATCTTCCTTCAATGCTGTGTGATAAGCCTCCATCACCAGATCATAACCACCGTAGCAGCTACCAGCATCAGCAAAGTGGAGAGAGGCAGATGAAAGTTAGTAACCATGCTGTTGGCTACCGAGAAATCATAAGGAGGGAAAATGAACTTATTGGTCCATCCGTCAAATTCTTTCAGATGACCATCCGTACCTACCGCAGTCTCTATCGTGCGCATCACTGTCGTTCCTACCGCACAAATATTCTTCCTTCTATCCTTGGCATTATTCGACAATACGGCACGCATCCGCATTGACATACATCTGCTCGATCCATCTTATGCTTGTAAGTCCTCGACATCAATCG
>ENA-OQJX01000086-OQJX01000086.1-human-gut-metagenome-genome-assembly--contig:-NODE-86-length-61468-cov-3.653234_pt1 | contig 61468 bp, 49 predicted proteins | sample MGYA00242615_ERZ504782 | MGnify/ENA primary metagenome ERZ504782 (study PRJEB26092, sample SAMD00036354) | human gut metagenome | host: Homo sapiens | study: EMG produced TPA metagenomics assembly of... | reverse complement strand
ACCTGGAGCCCTTGCGCTATTTCACAGAAACCATTGCAGGCGATAAATTCAAGGTAGTCACGCATGGTTCCGAAAGGAAGCAGCCCCGAAACCTACGACCCTACCCCCCAGCAGCTGGTCAATCTGGATAAGAGTATCGCCTACCTGCGCATAGGCTATATCGGTTTTGAACAAGCCTGGATGGATAAACTGACCACGAATGCCCCTCATCTGAAAATATTCGATACTTCAAAAGGGATAGATGTCATACAGGAAGCAGGATACAACCACGGTGACCATCATCACGAAGGGGGGATAGAGCCTCATATATGGAACTCCGCACGCAATGCCTCAGCAATCGCCCGTAATATCTACGCCGCCCTGAGCGAACTGGACAGTGCAAACGAGCCCTATTACAAACATCGTTTGGACAGTCTGCAACAAATTATCGCACAGACAGACACGGAAGTTCGTGACCGGCTACAGAATGCCGACACCACTTTCCTCATCTATCATCGGCACTCAGTTATTTTGCCCGGGACTTATGGATTGAAGCAGATCAGCATTGAAGAAGGAGGAAAAGAACCCTCGCCCGCCCATCTGAAAGAATTGATAGAAACCTGCCGCCGGGACAATGCCCGGGTTATTTTCGTTCAGCAGGAATTCGATACGCGCAATGCCAGACTGATAGCAGATGAATTGGGAATTACTGTTGTTCCCATCAATCCGCTAAGCTACGAATGGCAGGAAGAGATGATTAATGTAGCAAAAGCACTTGCCAAATAATACAGCCTTATGACGAATCCCATTATACAACTTACAGACATTTCCGCTTCTTACGATGAGAAAACAGTGCTAAGCCATGTCAACCTCACCGTATATGAGCATGACTTCCTAGGTGTAATAGGTCCCAATGGTGGTGGAAAAACCACATTAATTAAAATCATACTAGGATTACTAAAGCCTATTTCAGGCACAATCCGTTTCCATAAAAATGGAAAAGAAATACCCGAGATAGCCATGGGATACTTACCACAATACAACAGTATTGACAAGAAATTCCCCATTTCGGTGTACGAGGTGGTATTATCAGGCTCAACAAGCAGAAATCCCTGTTCCACCGCTACACTCCCGAACAGCACGAACTAGTGAGCCGGATTATTGCCCGCATGGGATTGGAAGGTTTGGAAAGCCGTGCCATCGGCGAACTGAGCGGAGGACAACTGCAACGCGCGCTCTTGGGACGCGCTTTGGTTTCAAACCCTGAGGTTGTCATTCTGGATGAACCCAATACCTACATTGACAAACGGTTTGAGGCCAAACTCTATTCCCTGCTGGAAGAAATCAACAAGGAACGGGCCATCATCCTGGTAAGCATGATATAGGCACTGTGCTGCAAAATGTAAAAACCATAGCGTGCGTCAACGAAACGCTGGATTATCATCCCGATACGGAAGTACCCACCGAATGGCTGGAAGAGCATTTCGGATGCCCCATTGAACTGTTAGGGCATGGAAACTTCCCTCACCGCATCTTGAAATGCCATCATCACGACGAATAAATCCGATTATCGTGACCTAATTCTTTTCATGCGGCAGGTTAAGCCCTATCCACCTTATCATTAAGCATTTTCTTACGGTAGCTTCTACAGTCGCCGGCAGTGGTCTGTACGGTCTGTTGCAATGGACTGTACGGACCACTATAGCAGACTGTACAGTCCACTGTAGCGGTCTATACTAGTTTACCGTATAAAAGACCTTAACCTAGCCATTAATCAAGCTTAATCATAGAGTAGAAAAAAGGTTAGGAATCCAACGATTCCCTCCATCTGCACAAACTGAAATTTCAGAACACAGCATACAAACCAGCAATAAAACATAGAAATTCCGTTAAGGACTGAAAGAAACATTTTCTGCCGCATCCCCGAAGGATAACACTAAATAACAGACCATTGTACCCCTATTCCAACTTTCTTTCGTATCTTTGCGCCCATTGAACGTTAACGAAACAATAATATATTCATGAAACAGTACAAATTAGTCAACAACCTGGTGGGTTGGTTCGCTTTTGTCATCGCAGCTTTTACTTACTGTATGACTATAGAACCGACAGCCAGTTTCTGGGATTGCCCGGAATTTATCACTACCGGATATAAATTAGAGGTAGGTCACCCGCCCGGCGCACCTTTCTTTATGCTTACCGCCAACTTATTCAGCCAATTTACAAGCGACCCCAGTCAAGTAGCCAGAATGGTCAATACCATGAGCGCTCTGATGAGTGCGGCTTGTATCCTATTCCTTTTCTGGAGTATAACCCATCTGGTGAAAAAACTGATATGCCCCGATGATCAAGAGATGACCTTAGGCAAACTCATTACCATAATGGGGTCAGGACTGGTAGGAGCCTTGGCTTATACATGGAGCGACACCTTCTGGTTCAGTGCCGTAGAAGGTGAGGTATATGCTTACTCCAGTCTTTTCACCGCAGTAGTCTTTTGGTTGATTCTAAAATGGGAATCCGTAGCCAACGAGCCTCACAGCGACCGCTGGCTGGTTTTGATTGCTTACCTGACCGGACTTTCCATCGGTGTGCACTTGCTGAACTTATTGTGTATTCCGGCCATTGTACTGGTGTACTATTATAAAAAGAATCCCGATGCTAACCTCAAAGGCAGTCTGTTGGCACTTACAGGCTCCATGGTGTTGGTTGCAGCAGTGCTGTACGGTATCGTGCCGGGCGTAGTAAAAGTGGGAGGATGGTTCGAACTGCTGTTCGTCAACAGTTTCGGTATGCCTTTCAACAGCGGTCTGATTGTATATATCATTCTACTCGCCGCATCCATTATTTGGGGTGTTTACGAAAGCTATACGGAAAAGAGCCGCAAACGCATGAATATCTCCTTCATGGTAACTATCGCCATGCTGGGCATCCCCTTCTATGGCTACGGATGGAGCAGCGCCTTGATAGGCATTATCATACTAGGAATCTTGGGCGTTTATCTGTTTGCTGATTTGAACAAGAAATATCAGATTAGCGCACGTACTTTAAATACCTCTTTGCTGTGCATCATGATGATTATGGTAGGATACTCCTCGTACGCATTGATTGTGATTCGTTCTACCGCCAATACTCCGATGGACCAGAATTCTCCGGAAGACATCTTCACTTTAGGCGAATACTTGGGCCGTGAGCAATATGGAACCCGTCCTTTGTTCTACGGACAGACATACTCCTCTAAACCGGCACTGAAAGAAGTGGACGGAGGATGCGTATATGATGTGACGGAAGGCGCTCCCGTCTATCAACGGAAGGAGAAAGCGACTCCCGATGAAAAAGACAGCTACGAAGTAGTGCGTCATAAGACCGATTACAAGTATGCACAAAATATGCTCTTCCCACGCATGTACAGCGACGCACATGCACAAGCATACGAAGACTGGCTGGGTGGTATACAGGGCGTACAGGTTCCTTACGACCAGTGCGGACAGATGATGATGGTGAAAGTTCCGACACAATGGGATAACATCAAATTCTTCTTTATTTACCAGTTGAACTACATGTACTGGAGATATTTTATGTGGAACTTTGCCGGACGCCAGAATGACATACAGGGACAAGGTGAAATAGAACATGGTAACTGGATTACCGGAATACCGGTAATAGACAAGTTCCTGGTAGGTGACCAGAGCATGTTGCCCAGTGACCTGAAAAATAATAAAGGGCATAACGTGTTCTATTGCTTACCGTTGATATTAGGACTTATCGGTCTGTTCTGGCAGGCTTACAAGACAAGACGTATCACGACTCCCAATGGGGAAGAAATAGAAGAACCGATAGGAATCCAGCAATTCTGGGTTGTATTTTTCCTGTTCTTCATGACCGGCCTGGCCATCGTGCTTTATTTGAATCAGACACCGATGCAGCCCCGTGAACGCGACTATGCGTATGCAGGCTCGTTCTATGCATTTGCCATCTGGATAGGCATGGGGGTGGCGGGTATTGCCCAATGGCTGCAAGGCAAACTGGGTGAGAAACCCGCTTCCGTCATTGCAACTGTAGTCTGTCTGTTCGTACCCATCCAGATGGTTAGCCAGACCTGGGATGACCATGACCGTAGCGGACGTTATACCTGCCGCGACTTCGGACAGAATTATCTGAGCACCGTACAAGAAGAAGGCAATCCGATTATCTTTACTAACGGTGACAACGATACATTCCCCTTGTGGTACAACCAAGAAACGGAAGGTTTCCGTACCGATGTGCGTGTATGTAACCTGAGTTACCTGCAAACGGACTGGTACATCGACCAAATGAAGCGTCAGGCATACGACTCTCCGGCAGTACCTATCGAATGGAGCCGTCTGGAATATGTACAGGGGCATAATGAAGGAGTGGCTGTACGACCGGAAGTGATGGAAAGCATCAATAACTTCTACAAGCAGAATCCGGAAGAAGCCGCCAAGGAATTCGGAGACAACCCGTATGAATTGAAAAATATTCTGAAATACTGGGTACGCTCACCCAAAGAAGGTTTACAGCTGATACCGACGGACAGCATCGTCATCAAGCTGGACAAGGAGGCTGTGAAACGCTCGGGCATGATGATTCCCGACTCCCTGCATGGTGAAATCCCCGATTATATGAGTATCTCCCTGAAAGGCAAACGTATGCTGTACAAGAGCGAGCTGATGATGCTTGAGATGCTGGCAAATACCAACTGGGAACGTCCGTTGTACATGGCTATTACGGTGGGTAGCGACAATCATCTGAATTTAGGCAACAACTTCATGCAGGAAGGTCTTGCCTACCGCATCACTCCGTTCAACACCACCCAGCTGAACGCACGCATCGACAGCGAGAAAATGTACGACAACCTGATGAACAAGTTCAAGTTCGGAGGAATCAACAACCCGGATATCTACATTGACGAAACTGTGATGCGTATGTGCCAGACCCACCGCCGTATGTTTATACAGCTGGCTACCCAGTTGATAAAAGAAGGCAAGAAAGATAAGGCGTTGAAAGTTCTTGACTATTGTTCGGAAGTAATCCCAAGCACTACCGTTCCTCACGATTACATCATGAGCAGTTCCAAAGAGATGGCCGACGATTATCTGACATTGGGTGAAAAAGAGAAAGGTGAGGCTATTCTGAATGATTTGGCAAACAAATCGGTGGAATACATCACCTGGTACCTGAGTCTGAATGACCAACGTCTGCAAGGTTCATACGAGGACTGTCTGCGCAATTTCTATATTCTGGATGAAATCAACAAGAGCCTTGCCCGCGCAAATGCTGCCGGCGGTGTACAAGGTGAAGGCGAACAACAGAATAAATCGGATATGGCAAGCCACTATGCCAAGAAGTTTGAAGAGCTCTATGAGGTGTTCAACAAACGTGTAGGCGGCGGAGCAGGCAGAAAGTAAATAAAAGGTGTGGATTCTGCGGTGAATCCACACCTTTATATTTGTATAACCAACAAAAGCACACACATTCATGTTTATAGAACAACCCCCGCTGATACTCCGCTGGCTTTATCCACGCGCCTTCTGGCGAATGGACAAGAATGAAAAAGCGGTCTATCTGACTTTCGATGACGGGCCGATTCCCGAGATCACACCGTGGGTACTCGATTTATTAGACAAGTACAATATTAAGGCTACCTTCTTTTTGGTGGGCGACAATGTGCGCAAGCATCCCAAGGAATTCCAGATGATTGTAGAACGAGGACATCGTTTGGGAAATCATACTTTTAACCATATCCGGGGATTCGAATACCGAAGCAAGAATTATCTGGCCAATACGGACAAAGCAAACGAACTGATCCATACCAACCTGTTCCGTCCGCCACATGGCCACATGCGCTGGATGCAGTACATGGTGCTGCGCCATAAGTATCAAATAGTGATGTGGGACTTAGTAACCCGTGACTATAGCAACAAGCTGAATGGGAAGCAGGTACTGAGGAAAGTAAAACATTATGTGCGGAATGGTTCCATCATTACTTTCCATGATTCCATCAAGGCAGAGAAAAACATGAAATATGCCTTGCCCCGGGCCATAGAATGGCTGCTGGAACAAGGCTATGAGTTCAAGGTATTTGACTGATAAAGCCAAATACCTTGAGTTATTTATTTAGTATATGTAAATCCCAGTTTATTCAACCCATTCTGTACATCGGGATGACTCATAAACAGTTTCCATAACAATCCCGAACGATAATTCTCTATCATCACTGCTATAGGGCCCTGGTCAATAGCCAGATAACGTTTCGGATACCAGTTATCCGTTTCACTGAAAGCATCATAAAAGCCATACGGGCCGAATACTTTCTCACCCATTCCATACAGATGACGCATTACCTGCAAAGAATATTCAGGAGTATAGACAATAGAGGATAAAGCGGCAGTCGGAGAAATCACTCCCAAATCCTCCCTCTCATTAGGAGCGTGTGCCGCATAACCGTTTACCGAATAACTGGCAGTCAATCCCCAACAATCCGGCCAAAGCCGGTATAATGCTTGGGATTACGGATGCAGTAGGCACGGTTGACCAAGGTAAGATTACGCATTTCATTGAAATAACTGGGACAATATTTATCCTGCAAACCATTGGGATTCATGCCCAGAAAAGAATATTGCGCCCAGAACAACGGTCCTGCTTCCGTACCCTGATAACGAAGATGTAATTTAATCCCCTCTACCGTATGAGGAGAAACAATCTGTCCATTCTGTGCCCAGCCCTCATTATAAACCGTGGCAGGTATCCCATGAGTAGGAGAAGCAGCAGCCAGAATATACATAATCATACATTCATTGTATCCATGCACCGGAAAGTTCATGGCCCAGCCATCTGTGGGGCTCCAATGCCAATAAAGCACATTTTGCCCGTTCTGACGGTAAAAGTTCCAGTCTACCTCACGCCACAATTTATCAATACGTGCCGCCAACTCTTTTTCATCCGAAGTGCCATTTACATAATATTGATGCACAGCCAGCAAGCCTTGCATCAAAAAAGCAGTTTCCACCAGGTCACCGCCATTATCTTTGGAACCGAAAGGCAATACTTTGCCTGTCTCACCATTCCACCAGTGAGGATAAGCCCCATGAAAACGGTCGGCTTTCTCAAGGAAAGTCACAATCTTGTCCATTCTTTCGAGCCCTTCCTGCCGGCTCACATAGCCCCGGTCTATACCGGACAGAATAGCCATGATGCCAAAACCACTTCCTCCCGAGGTTACCACCTCGGGTCCTCCTGCGGGATATACATTATCTATATGATAACGCTCACGAGCCATACCGCTATAAGGTTCGCCCCCCTCCCAGAAATATTGGAAAGTACGACGCTGGACAGTATCCATCAAAGCATCATCGGAAAGCGTGTCGGACGCCGATGCCGGACGCTTGTCAGAAGAAGCTGCCGGCTTGTTTTTACAAGCCAGCAATGAGAAAAGCAGCAACACCGCTGCACATAAGGGAATTCTTTTCATTTTTTCACAGGTTTAGGTTAGTGCAGCACAAATGTTGCTGTTTTCACATGCTGGCTGTCCGTACCAATCATCAAATCGAAAGCTCCGGGTTCGGCCACGTATTGTAACTCGTAATTATAATATTTCAATAAATCGGGAGTAATCTTGAAGGTTATCTCACGGGATTCACCTGCTTTCAGGAATACTTTTTGGAAACCTTTCAGTTCTTTTACAGGACGGGTACTTTCAGCTACCTTGTCACGGATATACAACTGCACTACTTCCGCACCATCCCTGCTTCCTGTATTTGTCAGTATCACTTTAGCTGTCAGACTTCCGTCCATAGGCATTGAAGTACGGTCCAACGTAATATCTCCATAGTTGAAAGTAGTGTATGAAAGCCCATAACCGAATGGATAAAGCGGCTCGTTGTCCACGTCCAGATAGTTGCTACGGAATTTCTCAAACCATTTCCCTTCGTGCAGCGGACGTCCGGTATTCTTGTGGGCGTAGTACAAAGGAATCTGCCCCACATTCTTCGGGAAAGTCATAGTCAGTTTTCCACTTGGATTAATAGCGCCAAAAAGTACGTCACCAATAGCATAAGCAGCTTCGCTACCTCCAAACCATACGTTCAGAATCGCAGGAACATGAGCCTGTTCCCACTCCAACGTCAGCGGACGTCCGGTGAAAAGTACCAAGACTACAGGTTTTCCAGTTTTTAGCAGTTCCTTCAACAAAGTACGTTGTACATCGGGGATATCCAGTGAAGTACGGCTGCTGCTTTCACCGCTCATTTCTGAAGATTCGCCCAAAGCAGCTACTATGACATCGGCTTTCTGAGCTACCGTCAATGCTTCTTGCAACAGTTGGGCATCGGTACGGGCATCCCGATGAAGCTGCGCCCGAAGAGAGTCGCCCGTTCTTCATAGGCGGCATCACTGGTCAGATTGCTGCCTTTAGCGTATGAGATGGTAGCTTTTCCGGCAGTCATCTCTTTCAAACCTTCTATCAGTGAAGGGGATTTATCCAGTATAGCGGCCACGCTCCAAGTTCCGGGCATATTGGTACGAGTATCTGCCAACGGGCCTATTACGGCAATATTACCCTGCATCTTCAAAGGAAGTACAGGTTGCACTGTGCTTCCGGACGGATTCGATCCTGCCCTATCGGTAGAAGGTTCGTTTTTCAGCAAGACAAAGCTTTCTCCGGCAATGCGGCGGGCTACGGCACGGTGTTCCGGAGTGAAGATATCACGTGCGGGACGTTTCAGATCACAATATTTATAAGGATTGGCAAATAACCCTAATTTATACTTTGCCTCCAGAATAAGACGACAGGCAGTATCAATGGTCTGCATGGATACCTTTCCTTCCTGCACCGACTGTTTCAATGTTCCTACAAAAGCATCGCTCACCATGTCCATATCTACTCCGGCATTGACAGCACGGGCAGCTACGGTTTGCAAATCACCGATTCCATGGTCTATCATTTCATAGATTCCGGTATAGTCCGTCACCACAAAGCCCTGAAAGCCCCACTGGTTACGCAGCACATCAGTCATCAACCATTTACTGGCTGTAGCCGGAATGCCATCCACTTCATTAAAGGAAGCCATCACACTACCCACTCCGGCATCAACAGCTGCCTGATAGGGGAGCATGTACTCATTGAACATGCGTTGACGGCTCATATCCACCGTGTTATAATCGCGTCCGGCCTCGGAAGCTCCATACAAGGCGAAATGCTTGACACAAGCCATTATCTCATCATTGCGTTTCATCTGGCCGCCTTGATAGCCACGCACCATGGCTTTAGCTATCTCAGCACCCAGGAACGGGTCTTCCCCACTCCCTTCCGAAACACGTCCCCAACGGGGATCCCGGCTGACATCTACCATCGGACTGAAAGTCCAGGAGATACCATCCGCACTGGCCTCAATGGCCGCAATACGGGCCGATTCCTCAATGGCTTTCATATCCCAGGTACATGACAAGCCTAAAGGGATGGGGAAAATCGTTTCATAACCATGAATCACATCCATACCAAACAGTAGAGGTATCCCCAGACGGCTCTCTTTCACAGCCAGTTCCTGCACATCCTTGATACGGGCAACTCCTTTCAAGTTAAACAGTCCTCCTACTTCACCCCGTTTTATACGGGCTGAGATATCGCTGCTCTTTGCCTGTCCCGTAGTGATTTCACCGGTAACGGGCAAGTTCAACTGGCCTATCTTTTCTTCCAAGGTCATCTTTTTCATCAAATTATCAATGAAACGATTCATATCCTGAGGTGATTTCTGCGCATGCACACTCAGGGTGGCAAATAGCAGCATGGGAGCCACTTGCTTCATTCTTTGAAATATTCTATTCATCATCTTAAATAATGTGCTAATGTGTCAATGTACTCATAAGCCTATTGACATATTGAATAATTATAAATAATCAGGATTCTGTTTCAGCACTCCTTTCGACTTATCTATTTCATCCTGCGGTATAGGCAAAAGTGCATTCTTCGGTTGATAATTCAACTTACCTGCCGCATGAAGAACTTGCTCGGCGATTCCCCAACGTACCAAATCATAGAAACGGTCGAATTCCAGTCCTAATTCCACCCTACGCTCGTGTCGGATTGCTTCACGCAATACCGATTGGTCCAAAGAAGTAATTTCAGGTAGTATATCCGGATTACCGCCACGCGCACGGGCACGCACCATCTCCAAATCCTTTTGCGCTTCCGAAGTATTACCTAACTCGTTTGCTGACTCCGCTGCCATTAAAACGACATCCGAGTAGCGGATCAGCCGGATATTCACCCAAAAGCCTTTATTGGTAAACTCCTGGCGCAATGCCGGATTGGTATAGGCTTTCTTGTTGAAGTAAGCACCTTCTGCCTGCGACACCGGGGACTCTCCGTATGGTGTATTGGTATTCTCCGGAGTAACAGGGTCGGAATCACTCTTACGGAAATAAAGCAAGGTGGCATCCTTACGGGGGTCACCAGGCTCAAAAGCTTCCGCCATCAGTTCGGTAGCCATGTGCCATCCCAACCCAAACTCCCATTTCCGGAACCACGAACTCCCTGTACTTCACAGAATTGGCTTCCTATCTTATCACTTTGCGGCAAGGCGGCCGTAGACAAGCACTGCAACTCAAACACCGAACCACCGCTGTTCTCTCCCTCGTCAGTAAAAATCTTATCGTAAGGGGTATCCAGATTATAAATTCCTTTTCCCATTACATCCGAGGCTGCTTTGTACATATTCTGCCAATCATTGCGCATCATATAGGTACGGGCATGCAGGGAACGGGCAGCTCCCCACGTCAGACGTCCCAAATAGGCAGCCGGCCACTGTTCGGGAAGCAAATCTTCCGCATCTTTCAAGTCCTTGTCTATCTGTTCATAAATTTTGTCTACCGTTGTTTTGGGTACATTAGCCTCCGAAGCTTCATTTACCTTAAAGGTAACCAATGGAACCTCCCCGAAGGCTCGCACTAAATTAAAGTAACAGTAGGCACGGAAAAATAACGCTTCTCCTTTATTATAGAGGTCATTCTCTTCTGTCAGATGACCGGTCTCAATGGCATCCACCACCTCATTGCATTGATAAATAATCGCATAATTCTGACTCCAATAGGCCTTTATCAACCCATTGCTGGCATTGTACTGAAAATCATCATACATTGCCGCCTGTTCCGACCCGTCGCTGGAAATACTTCCTTTCTCCGAATCTTCGGAACGGAAACAATGAATAGCGAATGCGGGAGTTCCTGCAGTAATATTGAAATTACGCATCATGGTATAGATGTTGAATATCTTTCCTTCTGCCAATGCACCGGATTATCATCCTCCGTGAACTGACCTTGAGGACTGCGGTCAAGGAAATCATTACAACCGGTAAAGGCCAGGATTCCTCCAATCGCCCAAATGTATAGTATATATTTACTTCGTTTCATAATCAATCAAAATGTAATATTGAGTCCAAATGTATAAATCGCAGGTACCGGATAACTTCCATTATCCACACCAAAAGACAACTGGCAGAACCAACCAACTCAGGGTGTAGCGGTATTATGTTTCCAAGTTTTCAGGTTCTGAATATTGAAATAGGCTTTCAAAGCCTTCAAACCGATTTTGGATATCAGGGCCTTATCAAAAGTATAGCCCAATTGCAGGTTACGTATACGGAAGAAACTGCCGTCTTCTACATAATACTCCGAATTTTCAAAGTTAATGGCATGACCGGTATTTAGGACAGGTTGTGTATTGGATGTACCTTCGCCGTGCCAACGGTCCAGACGCTGCTCCATATAGTTGAACTGCGCCCAATTGTAATTGTCCCAAGTACGGTAAATCTGATTACCGCCCTGTCCCATCATGTCAATACCCAGTTCCCAACCTTTATAGGAAACACCTAATGAGATTCCATAGGTAACATCCGGAGTAGGATCACCAATCAAAGTACGGTCTGCCGGTGTAATCTCACCATCCCCATTCACATCGGCGAACTTCAAATCACCGGGAGTCACTGTAGCCAATGTATTCTTGGGCGAAGCATCAATATCGGCCTGTGACTGATAAACACCATCTACCTTATATCCATAGAAGAAACCGATGGGATAACCCGCCATAGTATAGCTCTGGCTCTTGTCTCCGGCAATAATGGAATAGCCGTCTTGTACCAGACTCTTCACCTTATTCTTGATAGTAGTCAGGTTGACTCCCACATTATACCCCCAATCGCCAATCTGATCCCGCCAAGTGGCAGACAATTCCACTCCTTTATTCTCTATCTGCCCCAGATTTCCTATTCCGGGAACGGTTCCGGAAAGTCCGGGAACCTTTGCCAGCAGGTCCTTCGTATTCTTTTTATAATAAACTCCTTCCACATGCAGGCGGTTGCGAAACATATTCGATTCAAAGCCTGCTTCCCAAGCTTCCACTTTTTCCCATCTAAGGTTCGCATTAGGCAAATAAGCCAACTGATAGCCCGGATAGATGGTGGACGGATTGCCAAACACAGCTCCAAAAGCATTTTCAAGCAACGGCTCAGCCGGATAAGCAGTATCCAGATTCTGATTGCCCAACGTACCCCAGGAACCTTTCAACTTCAACATATCCAACCAAGAAATGTCTTTCATAAACTCTTCTTCGGTCATCAGCCATCCGGCACCTGCCGAGTAAAAGTTCTGCCATTGGTTGCCCGTATACGAAAAAGCCGAAGAACCGTCCCGACGAAAAGACCCGTTGAACAAATATTTTCCTTTGTAATTATAAATCACACGCCCCAGAAAAGAAACAGTAGTACGTTCCCACTGTGTACTTCCATTGGTAGCTGTGGCCAAATCACCAATACTGACGAACCATTTATCGGGATTATCGGGAATAACCAATCCAATACCTTGCCCACGGGCGGCATCCAGACGGCTGAGAGAATTGTAATAAGTAGTGAAACCGGCGGTTGTCGTCAGATTATGGTCGCCAAAACTATTTGTATAAGTCAGCACATAATCACTTTGCACCTTCGTTTCATTTTCCTTGAACTGGCTCACTTCAGTCTTACCCGTTCCCAGTGTAGCCACATTTCCTTTCACTGTGTTATCATATACCTTGATAATCGCTGATAGGTACGCCCGTTATTCGAGCCGTAATCCATAGAGAACACAGCCCTGAAATTAAAATGTTCCAGAAAATCCACCTCTCCATAAATGTTACCTGATGCACGATAATTCTCTGCGCGAGTGGTGTTGGCTTTTAAATCCACATCCACCATCGGATTCATCATCTGTGCTTTCTGAAACTCCGGCAACGCCGCATACAACTGATATTCTTCATTGAATACAGGAGCTATAGGAGTGGTACGGACAGCATTCAGGACTGATTTACTATCAGCAGGCAGCATACGTGCTCCGTTAAACTGAAACCCGACCTTTATCTTATCGGTTATCTTATACTCATTGCTGGCATTCAAGGTGATTTTGCTGAACTTCTCGTGCTTTATATTTCCTTGTTCGTATGAGTATCCCATCCCCAGATAAAAACTATGTTTTTCAGAAGCTCCTGTCACACTGATATTATTATTGGTAATGAAGCCATTCTGAAGCACTTCATCCTGCCAATCGGTATCAGCATTCCAGCCGGAAAAATCAAAAGCGGGATTCTTTTCATTAACAAGCTGCTCACTATACAATTCTTTGAACTGAGAAGCATTCACCATCTTGATTCTGTCCACCACATGTTTCCAGCCGAATGAGGTGTTGATATTCACCAAAGTCTGCCCCTCCTTAGCCTTCTTTGTAGTGATAATGATAACCCCATTAGCTCCACGCACACCGAAAATAGCCAATGAAGACGGGTCTTTCAACACTTCCATAGACTCAATATCCTCGGGATTCAGAAAGTTAATGTTATCATTGAACAAGCCGTCGACAATGTAAAGAGGTTTGTAGCCGTTAATGGAGTTCGTTCCACGTACACGGATTTCGGGGTCCGAGCCTGCTTGTCCCGAGTTGATAATCTGCACACCGGCTACCTTTCCCTGCAAGGAAGACAAGGGATTTGTAGAAGGTTTATTAGCGATTTCGGCTCCCTTGATATTCGTGATAGAGCCGGTCAAGTCACGCTTCTTCGCACTACCGTAACCTATCACTACTGTTTCAGCCAGCATTTGTGAGTCCTCTTTCAGCTGTACATTTATCACATGCTGGCTGCCTACTTTCACATCTTGCTTCACCATTCCCACGTACGAGAATTCCAGTACATTGTCGGGTGAGGCGGTAATACTGTACTTCCCATCTATGTCGGTAATCGTACCATTGGAAGTACCTTGAATCACTACGGATGCTCCAATCAGAGGTTCATTGGTCGAATCGGTTACCGTTCCGGTCACTGTCTTCTCCTGAGCAAACAGCGACGTAGTCATCAACAGCAGACAGACTAAAGCACTAAAAGTCCTCAATCCCTGCCGCCCATGTTGTAAAGGTTTAGGTTTATTGTCCATTGCATTTTCTATTAACAAATAAATAACTAGTTTAATTTCTTATATTGCAATGAAACAAAAGGAACCGGAAAAAGATGTTTAAGACGAGAGAATTAACACTTTAACATCCCATGAAAAAAAGTTACCCGAAGAGCATGTGCTCCTCGGATAACTTTTATTATTCTTATATCACCATTCTATGGTACATGGACCACCAAGGGATTACGTACCTTCTGAGCGTATTCTTCCAAATATTTGTTCCAATCGGTATCGGCTTCGAAACCATATTTGCTCCAGCCTGATCCCCAATAATAAATATACTCGGAACCCGGTTCATAATCACTGACCGACAACACATGACCCAAAGCACCTCCACGTTCTTTCTGCTCTTTTTCGGAGAACATTTGGGGCAGCGCTCCTTTTATATTAGCCGGAAATACAGCACCTATATAAATCACTCCATTGTTATTGGCTGCATTCTCTGTAGAGTCCGCATAGGCTATATAACCTGCATTTGCATCAAAACTATACCCCGTAGGATTCTGTTTGTGCAATACAATGCCGGTCACCACCGGAGTTGTTTCCTGCAAATTATCAAAAGAAACCACAGTCTTGTTCAACTGCGATCCCTTGTCCAAAGAAATGATACGCGTTTCTATCACATTTGAATCTCTTTTTACAACCAACGGATTATAAACTAACTTGATGGTGAATCGAAGCGGACCGTTATCCAAGACTTCACAATCCTTGTAACAATAGGGATAAACAATGGTACTATCGGGGAATAAAGCTGCTGTTCCGCCACCCAGAGTCGGACCTACCGCATAACAATCCATTCCGTTTCCATGATCTATGTGATAAGAGATTCCTTGATTCAAATCACCGTCATAACGATCTTCCACCACCGGTTCGGGTACATTCTTGGTCCAGATGTCATAACCAAAGGCACGCTCGCCCTTCTCCTGCAAAGCAGGACCGTATGCACGATAAGCGGCGCGATCGTTTTCCCATGCCACATCATCCAGACGCTCGGGATATTGACGCCCACAAGCAACCACATCCACCGGCTGTGGAGTTCCTTCTGCAATTGTATAAGTAACCGAAGCTCCCCCTTTCACCGAAACAGGAAAGATAAGCATATCATCGTATGTTATCTGATAAGGTACTTCAAGCCCGTTCTCGTCCAATACGATAACTTGTGCCGTATCGGGTAATTGTAGTTTGCCTGTTATTTCAGCCATAGAGATTTCCACCATTTCTCCATTCCTATCAATAGAAAGCGGATTGGTTATAGTGACAGTCACCGGCTCCTTTTGCGAACAGGAAACATAGCTAACGCCGTTGCGACTGCTAAAAAGATTTTTCTCATACTATTTATTGTTTGTCGAACTGAAAGACAAAAATACAAAGAATCTGCAAGTATCAACAAAGACACAAGCAGATTCTTCCTATTTATATCTACTAATTATTTAGGCTGTTTACCAATGTAGGCCAGAATACCGCCATCTACATAGAGAATATGGCCATTGACGGCATTAGATGCTTCGGATGCAAGGAATACAGCAGGACCAGTCAATTCCTGCGGATCCAACCAGCGGCCGGCCGGAGTCTTGGCACAGATGAATGTATCAAACGGATGACGGCTTCCATCGGGCTGGATTTCACGTAACGGAGCAGTCTGCGGAGTAGCGATATAGCCCGGACCGATACCATTACACTGAATATTGTATTCTCCGTATTCAGAACAGATGTTACGAGTCAACATCTTCAAACCACCTTTAGCGGCAGCGTATGCAGAAACGGTTTCACGACCTAACTCAGACATCATAGAGCAGATATTGATGATTTTACCATGTCCTTTTTCCATCATCGCAGGCAAAACTGCTTTAGAAACAATGAACGGAGCATTCAAGTCAATATCAATAACACGGCGGAAATCGGCAGCTTCCATTTCGTGCATCGGAACGCGACGGATAATACCGGCATTGTTTACAAGAATATCAATTGTACCTACTTCCTTTGCGATAGTGGCAACCATAGCCTGTACGGCAGGCTCGTCAGTAACATCACATACATATCCGTGTGCTTTAATTCCTTTTTCAGCGTAAGAAGCCAAACCTTTATCCACCAATTCCTGATTGATGTCGTTGAAACAGATGGTTGCACCTTGTTCTGCAAAAGCAGATGCAATAGCAAAACCGATACCATAAGAAGCGCCTGTTACAAGGGCGACTTTACCTTCCAAAGAAAAATTCAAATACTGATTCATGATACTTATATTATTAAATTAATGAAGTTATATTATTTATTTCAAGTCTGTAATCAATGAGAAGTCTTGATCACCATAATCCAAATTCTCTCCACCCATACCCCAAATAAAGGTGTAATTGTGTGTTGCCGCCGCACTATGAATAGACCATTCGGGAGACAAAACTGCCTGATCGCCTTTCATCCATATATGACGTGTTTCATCCACTTCTCCCATAAAATGACAAACAGCGTGTTCATCAGGCACTTCAAAATAAAAATAAGCTTCCATACGACGGCTGTGCACGTGTGCCGGCATGGTATTCCACACACTTCCCGGTTTCAGTTCGGTCATCCCCATCTGCAACTGGCAGGTAGGCAATACCTGACTTACCAGCATCTTGTTGATGCAACGATGATTGGAACCTTCCAGTGAACCCATTTCAGCAACGATGGCATCTGCCTTGGTCACTTTTTTATCGGGATAGTTACGATGAGCGGTAACAGAGTTAAAATAGAATTTGGCAGGATTTCCGGCATCTTTACTTTCAAAAGTCACTTCCCGGTCTCCCGAACCCAGATAAAGCGCTTCTTTATAATCCAGTTCGAACACGGCATTTCCAGCTTTGACCACACCGGGACCGCCCACATTAAAAATACCCATTTCACGTCGGGAAAGAAAGTAAGATGCTTTCAGCGGATCAATGGCCTCCAGTTTTAATATCTCTCCCACCGGTTTGGCTCCTCCTACAACCATGCGGTCATACATGGAGTAAACCATGTTCACCTCATTGTCCGAAAATACTTTTTCTATTAAGAAATCCCGTCGTATCCTTTGAGTGCCATAGCTTTTGGCATCTTCGGGATGCGCGGCATAACGGATTTCATAATTTGTCTTCATAAGCAGCTATTTTATGTTTTTATAGTATTCCGAATTATTTCGACTTGGGCAAAGTTACGAAACAATCTTGTTTCGATGCTGCAAAAATCGTTCAGAATAGGTATAAATTTTGTCCTATTATATGCAAAATCTGCTACTTAATACGTTTCAGAACACTCAAAAACTCAAAATCAACGAGATAAAATATCACAAAACTTATCTTGAAACGCACGCGCCCGGCTTAATTTCAGTACGTTTTGGTTAATGATAACAAAGGCCAATTGATGTCCATTAGCAGCTTTTACATACCCTGCCAGTGAACTGACCCCGGTTACAGAACCGGTTTTTGCATGCACATTTCCCCGAGCCTTGGTCTGTTTCATCCGATTTTGTAAAGTACCGTCCACTCCTGCTATGGGCAGAGACTCATAGAAAGGAAGAAAAACTTCCCGATGATAATAGGCATACTTCAAATACTCCAATAGTAAACGTGGAGAGATATAATTATAAACGGAAACACCGCTACCGTCCGCTATCTTATAGTTCTCCGGATTAAACCCTAAAGCTGTTTTCATAAAGGCGTGAATGGCATCGGTTCCATCTTCTCCTGTCACCCGTTTATGCAGGGAACGCTTGGCAGCCAAATGATAAAACATTGATTCGGCACACAGGTTATCACTTTTCTTCAAAGCTCTTTCCAACACTTCCTTGAGTGGTCTTCGGACGGTATAAAGCGTAACTATACTGTCGGCCGTTACAGGACAATCGGCATACGTGCAGGTTCGCGCTTCAATTCCTTTGCTGCGCAAACGGCTGACAAAGGTATGAAAAAAGAAATCTTTGGAAGTATATACATTCAATTTCTCAGTATAGGGATAAGAAACATTTCCGGAAACGGTAATGATATTGCCATTGCTGAGCCAGTTACGAGTGATTTTCAGCTTTCCGGCTTGTGGATTACGGCTCACCCCGTGATTATGAACTTGATAATAATCGGAAACCGGCGTACAAACTACTTTGGGCAACGAGTCTTTCTGAGCAGGAGAAACCGATACATCCACGCAGCCCCTATTCAGCATGAGAGGGGAAAGATAGGGTTGGAAGGAATAAGGAGTATCGTCCCAACACCAACCGGAACCCCAATAAACTGAGTCTGTCATGGAAACATCCGCTGCAAGGGTATCTGTCACATAACGGATGCCTTTACTTGCCAATGCATCTACCAGACGGTCCAGATCCTCGTCCATAAATTCCGGATCAAAACCGCCTATCAGATACAAGCTGCCTTTCAACGTGTCATTTTCTATTTTTCCACGATAACGAAGACTGGTATCCATGGTATAATCTGCTCCCAGTTGTACCAAGGCGGTAACCGAAGTGATTATTTTCTCAACAGAAGCAGGCCGGTACAGTTTATCGTCTTGGTAACGGTAAACGGATTCTCCGGCGGTCAAATCAAATACGGCAATACCCACTTCGGATGTTTTCAGAACTTCTTCATGCAGTAAAGCGTCCAGCCGCTGAGATAGCGGCTGGGCGTTTATGAAGTGAATAGACAAAATCAGTAAAAAGAAAAATAAAACTCGTTTCATTATAGTTCCCTGAATATCTCACCCACAGTAGGATGAGGAAATACATATCGTTTCCAATCCTCTATGGTCTTACCATCCTCAATAGCCATACCTGCCAATACAATCAGCTCGGAAGCAGGATTACCCAACATGTGCGCTCCCAATACAGTACCGTCTTCGGCTGTCAAAACTTTGCAGACGCCGTTCACTCCTTCATTCTCGGCTACAAAACGCCCGGAGTAAGCCATCGGCAACTTAACGGCTCGATAAGGAATACCTGCGGCCTGCAAAGCTTCCTCGCTCATACCTACCCCGGCAATCTCGGGATTTGTATAGACCACACCCGGTATGGCACGATAACTCATCGCATCTTCCTTACCTGTAATATGATGGACAGCCACTTCCGCTTCACGCACGGCGGTATGTGCCAACAAAGAGACTCCGTTCAAATCACCGCATACATAGACACCGGGGACAGAAGATTGCAAATGTTCATCTACTTTGATGCATCTGCGCTCCGTCCATTCCAAATTCAGATTTTCCAATCCGAAACCTTTTGTCACCGGACGACGGCCCACACTCATCAATAACTTATCAGCTGTAACAGTTCCTGTTCCATCTGCATTTTCATATGACACAGTAATACCGGTTTCCTCTTTGGACACCCCTACTACTTTCGTACTGAGCAGGAACTTGATTCCTTTTTTGGCATATTCAGCCGGAGCATAGCCGACAGCTCTTTATCCATGCCACCCAGGATCTCATCCAACATTTCGACAACTGTCACCTGTACTCCCAAACTGGTAAAGAAAGAAGCAAATTCCATACCGATCACTCCACCGCCGACAATAGTCAATGAAGCAGGTACTTCTTTATTATCCAGTGCATCACGGTGCGTCCAGTAATCCACATTTTCCACTCCCGGAATAGGAGGAATAAATGTTTCACTGCCGGTACACAGCAGCAAATTCTCACATTCATAGGTTTCCCCACCACATTGGATGGTATTCTTATCTACAATTACAGCTTCTCCCGTTACTATATTTACCTGATGCGCAGTCAGTTTTGCCTTGATACCCAGTACCAGTTTACGAACCACCTTTGATTTACGCGCCACAATTTTTCCTAAATCAAAAGAAGCTTCAGGCACATTCACGGCATACTTTGAAGCATGTTTCGCATAATCATATACTTTAGCCGAATAAAGCAAGGTTTTGGTAGGAATACATCCCTCATTCAGGCATACACCGCCCAAACTTCTTTTTTCGAACAATACAACACTCAGTCCTGCCTTTCCGGCAGCTTCGGCAGCAGTATACTGCGGGACCTCCACCGATGATTGCAATTTGATATTTCATGGTATTTATTTTGGGTTAATTAGTTTTTATCTGTTCAAAGCCTTCAACAGACAGATTTGGATCTATTTTTATCAATGCTTCTACAAATTCCAAAGGCTTATCAGGGTTAATCATTACAAAACCTTGGGCATGCTCTATTTTCACTTTTTGCATTCCTATTGCATTCGGATTATAAGACACTTTACGGATTCCGTCTACACATATTCTGTTCCCCCATCCCGGTTTGATTTCCAGAACACCATTGTCTTTTACAATATAAGTAGTTTTCGACCGCGAATAAAACATTAATACAGGAATAATAATTCCCCCAAGCGCCGAAAAAGCCCAACTTTTCTCCAAATACACATTCAGAAAAATAATCAGAACAACCAGACCGACTATAATGATCCACCAGTTACGGGTTCTTTTTGTTTTAAATACTTTCTCCATAATTTATTCCTCCTCTATCCTATGCTCCAACCGCTTCACCAACGCATTGATAAATTCTTCCGGCTTTACAGGAACCAATGACAATAAATTTTTCTTCTCATAATGTATCAATACATATTTCGAAGGCATAATTCCACCGAATCCGGAACTTCGTTTCAGCTCCACATCCGTAATGTCAGTCAAGGGAATGGTCTTCCCTTTATAAAAACGACCATAATACACCACTAACTTTCCATCCGCAGTCAGCATATAAGTAGAATGGATAATACGTTCAATAATAATGATCAGACCCAATGCTACTACCAATCCTATCATTGCCTTCATACACCAAAAAGCAAATACCATGACGGCTGTCAGCAGTATCAGGAGAAAATAAGTACCTCCTGCTATCTTCACATGAAAAATTCGATTCATCATCTTATTGTAATTTGCCCGAAAGATAATAAATTTATCGTTTATCGACCTCATTACGGCGCAGAATGAGAGAATTTATCCTTTTTTTGTCCTCTTTACTGTACGTTTCATCTTCAAAGCATACAAATTTAATTCGATAGAAGATTCCGTTTCTGTTATATCACCCTCATCAGTCAGCAGTTCATTCAGCAGTTCTCCACTACGTTGTACCAGACTCTTCCTCTTTTCCTCATCATACTCGGTAGCCATGATATTTACATTCCGTACTAATGTCCTTAACTTAAAGAATGATTCGATAATGGCAAAAGTAGTTGCGGTAGCTCTCGGACTTCTTAAAATTGTAGCCAGCATATAAAGCCCTTTTTCGGTAAATGCTTTAGGTTCTACGGGAGAATGTTTCAAACTACTGAACCGGTCGAAATTTTCGACCAGTTGCTGTTTTTCAGATACTTGCAACGAAAACATATAACCATTTGGGAATTTGTCCCGATTGTTTTTTACTGCTTCATTAATTCGTTTGGTTTCTACGCCATAAAGCTTAGCTACATCCCGGTCTATCAGTACTTTCTCACCCCTCAACTCAATTATAAGTTCTTTTACCTCACTTTCGTGAATGATTTCTTTATTGTTTTCCATCCTATTCTATTTAAAAATGCAGAAAGTTACACTTTTAATTTCATACTTGCATTATCTATTTCGTTTATTCTTCACGAAAAAATAGTAAAAACAAGAGTAAAAGGTACAATGAATAAAGGTTTTTCGTAGCTTTGCACCCATAAAGCATATTATCATGGTTAAAAAATTCGATTTCCTTGTTATCGGCTCAGGACTTGCCGGAATGAGCTTCGCACTGAAAGTAGCTCACAAAGGTAAAGTCGCCCTGATTTGTAAAGCAGGACTGGAAGAAGCCAATACCTATTTTGCTCAGGGAGGTATAGCATCTGTTACCAACTTGAAAGTAGACAATTTCGAGAAACACATTGAAGACACGATGATTGCCGGCGATTGGATCAGTGACCGCGCGGCTGTAGAAAAAGTAGTGCGAGAAGCACCTGCACAAATCCAGGAACTGATAAAATGGGGAGTGGATTTTGATAAAAAAGAGGATGGAGAATTCGACCTCCACAAAGAAGGAGGCCATTCCGAGTTCCGCATCCTGCACCACAAAGACAATACAGGAGCTGAAATACAAACCAGCCTGATAGAAGCGGTAAAAGCCCATCCCAATATTACCATATTTACAGATCACTATGCGGTAGAAATCATTACCCAGCATCATTTGGGAATTATTGTCACCCGCCATACACCAGGCATCAAATGTTTCGGTGCTTACGTATTGAATGAGAAAACAGGAGAAGTGGATACGTTCCTGTCCAAAGTAACTGTAATGGCAACAGGCGGATGCGAAGCGGTATACCGCAATACAACCAATCCACTGGTAGCTACGGGAGACGGCATTGCTATGGTGTACCGTGCCAAAGGAGCAGTAAAGGACATGGAATTTATACAATTCCATCCCACCGCCCTTTTCCATCCGGGAGACCGTCCCAGTTTCCTCATCACCGAAGCCATGCGCGGTTACGGTGCTGTCTTAAAGAATCAAAGTGGCGAAGAATTCATGCAAAAATATGATCCACGCCTGTCATTGGCCCCACGTGATATCGTAGCACGTGCCATTGATAACGAAATGAAGCAGCGCGGTGAAGATCATGTATATCTGGATGTAACTCATAAGGATCCGGAAGAAACAAAAAAACATTTCCCCAATATTTATAAAAAATGCCTCAGCCTGGGTATTGATATTACTAAGGACTATATTCCTGTGGCTCCGGCTGCTCATTATCTGTGCGGAGGTATCAAAGTCGATCTGGACGGACAGAGCAGTATCAACCGTTTGTATGCCATCGGCGAATGTTCATGTACCGGTCTGCACGGAGGTAACCGTCTGGCTTCCAATTCGCTGATAGAAGCTGTGGTCTATGCGGACGCGGCAGCCAAACATGCACTAAATGTACTCGACCGATATGACTTTAATGAGGATATCCCCGAATGGAACGATGAAGGAACCATGAACAATGAAGAACGGGTACTGATAACCCAAAGCATGAAAGAGGTGAACCAAATTATGGAAGCTTATGTAGGTATTGTACGCAGTAATACGCGATTAATCCGTGCTTGGAACCGATTGGATATTTTATATGAAGAAACCGAGCGTCTTTTCAAACGCTGTAAGGCTTCACGCGAGCTTTGCGAACTGCGTAACATGATTAACATTGGGTATTTGATCACCCGTCAGGCAATGGAACGGAAAGAGAGTCGCGGACTGCATTATACGATTGACTATCCACATGCCGCTGAAGAAAAAAAGTAAAAAATATTTTTTTACTTCAAATAGAACTGATTATTTTTATAACTCCCGTTAGCAGAATTACTTTTTCTTGTTGACCATTATTGCACTACGAAAATTAAATCAATTCTGCTAACGAGATTATTTTTGTCCCATTCGTATAAACATGAACTAAAAACAGCAGGAACAATGACGGAATCATCTATCCGTAATAATTATTTTTCCTCAAGCGGATTAATATTCAGAATGATTCTCTTATAAGATTTTAGATTGGGAATTCCATTATCTGTAAGTTCAAGTATCAAATGTAACTGTTTGCCCGGATTATCCGGTACAATTATCTCCGCCCTCTTCTCATCGGCGTGCTTTATAGCCACCTTTGTTTGCACACTGCCTGCTTCCCGATATTGCCACCATTGGTAAGACAATGAATTTTTATCAGGGTCAAATGAAGGAGAGGCATCCAGTATTATTTTTTCTCCCGGCCGGACTGTGCGTACACTTTCTCCCAATATCCGGGCAACAGGTTGATGATTTGCCTTTGAATATTCATCAGCCACGCACCAGTCGGCACGAGCCGCCCAGTCATTTTGTATAGCAGGCAACCAACGCTGGAAAGTATAATGCGAATCCGGCACACCGTTTTTCAAATCATTCCCATCTTGCATGTGATTGCCATTTTTATACTCCGGGCGTCCTCCCCATCCTCCTAATGTATAGTCTGTATGCTGTTCAAGTCCATTACGTATAAGAGGCATAAAAGAAGGAGTATCCCCCTCACTGGTATATTCCTGAGGATAGGCGGCACACAGTGGTCCGTGCCCATTCTTAATATGGTCAGCCAACCAAGGTTTATCCATGATCTGTTGCAACTCTTTTGAATTTTTACTAAGTCTGTTCTTAAAATAATAATCCACACTCATGTAATCCCATACATATCTCCATCATGATCCGGTGCGCCCGATTCATAAATAATGATTTCAAGAAGATTCTGTTCTATCCATTTTCCACCGCCGTCCTGATACCAAATACAATATAATCTGGCTTTTGATACCGCTTTTGCCCATTCTGCAGCAGAATATTTCTGCTTGATCTGCCATAAGGCATTGGCCTGGGTGTTGGCTCCACCCCATGCTAAAATATGAACAGGCCTCGGATCAGAATCAAGCAATGTCCTTATGATGAGCTGTGCCCCCTCGCTATCAGACAGTAAAGGAGGCAATTTATGCAAGTCCTCTCTGTTCTCATTACCAACCGCCAAGACACTTAGCAAATATTCAGCATCGGGATAATCGGGATTATGTTTCCTCAAATTAGGCAGACATTCCGCATATTTGGCAATTTGTGATTCGATCCATTTATCTTTACTATGTCCGTCTTTCTGTACCCCATTGACTTGAACAATGCCTGCGACATCATAATCAGAAGAATACATAAGAAAACGAATCATAGAACTTTGATCGTCAATCTCACCATCCGTAGTGACAATAACCCGGGGCTTCTCCTGCTGTCGGGCAACAGCAGATAACATTGACACAAACAAAAAACAATAACAGCATAAAACAGGGGGCATTTTCATATTACAAACTGTTAAATTAGTAGGCCAACACATTCCAAAGATCTCTGATACGTTGTTCGGGGTCCCATTTGCCATTGAATGTCCACTTGGCGGTAACGCCATGAAACTCCGGAGCATTCTCCGCCTCCTTCAAATTATCGTTTAACCAGCCACTATGCCCTCCTTCACGGGTACAACCATAATAATAGGTACGTAGCCCCCACGGACAGGGATCAAGCACTTTATCCGAATAAGCATAATGAATATTCCCGTCAAGCACATTCTTCGACATTTTACATTTGATGAGATAAAACTGGGAATCATGATGATAGCGTCCTAAAAGTGTCGGTGTCTTAGCATCAAATGAAGAATTGGTAATAACCAGTTTCTTGTTCTTGTCACCTCGTCCGTCATGCCAAATCATGGCACGGCTATCACCATAAAAATGGCAGCGTGTGGCATAGCACCATCCGCGAGGACAAAGAAAATCCACACCCGGACAACGAAGATAGAGATCGGCATGATAATACATACCATTGCTTCCGGGCGCCCACAAGGAAAGGGCATCGTTTCCATCGGCCCATACATTACTGTTGATGATGATGGTACGAGTGGCACGTCCAAAAATCGCCATCTGATGGATGGTCGTATTTTCAACGGCAGTTCCGTAATTGTTGTAAACAGTCAGTCCGCTAATAACACAATCATCCGCACCTTCCTGCAACACAATGACACCATTGCCTACCGGACGTCCATGATATTCCGTGATGGCACGTGTCTGGGCTGTTTCAGCCAAGACAATCCGCGTACTGTCACGGTTTTCCCCCACCAAAACAATATTAGGCCTGTCAATAATCACTTTTTGATGATACGTTCCGTTCAACAATAAGATTTTAAAAGGTACTGTCGGAATTTCCGGAGCCTTTTCAATAGCTGCCTGAATACTCTCTCCCGGCTTTACCACCACATCAAAAGCCGTACGCTCTGCCATGGGACGACGATACATTTCAATAAGCCCGTTTTCATTCGCTCCTTTGGTTGCCAGACTGATTGCCACTTTATGCTTCGGATCATATTTGTCCGCCCATGCATTGTATATGGCAAAAAGCTCAGCCGGTCTGCTATTGTACCAACTATATCCGTTACGACGTTCTGTTCCTATTTCTTCCAAATGGCGACGTGGCAGCCCATCACGGTCACATACATACGGTTCACAATATTTCAAATCATAATAACGCGCCCAAATAGGCTTGGCTTGAGGATCTTCCACAAGACGAGTATCCCGCTCACCATTTGCCAGCACGATACGCTCGCATTTCAAACCGGTAAGTTTATACCTGTCAAACCATTTCATGGCTCCGTGAACCGCCCGCTTCACACGTGCGTCGGGTGCAGGTAATTCCATGAGCAGACGCACAATTCCGGCACTCTCCGCCGAACAATAAGACGGCAACTCATACGCACGTGCCGGTGCAGGCTTCAATGTTTCCCTATCATTCTGCTGACACCACACAGAAGGTTCTCCATCCTTTATAATTTGTGTAGCCAGTATACACTCTATTCCTTTATTAAAGGCTTTTCCCAAACGTACACACAAAGTCTTGTCTATCAAATCATCCTCATAAGGCGCTTTGTGATTCATCATATCACGTATCATATTCAATGTATTGACAATGGCATCGTCATTAAAAGTAATATGTACCTGATAACCACGCGGACCGGGCCAGAATTGCGGCCATCCTCCGTTTTCGTATTGACCACTCAGCAAATATTCCACTCCCTGGAGGAAAGCATCCCGATAACGTATATCCTTAGTCTGCCTATAAAGACGGGCTAAAAAAATCATCTGGGCAGTTGTGGCATTATTATCTATCGTAGAATCATCACGACGTGATTTATCCTTTATCACTTTAGCCAGCTCTTTATCATTCATGCGGCGGGCCATATCTATATTCTTCGGCCAACCGCCCGTACAGCGTTGAAAAGCCAATACATTTTCAGCAATCCGCCGAGCTTCATCTGTCAGAAAGAAAGAATCCTGCTCCATACGTGCTATTTGTTTCCATTCCTTAGGATACGACTCATTATCCTTTTTATGAGCTCTTTGCTGCGCAAAGGAGCCGGTTGCCATGGCAAAAGCCATAAAGCCAATAAACACTTTTTTGAATGTATTTTTCATTATTCCTATATGTTTTGATAAAAACCAGCAAACAAAATTATGCGTTTTCCAATCTGAATACAGAGAATATTTGGTCTTTTTCAGGCAGATTTTGCACAGACATCATCAAACCTATACAATTTTTGATACTCTGCCCCTTTACCTATACATAAAAAAGCCTATCTATCACAGATCGGCTTTTCTATCAAATATCTGTCTTTCAAAATCCAAAGATTCTCAGAAGACATTCACATTATAATAACTATAAAACTTATCAAACCCCATTCTACTATCTAGCAGAACCATTACGCCATTTAGCCGCACCAATGTTCAACTGATAAATTTTTGACTCCATAACTTTACCTGTCTGATTGTAATACAAGTTTACACCATGCTCTCCAGCCGTACCATCAAGTGCATCTGCACGATGCATATATTGATCGTTATCAGCAGTAGCCTTATGTGGTGGATTTGGACTTACCATCAGTTCTAATGGAGAAATATCATCAACAAAAACTTCCAATGTTCCATTTAAAGTAGCAGAACCATTGTTGACCAAGGTGCCAAAATTATTTTTAGTCGCAGTCCATGGATTATTGCTAAAAATTTGTCCGTTGGATAAAAAAGTATTTGTAGAATAATTATTGTCAAAATTCAATGTCACATGTCCGGCTGTACCGTCTGCCATAGTCATTGTCTTACGGATATCAGCTCCTGCCATAGTCATCTTTCGGACATCACCGTCCTGCTTGGTCAAAACAATCAGGTTATTTTTCACCGTATAAGTACTTCCATCTGGAATATTACGCATATTGAAAATATTTCCTGCCGCACGAGTGTTCCAGTTAACCAAAGTATTGTTTTCAAACGTTATATTCCATGCCCCTCCCTTCCATGCACTCTGCTTGGTTTCACTGAAAAATGAAGGGAACGGACAATCATAGAAAGTGTTTCCACGAACCACAAAGTCCTTATATAAATTAGAATTCGCATTATTCCCGGAACCGGCAATCCATGGATAACCTCCGGCACCATTACTATAATAGCCACAGTCAAAGAACTGGTTATCCTCTATCAAGACATGATCCCAAATTTTGTAATTAGGCCCCTGCTCACGAATGAACCCACGTACCAGACGCTTGAAAGTACAATTTTTCACCACAAAACTTTCCAAATGTACAGCCATACCATTAGAAAACATATTAATGAAATAATTACCTGTAGCCGAACCCAAACCGGCAACATTATCACCATAAGTAAGAGCCATTGGACAATCGAAATCAATATCATAAAATTCGAGCATCTTCATATAAATTTCTCCTCCTTCTCCAGCTTGTGGCTGGCGCCCGAACATCAAATTCATAGAATTAACATTAGTACCTGTCATATGCATACCACCTAACAATACTTTAGCACGTTTACCTGCTGCTACATCCTCAGGACGAGTACGAAGAACAAAACCTTTGCAGGTAGTTAAATTATCAAACATACAATAAGTCTTTCCACCTTCCAAATAATAAGTCTGTCCTTCGGCTAAATTTACATCGGAAATGAAGTCTGTTAAAAGGAAATCAATACGCATTGCATTGTATTTCAGAGCAGCCTCGTGCTGTATCAAAGCATTTTGATAAGCTTCATCTGAATCAAACCGGTCACGACTTGGAGCACTTAAGTCATGAGTTACTAAAATAGGCTCTCCCGGTTCTCCGTCTGAGCGGGCAGAACAAGTATTGTAATATGCATCCCATTTTACCTTCACATTCTCGTTGCGAACATTAATCACATAAACAGAGTTTTTCTGAAGTCCGTCAATATCTACATATCCCTTTTCAAAATCCTCATCGGTTAATTTATATTTTCTCCATTTTTCATTCACTGTTGATTCAGGATTATTAGGAGACGGATCTACTTCCAACCACTGATAAACAAAATTATCGTTAGCATCAAGCTGAAATTTTTCACGATAAATAGCCTTATCATCGTCTGATACCCCTTCTGTTACAGTTTTGAAAGCACGATTCAACATCACACGCATAGTAGTCTGTGTAGTCTTAGAAGCATCTACATAGACACAGAATGGAGTTGCATATCGATCAGAAGTGGTAATGCCCATCCATTCTGCCCACTGTCTGCCATCACCATGTCCATACCATTTGGATGCATGTGAAAAATCAGTCACATTATCATCTTTTGTTGATAACACGCGAATAGCAAAACGATAATCAGTGGAATACTGTTGATCTTTAATAACTAAATCAAGGACCTCCGGTCCTACAATGGTATCTAGTAACAAAAGACCGTTTTCGGCAGATGTACCCCAAGCATCTGCACCACCCGAAACATTTGGCTGTAGTGCCTGACGAATCTGGTAGCCCGCACAGTTATTCACTCCATACCAATAAAGATGAATATCATTGCCATTCGGTCCCTCTGCTTTACAATTATAAGCATAGTCATCCCCTTTTCCTCTATTATTATCACAAATGAACATAGTCATCCATTCTCTATCTATATTTGCCATTCCTTTCTCATCATCAGAACACGAAATACATGAGAAACCTGAAAATAACATTAATGCATATAAAAATATTTTTTTCATCATTCTGTCCTTTTATAAATTATTTATAGCCATAATAGTTCTTGTATACACCTGCTGAGCGTTGGATAGCCGCATTAGGATAAGGTAAAATATAACGTACAGGAGGTAAATCATTCACCTCAGGAACAGAATTACCATCCAGTGGTGATTCTGTTCCATCTTTGACCAACACAATCATTCCTTGTTCTGTATGACGAATATATCCATAGAATGAATATTTACATTGGTTAGTAGGCTCCGAATCATTGCTCCACTGATAAAATTCCGCCATCTTCCAAGTTGCTCCATCAACAGCTACCAAAGCTGTCGCTGGTTGATTAGCTGATTTGTAAGGATTATAAATATAGAGCATATCCAATATCTTATTGGGATAAGGATAGCCATAAACTTGATTTACATCCACACGCCATTCAACCGTTTGTGGAAGAACATGGTAATACATAGATTCGGGAAGATCATCCAAATAAGCACTACCATCATGTTCAGCTATATCATCTTCGAAGCCAGTAGAAGAACCGGCATTAGACATTCCTACAGAAAGATAGCGCAAAAAACTATAAACAATTTCCTGTCCATAAAGATTATTACGGACAAGATCTCTCCAGCGCATATTCTCACCCGCAAACTCCCATTTACGTTCATCAAGCACGGCTTTCAAAAAAGTTTCTTTAGAAGAAGCCACCTGAGCAATATAGGCAGAAACAACACTTTGGTCATCGAATGCCCGTGCATGGACTTGACGAAGTGACTCCTGAGCAGTGGCAGTAGGTCCTTCCAACTCATTAACAGCTTCGGCATTCATCAACAAAACATCCGTATAACGCATATAAGGGAAGTTAATACCTGTATTACTGGCACTCAAATTGGTAAACTGTCCCGCATTCGCCCATAATTTAGACCATTTATTATTATGGACAGTATAATCCGCACGAATCATACAAGAATCCTGAGTAGCATTATTAGCACTGTTACCATAATACCAAAGTCCATTAATAAAATCTCGACGCTTATCATTCTCATCGAATGAATAACGGTAAAAAGCACTCAAACGTATATCACCTTTAGATTCTCCCCATACATTCTTACCCAATGTCTTTCCTTCATTAACGGTTGATGTAGGTCCTTGGGAATACCCTGTATTACCTGTAGACTCCTTAGCAAAAGGAATCTCAAAAATAGGATCACCTTTAGCAATAATTTCAAAATTGCTTTCCTTGGTAAAAATATCTTGATAAGAAGTGCCTACAGAGTGTGTCCCCGAAGCAATAACCAGGCTAGTATATTCTTTTACGATTTGATAATACTTCTGATAATCTTCCGGACGTTTCATCACACCATAACTATTTGCATTATTTTTATCCGGATGAAGTGAATAACCTCCGGCAGTCAATGCAATACGTGCAATTAATGCCCAAGCAAACTCCTTAGACGCACGTTCTACTGTTGTTGTTGTAGTAGAAGACATCTTAGGAGCAATATCCTGCAAATCTTCAATAAGTTTATTTTGGATTTCTTCGCGATTCATTACAGGAATCACATAATTATCACCTAATTGTGAGGCTGGCAGGAAAGTGAAAGGAATATCCCCGAACATCACTACCAGATCATGATAAACCATAGCACGAAGACACTTGGCTTCGCCCAACATCTGCATAACAGCGGTATTCTCTTCATTATAAAGCGGACCAGTTTCTACACCCCGGATAAAACGGTTAGCATCTTCAATAGCTTTATAAGAAGCTCTCCAATATTTATCAATTTCGCCACCTTGATCGTCACAATCAAAACGTGCATAGCTATTATGGGTTGCTACATTACCTGTATACATCTGCATATCAACATCACTGTTCAAATTAAAAGTTTTCTGATAGGCACTGCCATAAAGATCACCTACCAAGATAGAAGCATAAACACCGTTCAACGCACGGCTAATTTCTGTTTCTTGGCTGAACACAAAGTCCTCATTGTAACTTGATGGAGAATCCACGTCAAGGAAATCATTGCATGATATTAGAGTCAAAGTTGCTAATCCTATTATTAAAGTATTTTTTAATTTCATGTGCTTTCAAATTTAGAATGTAATATTAGTACCTAGTACAAAACTGCGACTACGTGGGTAACGGTTATAGTCCATACCACAAGTTAATCCTGTCTGAATATCCACTTCAGGATCATAACCCGAATACCCAGTAATAATAAACAAATTAGAGGCTGACACATAAAAACGAGCTTTCGAAATCCCCCATTTAGAAGTCAGATTTCCAGGTAACGTATAGCCAACAGTCAAATCCTGACAACGCAGAAACGATCCATCCTCGATAAAATAGGAATGAGTTATTTTTTTTGTCACATCCGTCGGATTCCAAAGTGTCCTACCTTCGTTTAATTCACGGTACATATCCAACGAACCATCAATATAGTAACATTTGTACAAGCATTCGCCATCACCATCACGGGTATAACGCCAACCTTTGTCGGCAAATGTGGAAAGCACATTGTAGAACTTATTCTTATTGCTTTCGGATGAGGAAAGCTGGTAAGCTGTCGCATTATTCACATCAAAATCAAGCATAAAGTTGAAGTTCATGGCAAAATCAAAACCCTTCCATTGTCCGCTTAATCCAAAACCTCCCTGCACTTTTGGATTGGTATTACCTATAACAGTACGGTCATCTTCTGTGATATATCCGTCACCATTCAAATCCTTGAACTTGACTTTGCCCGGCAGAGTAGCTATGCCTGAATTAGAATCTCCTGAAATCTGATTGATTATTGTTTTTGGATGTTCCACACCGTCTGCATCCATAATAGGTGCATCTTTCGAAGTTCCGTTTTCAGCGGCCGTTGATCCCCAAGGTACTGCTTGCAAGTTATTAGTGGGATCAAAATAGAATTCATCCATTGAATATAAACCATCATATACAAAACCATAAATAAGTCCTACTTGGTCACCCACCTTCAAACAATAATCATTGTAACTTGATTTCCAACGGTTATTCTGATCCCAAATCACATTGTCTGTACCATTTAATTTATCAACTTTCATTTTATTCATACCTAAAGAAAGATTTGCGGAAAGCACATAATCCCTGCCACTGAGAATATCTCCTGATATAGTTAATTCAACCCCTTTATTAGTTACTTGTCCAATATTTTGCATCTGACTTACATAACCAGTTGCTGAAGGAATGTCCGATTTATAAAGTAAATCTTTCGTCGTATTCCAATAAATCTCCGGAGTAACAGTGAGACGACCATTAAAAAGCGTGATATCAGCAGCAAGATTACGAGTTAATGTAGTTTCCCATTTAATATTTTTATTGGCAAAAGTAGTACCCCCTTGATTACCATACCATTGCTCTCCAAACTGAGTTGCTTCTCCAAATCCAGGTCCGCCGGTAGAATTAACAGTATATAAATAACGCCACATATCATCACTGATACGATTATTTCCTGCCAACCCTATAGCTGCACGAAGTTTTAACTGATCAATCCATTTTATATCTTCCATAAACTTTTCTTCTGAAAGCACCCAAGCACCTGATACTGAAGGGAAATATCCCCATTGATTACCTGGAGCAAATTTAGTGGAACCATCAGCACGCATAGTTACAGAGAGTAAGTATTTGTGGTTATAGTTATAACTTGCCTGCCCAAAGAAAGAAGCAGTGCGATCTGGAGTCGAAAGTGATGAAGTTGACTCCTGCGGTGTACCGAATCCCATATTATCCCAAGCCTGTCCAGCCTCAAATGCACGTGGGAAATAACGATTCTTTTGGAAGTTCTTCTTATTTTGGCTATGATAAATTTCTTGCCCCAATAACATGGAAAAATTATGCTTATCTTTAATAGAAAAGCCATAAGATGCCGTGTTAGTCCAAATATATTTAAAAGACTGATCTTTCTGAATACTTGCTACAGGCAACGAATTATTTTTTGTACCTTCACCTGTCAAGGCACCCCAAAAACGATATTGATCTTTCCAGTTTAAACTAAGAGTGGCTTCTGTACGAAGCACCAATCCTTTAACAGGCTTCCATTCCAATGAAATAGCATTAGTATAGTTATAAGCATACTTATTCTGTTGATTAATGGCAATATCACTTTTCGGATTAGTATAAGTAAACAATGCTTCTTCATCAGGGTCAGCATAAGAAGGATCTATATATCCGAATTCACGTAATCCGTTAGTGGGTCTATAACGGAGTACATCAATAATACCGCCTGTACCAATATTATCACCTCCAGCTCCTTGATCACGGCGAAACGTAAATTTAGGATTGATATGCAATGTCAAATTTTTAGTTATATCAATAGCTGTCTTGATATTCAAATTGGTACGGCGCACACCCGACCCCATAATAATACCTTTATCTTCGCTTTGAGTAAGAGAAGCAGTGAAGCGCATCTTATCTGTACCTCCACCAATAGTTACATTAGTAGAATAATTGATAGGATTCTCTCCCATTACCTCATCCTGCCAGTCATGAGTAGGCAAAGAATAATACATATCCAAATCTTGCGGATTGCCAAAATTAGCACGGAAAAATTTGGCATTGCTAGAACGGCTACCATTACACGCCGACCATTCATATTGATAACGTGCAAACTCTGCTGAATTCATTAAATCTAATTTTTTAGACAAATGACTAGTAGACAAATGGGCATTGAAACTTACCTGTATTTTTCCAGCTTTGGCCGATTTAGTAGTAACAACCACTACACCATTACCGCCCTTAGCTCCATAGATTGCCGTGATAGAAGCATCTTTCAATACATCAATAGAAGCAATGTCTGTAGGAGGAATATCATTGATGTTATCCACCTGAAAACCATCGACAATGTAAAGAGGATCATTGCTCTGGGTCACAGACGTACCTCCACGAACACGAATGTTAATATCTGCCCCTGGAGCACCATCGACCGTAGTTACTTGCACACCAGCTATTTCCCTGCAAGCCACAGCGCTGAAGTAACTGGTACAGCAGCAATCTTCACACCAGACACGGAACCTACTGAGCCAGTCAGATCTTTACGAGCCCTGCTACTGTAACCCAGCACTACTACCTCTTCAAGCGCTTGTGAATCATCTTGCAGCGTAATTGTCAGTTCTTTTCCGGTAACCGCATCCACTTCTTGCGTTTCGTAACCTACAAAAGAAATAACAATTCTTTTTCCTTTAGACACGGCCAAAGTAAACTTTCCGTCAAAATCAGTTATGGTTCCGTTGGAAGGATTTCCCTTCTCCACAACGGAAGCTCCAATAACGCTTCACCTGCCGAATCAAGTACAGTACCTTTTACGGTAATGCTCTGAGCAAACATCATCACCGGTATCAGTAACAGCACTGAAAACAGAAGAAGTCTGCTTTTCACTCCTCTTAATTCATTTGTAAATTTCATAATAAAAATATTAAGTTAAACAAAAATTTAAAGTCCATTTTTTCCGTGAATGTGAAATAATATAAATCACTATTGTTATTTATATTCTATTCTAAAAGGAAACAATTACAATTTTTATGAGAATAATAGATACTTATTAAAATAGCACACGCATTCTTATAATTTCCGTGTACGCACACAAAACGAGTGAAAAATATTAGATATACAAATTCCCATGCTAAATAAAGCACATCATCAAATACATTAACAGTAATGTTTTCCATTATAATTTAATGTTAGTATTAGAAAATTGGTTTATTTTTATACTATATACGCCACAAATAAAAATAATACTGTTGACTGAACCTAAATTTTTGTATTGAAAAAAATTAGTTCAACCAATAATTACAACAGAATGAACAAAAAAGACACATTCATCAATGAAAACACGGAATTACATAAAAAAGCAGTGCTATGGACTTGTCCTCCATAACACTGCCACCTCTATTTATCATAACTGACAAACTCCTACAGCTACAAACCTCACTCCTCCTATTTTATCTCATCCCACTTCGGTGGATTCACCTGCATCAAATGACGGACAAAGAAATCATACCGCTTATGTTCGCCAAAATCTTCCCCCATTGTATGATGCGCTCCGGGAATCACGACCAATTCAAAATCTTTATTCGCCTTTATCAATGCATTGACCACCTGCATGGTAGAAGCAGGATCTACATTATCATCCAGTTCTCCCACCACTAACATCAAAGGACGACTCAACAGATGTGCATTTTCCACATTAGACCCTTCCTTATATTGATCTCCTACCGGATAGCCCAACCAAAGTTCATTCCACCAAATCTTATCCATACGGTTATCATGACAACCACAAGCCGAATAAGCCGCTTTATAGAAATCAGGATAAAGCAAAACTGCATTTGTAGATTCCTGACCACCGGCAGAACAACCGTAAATACCTACCTGTCCACATCCATATAAGGATATTTCCGTGCAGCCGCCTTAATCCAGGCAATATGGTCCGGCAGACCGGCATCTTTCAAATTCTTATAACATACATTCTCAAAAGCACGCGAACGGAAAGAAGTTCCCATTCCATCGACCATTACGACGATAAAACCAAGTTCGGCCAAGGAAGTCATATTCCAGTCATAAGGACGGAAAGTCTTCGGAACATACTGGTCTCCGGGACCTGATAAATGTATTCGATAACCGGATATTTCTTGTTCGGGTCAAAGTTGGTGGGGCGGGCAATCAATCCCCACATATCCGTCTTGCCGTCCCGCCCTTTGGCAACAAACACCTCCGGAGCTTTCCAGCCTTCGGCCTCCAAAAGAGTTATATCGGCTGTTTCCAACGGCATCACCACTTTGCCATCCCTGGCACTACGTAACACAGCGACGGGAACCTTGTCCACCATAGAATAAACATCTACCAAATACTTCATATCTCCCGAAAACCAGGCACGGTGCATCCCTTCTTCGGGAGTAAGACAGGTAAGACCTTTGCCATCAAAACCGATGCGGTAATAACGGATGAGATAGGGGTCTTCACCGGCTTCCATACCATTTGCCGAGAAATAGATCTGACGGTTATCCTCATCTACCGAAGCACTTCGCGTACATACCACTCTCCTTTAGTAATTTGATAATCGGGCTGTGCGGTAATACGGTTGTACATATAAAGATGATTCCAATTGTCACGCTCACTCATCCATATCATCTGCTTGCCGTCTTTTAAGTCATGACGGAAATGACGGGTATAATTCACATATGTATCGCTGGTTTCTTCTACCAACGGGCGCACTTTTCCCGTTTCGGCAGAAAGTTCAAGTACTCTGTACACCTGATGTCCGCGCTGGTTATATTCAAAAGTCACGGCACGGCTGTCGGGATTCCATTCGGGACCATATACTTCATATTGCCGGTCGAACAATTCGGTAGAAGGAATAATGCTTCGTCCGCTTTCCACTTCATAGATGCAGGGCACTTTAAAAGGAAGTTCGTCTCCCGGCTTCGCATACTCCTGTTTGTGAAGCTTGGGCTGAAGCTGGTCAGCCGGAGAAGATTCCACATAATAAACATAGCGCTTTTCCACCGGACGGATCTTGCAGGAAGCCACCTTCTTACTGTCCGGTGACCAGCGGATGTAGGCTGAATAATAATTACCCAGTGTCCCGTCCAAGCTCAGTTGCTTTTCTTTTCCGGTAGCCACCTCCTTTACATAGATATTCTGATTTTTAATAAATTGCGATCCATTTACCATCAGGAGACGGAACCGGTGATGCCGTCTTCTCATCATCCACCTCCATCCAATGCTTTTGCCTGATAAGGAGGGGAACCGCACCTTCATTGACCAGCTGATTTTTCCGGGACGCATACATCCAACGTTGATTATTAAACACAAAGCGCAGCGTATCCAATCCCTTACTGACCGACAAACGCCCCAATGCAAGAGCTTCCGGCTTGACCTCCTTTCCGGATGCAGCACCCAACGCCTTTGCCAAACGATGAGAATCAAACAATTCTTTTCTAGCTTTCTTATCCGCATCCACAGATACATACAGGCGGCCGTCCGGCGTATTCCGCACATACCAGAATTGATGCGTACCCTCTATCCATTGCGGATTGACATTGGAATAGAAAACTTTGTCCGCACTGAATTTCTCTTTCAATGCATAAGCACGCCGATAATCATCGACCGTACCTTGAGCGACAGCCATGCCCCCACTAAGGAACATGGCTACCAGCCAACCTAACTTACCAACCTTCATTTTGAATTATTCTATTTCACTTCCCATTCAAACAAACCCGATGAATTATCGGCCGGCTGAACAACCTCCAGTTTTACCGCTTTTGTCTTTACCGGGTCAAAATTGACTGTATTCCCCGTACCTTTTTCCACTCCATACTTATCCGCTCCACTCACCGGTTGCCACTGGCCTTGTGCATCTTTATAGTACACCTTCCAACTTTGTGGTATGCGGCATCCTCCCCAAGGAGCATCATCATACCAATATACGGTAGCACTGGAAACAGTCGCTTCGGATGGGAACTCGTAGGATATCCATTCGGTAGTTCCCTGTTTGGGCCACCAATGGTAATAGGGTACGGAACGGTCATTCTCATCTTTCGGTACTAGACGGTCATTAATGGCGGAAATGGATTTCACCTTATGCGAAGCATCCACTTTGCTTTCCGATGCCAGCGTAGCAGGCATAGTCGGACGGGAAGCACTTAATTCCTGAGGCAACCACACTGCCATAGCACCTGCACCGCGGTGTGCCCAAGCATAGTAAGGGATCAACGTCAGCTTCACATCAGTAGCCGTCAGACGACCTCTGTCGTCATAGCCCAGAATCTGCGCATCCGTCTTCAACTGGTTAATGCCATAGAGCAAATCCGGTTTTTCAACCACCTCGAATTGAGGAGTGCGGTTCATAAACACGCTCAGCACATCAAAATCATTATCCGGCCATTCCGCACAATAAACGATCGGGCCACGCTCCACGGCTATACGTCCACGATCTGCCTCCACTTTATTATTGGCTTTCACCGTACGAGGTTCCATATCGAAATGGACAGCTACTTTATCCCCTTTCTTCCAACGGCGGTCTATGCAGAAATAACCGTCCTTCAGTTCACTCTGTACCGGTTCTCCATTTACTTTCACTGTATAGCTCAAACGCTTTCCATCCGAATAAGTGTACAGGTCACTGGGAACTACCTGATTACGCACCCATCCCGGAATACGGATTTTCATTGTAAACTGTCCGGCATTGTTCTTGTTGACACCGATAGTGACATCACCGTTCCAAGGATAATGAGTAGCCTGCTCCAAAGAAACAGCCTTGCCCTCTACCTTCAAGTTCGAAGTATTGGACATGAACAGATTAACATACACGTCCTTACCTTTCACCGCATACACATATCCCGGCAAAGAAGGAATGAAACGACAGATATTGGACGGACAACAGGCACAGCCGAACCAAGGCTGGCGCTGGTGCTGCCCGATGCTTTCCAACGGATTAGGATAGAAGAACCCGCCACCATCCAGGGACACGCCCGAAATAAGACCATTATATAAAGTACGTTCCAGCACATCATAATATTTTGCCTCACCATGAAGCAGGAACAAGCGGTAGTTGACATACACATTACCGATAGCCGCGCAAGTCTCACAATAAGCTGACATATTGGGCAGTTCATAGTTCTTGCCAAAAGCCTCCCCATTGCTGGTGGCGCCGATGCCGCCGGTAATATAATATTTCTTGCCCACAATGTTGTCCCAAATACGGTCTATGGCATGGATATAAGCCGTATCCCCTGTCAGTGCGGCCACATCTGCCATGCCTGCATACATATAAGCGGCACGGACAGCATGTCCCATGGCCTCATCCTGCTCCACTACCGGCTTGTGCGCCTGACTGTATTCATCCGTACGAGTAGTATGTCCGCGCTGGTCCAAAAAGAATTTGGCTTGATCCAAATATTTCTGTTGCCCTGTTACCAAGTACAGTTTGGCAAGGGCCATTTCAGCAATCTGATGTCCCGGCACACGGATTTGTTGCCCTTCGCCCGTACCTATCTCCCGGCATACACAGTCGGCATAACGGATAGCGATATCAAGGAAATTACGTTTTCCGGTAGCCTGGTAATGCGCAATAGCACCTTCTACATGTGTCCCAAGTTATAGAATTCATGACTCAGTTCCTCCACCTTCTCCCACCGTTTGCTTCCTGCCCACTCATGCGGATGCTTCGGGTTCATGGTACGCGAAGTATAGAGATAACCATCCGGTTCCTGTGCCGCAGCGACAATAACCAGCACACTATCAATATACTTAGCCAGTTTTTTGTCCGGATAGGTCTGTAACAGATAACTGGCACCTTCTATCGTTTTGTACACATCGGTATCATCAAAAGCCAGACCGCCTACTTTAATGGTATCACTGGGATGGGCGGCATTGACAAAGTTAGTATAACGTCCTGTTTCCTCGCATTTGCTGAACGCCAGAGGAATCGTTACTTCACGGCTGGCATTCAACCGTTGCCCCCAGAATGAATCGGTTACTTTCACCGAAGTGAAAGGTACGGGGTCGATAGGATAGCCGTGCGACTGATTTTTTACTTGCGCTGTTCCGCCTGCTACGGTAGCAGTCAACAGAGCAGTGACTAAAAGTTTCTTCATGGTTCTATCATTTAATTGTTTATCATAGTTTTTGCAAAAATACATATTCCGGTCATAGGAAAAGGGGGAATCACTCTTTCAACGGCAAATATTCATCCCATAATTTCAATGAGTGCAGATAACCGGTAAAGGGCCAGTCTCCTTCGGTATTGCGTCCCAATGTGATGAATTGTGACGGTTTCACCAGCAACTGGATATCTTTTTCACTGACTAATTTTCCATTGATATAAACCTGTTCCATCCGCCCATCAAAGCAGATATAGATGTGCTGCCACTTTCCTGCCAATTCCTTCATGTCCTTATATCCTGCATCTTCATACCAGCCATAGTGATTGATTACTCCACAACGAGGCTCCGTGCCGTTGACCAACATGATTTTCTCCAATTCATCATGCGAGGTAGTAAAATCGGCCACACATTCATTTTCACTAATGGAATCATTCAGTACCCACGCCTCCAAGGTATAAGGAGCATTATCCTGCAAAGTGGCAGGAAGCATAAAACTGGAAGTATAGACCTGAGTACCCTCAAAATGAAATGCCTTTTTCCCTTTCACTTCTTTCACAACGAGAGGTAATTTCCGGGCTTCAAAATACCCTTTTACTCCTCGGTTTTCCAGATAAGGAACCGTATCGTTCACTACAAAATCATCGGCAGAAAGACTGACCACCAGCCCATGTTTCTGCTGATCGGCTACAGGCAGACGCACGATATCCGTTTCCGCATCGTATGCCTTTTCCGCTGCTTCCTGTTTCCAATTGTAGTAACGGAAATTGGTAATGACCAAAGGTTCGGTGGAACTATGCAGCGTAATCGCTCCTGATGAAAGACACGACCCCGCTTCATAACTCTGCCATTTACCTGACCTGTAAACCAACCCACTAACTGTATGCTCTTTGGACGAGGAGAGTAACGGATGACTATACTCCAATGTAGTTCCCGGTTCCAGTACCAACGCATCGCGTCCACCGATACGCTGTGTGCGTGCCGAACCTTCCTTCAATGTAAAAGCCCCTCCCAGCATCCCTTCATTGTTCTGCCATTCACGACCATTCCAATCGGCAGCGGTAAGTCCCAGCCATTGTTGCGGAGCCGATGCTTCCACCCCATCAAAGATTTTCAAGTTCCAGACCGCCCCGCCAAATCCGTTCTTCTGTCCTCCGGTAAAGGTAAGGCGGACATAACGAGCCTTCACCTTGCCAAAATCGACCATCGGGCTGCCTGCCAGACGATTATTCCGCTTATCAGCGAAAACAGACCAATGCTTGCCATCGACAGAAGTTTCAATTAAATATTGATAAAATTGTGTGCCATACTCAAATTGAGTCCAGATAGTTTGTATCTGCTGGGCAACACCCAAATCCACTTCTATCCACTCCTGTCCCATGCCACGAGGACGCCATAAAGTCCCGTTATTATCATCTACAGCATATTCGGGACGGAAACCGGCATCATAAAAAGAAGAAGCCCTCACCTTAGCACCCAATGCCAGATTTTTTGATTTCACTACAGAAGATGCCAATGCACCTATTCCGTCATGAGTGGGAATAAGGGATTTAATACTTCCATCTTCGGCAAACTCCATACGGTCCACACAAAGCTGACGATGAAATCCGCGGTTGGAATGCGGATTATCATGACGGTGATAGACCATATAATATTCATTGCCTTCTTTCAAAACGCTATGATGTCCCGGCCCATGAATTGTTCCATCGGCATTGGTTTCAAGAATACATCCCCGATAGGTGTACGGCCCCATAGGCTTGTCCGAAGTGGCATACTGCACCCGATAGGTGTGGTCGTGACAGGAACCCGAAGAATACATAAAATAATAGATCCCCTTTCGTTTCATCACAAAGGGTGCTTCAAAAAAATCCGTGGCTTCCGTATTCGGAATCAGACGCGTTTCAGTAAAACTCTTCATATCGGAAGCCAGTTTTCCGGCTCCGCAACCGAAACCTTTATAAATCCCCCAAGTCCCCCAATACAAATATACAGAACCATCATCATCCACAAAGGTCTGCCCGTCCAATGTAATGGCATTCGTCACAAAACGGTCGGGTACAAGAACAGCCTCACTTTCACCCAATATATTTTTCCAAGGACCGCGCGGCGTTTCACTGACCCCGCAATGAATCATACAGGCTGACAATAAAAATAATAATAAATTCCCATCCGTATGTTTCATCACATCGGGAGCCCATATCCAATGACTGTCCGGCCAGTTCATGGGCATTAACGTCCAGTTTACAAAATCCTTGCTGGTCCACACCTGTGCAGGACCGAAACCGGCCCCACTGCCATCCGTAGTGGCATACATATAATACGTATCGCCAAACTTCTTCACCGTGGGATCGGCAAAATATCCGGGAATAATGGGATTCCCCGTACCCGAAGCATTAAAAGGCTTCTGAGCAAAGCCTGTAGCAGCTCCCAACAATAAGGAAGCAACAACCAATCGTATCTTATTCATCTCTATATAGCAAAATTCTATTTGTCCCTGCGACGCTTATTCATGCACCACATTATGAATGGGAATTTCTATCTCATAAAAATATTCCTGCAACAACCGATACATATCCGGATCATACGTCTTCAGTTTCGTGCGGCGGTTCACCCAGTTATGAACTCCGTTTGCAGGTTCGGCATAGCGGTTACAGTTAAAGAAAGACTGTACGCACTCGGCAAAGTATTCCTCTTTATTGCTCACTGCATACGTCTTTTCCCACAGCCCTTTCCGGATTGCATTCTGACGAAGTGCCTCCAAACGCTCATTAAAGTCTGGCTCCACTCCCACTATACCTACCGTATGAATAAGGTGAGCGAACTCATGAATCAGGATATTCTCACCTACATATTTATCCTGCGGCAATGCCAGCAGATTCTCTTCTCCGCAACTGGATGAAAATTCATCTTCCGGTGCTCCGCCAAAACCACGGGCACGCCAGTTCCAATATTTAATGCTGTCCTCACAATTGCAGATATGGGCAAACTCCGGCAAATCGCAAGTTTCCTCATCTTTACCGATTATCATGACGTGGCAGCCTTTCTTCACCATGTGTGCCTTCACATCCGGACGTTTTGCCAACATCAAACTGATGATATCACAAGCTTTCAATAAGGCCTCATCGCTCACCTTTCCAGAAGAGGTGACATACAGACCTTCTGTCTCTATGTATTTCTGATAGAAAGAAGGAATATTTTTCCCTTCAGGAATACCGGTAACCTGTCCGTGAACAGGGCAAAGCTCCAACTTCATGGCGAATCCGCCACCCGACGCCAGATGCAAAGTCAACCGGCTGTCCTTATCAATCCGGATGGTTTCCTTCCGATAGTCCTCGGCCTGCTTGTTGGCATTCACACCGTCTTTAAACAAAACAGCCGTATAAGACACTCCTTCGGGAAGGAAAGAGAAATCGAGCTGCACATCACGTTCATCCCAATTGGTCATACCACCGATATACCAGTTCACATCCTTCTTACGCACTGTTACAATATATTTTCCCAACTCGCCCGAAGCAATAAAAGTAGAATCCACCTCCACAGGCAGAGAAGCTATGAAATCCACACATTCCTGCTCATTCAGATAGTTGGTAGGCGCATCACACAACATGGTAAAAGGAGAATCGTGTACAATATAGGCAGCCAGCTGATGACACCGGGTTCCCATGCTGGCCGGTGTGTAATACATAGCGCGCCAATCTGCCTTCGTGGCATTGCGCATAGCTCCCGGCGTATAATCCACCGGTCCCGCCATCATACGGATATAGGGGAAAGTAACATCATAAAGAGGCATATTATTCTTGATATCCGTCCATTTCACCTCTTCCATGCCGAACACGCTTTCAAAATTGATAATATGAGGGTAGGTACGGTTGATACCTGTCGGTTTGTAAATGCCGTGCAGATCAAGGGTTAATTTATACCGGGCCGTCATCTCAGCGATGCGATACACCATTTCGACGGCAGTCTGATCATCACGATCCAGGAAATCCACCTTAAAACCTTTGATTCCCATATCCGCATATTTCTTACAAGCTGCTTCCAACTGGCTGTCGAGTACATTAAACACCGTCCAAAGCACTATTTCCACCCCTTTGGATTTGCCGTATGCTATCAGTTCCGGCAAATCAAGTTCGGGAATAACGGTCAGCATATCCCCGCTCTTCGGGGTATACCATCCTTCATCCAACACAATAAACTCCAATCCGTTCCGGCTGGCGAAATCGATATAATATTTATACGTATCCATGTTGATACCGGCTTTAAACGGCACTCCTTTCAGATTCCAGTCATTCCACCAATCCCATGCCACTTTGCCTGTCTTTATCCATGAGGTATCACCGATACGGTTGGGAGAAGCCAGAGCATAGACTAGGTTGTTGACCGGCATATCCGTATCCTTCTCCGTAATGGCCAACACACGCCACGGATAGGAACGGGAGCCACGGCTACGGGATATAAAATCGGTAGTTTCAGTTACATATTCCTGCTTCCGCCAAGGATAAAAGTCTGTTTTAGCCGGATAAGGAGCAAAGACACCTTTCAATCCATACTTTCCCTGCTGTGACTGCACAAACATGCCCGGATAAGCTTCCAAATCTGACTCCAACAGGGTCAGTTTTACGCTGCCGCAATCCACGGTAACCGGAAGAAAAGCCAGTTTAGGCTGTGCTTTTGACAGAGGAGTGATGTCATATACATTCTGATAAGCCATCACCATCGGTTTTTTATCATTGGTGGTATAAGGAAGATAAGCCGTATAATCTTCCTTAAAATTAAACTCGGCCTGTTCCTCCTTTATAATGATATCCGAAGATTGTGTGGTATAGAATCGATAGGCGACTCCCTCATTGTATGCACGGAAGATGATTCCGAACCCGCCTTTCAGCTTCAAGTCGAGTTCGTTGCCTGTTGCAACGAACTCCTTGAAACGGTAAAAAGGTGATTCTATGTTATCCTTTATCTTTCTCCTTCTTTCCCCTGTGATACGGGGAGTTTTACCTACTATAGTTCCGTTTTCCAGAACCAAACCTATATTAGAGTGTGAGAGAATTGTATCATTTCCATGCATCACTTGGTAGGCCAGTTCGTTTCCGGCGCTGATTTCCACTTTCAATGTTCCATCGGGTGAAGAGAGTACATATTTCTTTTCCTTGGCTGCAAATGAAGCATTTCTAATCAATAAAAGCAAAGATAAAATTGCAAGACAGAGTTTCTTGTTGTTTTTCATAATCTATCGGTTATATACGTTGTTCACTTGCAAAGTAAAATAAAAAAATTACAAGAAAGGGAAGATATAATATAATGTAATGGCAGAATCGTCCAATAAATCTCATTTTATGAATTTGACAGTTAGGCGGTTGTACTATTCTTCCATTCGTTTAGACTATTTTTTTATCCTCTTGGAGGTGTACGATGTAAACAGCTATTAAAATTGCATATTCAACACAATAGTCGCTTTATACTGTACACCATTTCTGGTATATATCAGAGTAGGTTTCAACATATATTTCTGGCCGGCAACACTTACTCCTTTCCGGTGTCCGTATGTCATGGTCAGTCCACTGAATTCTACATAGACCGGTGCCGTATCACCCCAGTTGCCTACGTTGCCATTGGCTTCACACCAAAATCCGTTATTGGCAGTAGAAGTGTAAGCAAAAGTGCCGTCAGTCTGACTGAGTGCGATAACCACTTTGTCCTCGGCAGGTTCTGTACCTACACTGGCCAGTTTACTTTCCAACACGGCAGGCTTCATGACAAACGCCTGTGCCAAATCTTTATTTGTTTTCAGGTCCACCGTTCCTTGTGGATAATCCTCGGAACCGGCATTGCACTTCACATCGAATGTCAATGTAATATCTTTAGGCATAGCCGTCTCGTCAATAGAGAAATTGCCAAGCAAGTCCGTTCCTTCAAACTTTACTTTGTAAGGCCATTGCTCATCGTCAGTCTCATCATCATTCCATGGATGTGACTTATACTGAACGGGAGCGCCCATTACCACTAGGCATAATTTTTCTGTTCCGATCGGTATCGTATAAGAAACCACTCCTGCATTTTCCTTATTCATAGATGCGTATTGTGGAGCTCCATTCACAATAGCCACAAATCCATATCGCCATCCGGCTGCCGTATTGCCACCATTATTGTTGTAAGCGGTAGCCGTACCTGCCACATTGCCGTCGGCATCCAATGTCGTTCCCGGATCCTCTTCTGCCAAAGCACATCCCACAGCCAGTCCGGCAAAATTCGCCTTGACCGTTGTTCCGGCTTCGGGAACGTTCAATGGAATGATATTGAATCCAGTAGTGCCCGGACAGCTGGCATAGCTACCTGATAATATCCTCCGGCTGCATCATACATTTTCGTTGTATAATTGCAAGCGGTCTCTGTGACATAATTCCGCACCACGTCCATATCATAAGTCACCATACGGGTAGCGTAGCCATAAAGTTCCGTATAAAGTGTTTGCAAGTCATTGTTACAGTACAGACGCTGATAAGTCATGAGCGGATCTTCCGGATAGCGCGACTGTGTCCAGACATTCCCTACCACATCGACTCCATGTTTCTGCGCCCAGTAATATTGCAACCAATAACTGGCATAACGCATCCATTCATGATTGAAATGGCGATGGTAATTGGCTTTCCACACATCTACATGGTAACCGAACAGCTCCGCCGGATAATCTTGGAACGACTGCCATTGCGCACATTGTTCCCAAAAGCCATTTCCACCTTCACCACTCGACCCATAACCGTATCTGAATCCTACTTGCGAAAAGTCCGCCTCTCCGTTCAACATCTTGTCACAACTTACCTGATACTGGAAACTATGTCCTATTTCGTGCGCAATGGTAGAACCTACCGGTTGGCAGGTGCTGGGATTTACCCACAATGCACCGATTGTATTGTCGTAACCGGAACCTGTAGCAAGCCACTCAGTCTGATACAGCAAGTAAATCTCCATCTTATATTTATCCAGAAAAGACTTGTTTTGCCCAGTGTCAGCAAACTTCAAGGTTTCGATATTTGTCCGGTAGAATTGTTCGGCCTTTGCCAATAAATCATCAATGTCTACACGCAATACCTCCGGCACTGACTCTGCTCCCGGATCGTTGCCGAACCCCGGTTCCCAAAACACGAAGAAATGCTCGCTTTGCTTCATGCGCCACCATGACCAGCGCGCATCACTGCGAAGCATATTCATATTACTAAACTCAATAGGTTTGTAATATTTATCAAAATCTTTGATATCAGCCGAATTCAAGGTTAACACAGCATTGGGATTAGCTTCCTGGCGGATATGGACGGTTACTTCGGATTCTCCGCATACTATGACAAGAGTTGCTTCCCGATAGTTTTCGCTATCATTCTTCTGCAACAACATGGGCAATGAAATTTCGCCTGCCTCACCTTCATATCGGGGCAGTTTAATCCAAGTGCAACTGGAATCGGTGGCACGGCTGGTTACATCTTCTACAGTGGCTGTCCAAGGACCGGTAGCGGAGAACTTTACGGAAGCTTCTGTCTCATCCCAAAATAGTGTTTTGCTTTGCTGACTGCTGTCTAGGGTGAGCTGGAGGATAATACTTTCATCCTCGCTGTCACTGCAACTGCTGAAGGCAATAAAGAAACAGCAAAAAATGGATAAAGCAAATAGTAATTCTTTGCACAATAATTTCTTCATAATTATAGCTTTTATTGGAGTCCCATTTAAATGCCTGCGGTAAAGTCAATATTTACCCCATTACCACTAACACATATATAAAGTTTTTGATGGTCATTCGTTTCAGCTAAAACATTTATAAAGCTAAAATATCCTAATAAAGTCACTAAAAGACTTCTTAATAATAATATTTTCACACATTTGTTTTTCTGAATTTACTAAATAAAAAAGAGAAACCAATATCCATTATAGATACTGATTTCCCTCGATAAAATATTATTCCAACGTTGCTTTAACAATAAACTCTACGAATTTACTATTATCCTCCTTAAGCGCATATACAAAATTTACATTAAAAACAGAACCGGAAGTTGAAGCTGGATTTCGACCTATATTAACCATATCACCATTCTCTTGTGTTTCAACAAACAAAACACTACCAGTCGAACCATCATCACTCCAATTCGTTACTTTTAAATTAGAAGTCAGCCAATAACCTATTCCACTACCACCAGCAGTATAATCACTAGTAGTATTCCATTCACCAGATTCACTATCGACCATATACAGAGCAATCGGGCCTCCCGGTTCTTTGCAAGCGGTAATGAATTCAGATAAAGTCAGCCCCAAACAACTTTCTATCACCTCCTGATAATCTGCAAATTCAATAGAAAATGCAGAATAGTCACCTGCTGGAATAGTATTGGCAACAACAATACGTCCCGGATCAGTAACGGTCACATCAAAAGCAAAACGTACATAATCATCAAAATTTGCACCATTGTTTATAGCAAATCCAACGTTAATGGAGATAGCTGTACCTACAGAAGCGGTTTCGAGCACATTAAGAACCAGCTCCTTCTTTGTTGCATCCAACTCAATACTAGCTATACCAGAAGCTGCATCACAAACACCGCCTGCCGTATTATAGTACCAACCGTTGGTACCCTTGGTAGGAGCTGTTCTATTCCAACAGTTTTTCGATATATTGATAGGATAAAACACCACACTCCCATTAGACAATGCAGCCAACGTCTCATCTACCGTCATCCCCAAATACGTATGAAACTTTTCTGCATAATCAGTCAGTTTAACCGTCTTCGCTTCCAAACGGCTGATGGGAAACTCTGCTTTGGTAGAAACCACAGCATCCGCATTCGTCTTCAGATAGGGATTTTCATTCTCCCCGTACACATGCTTGCTGGTAGCATCCTCCGGATCCGTACTGCATGCAGCCAGTGACAGAGTGAAACAAGCAATTAAAGCATATATAAAATTCTTTTTCATCGTACTTTTCTTTTTTTAATTAATGAATTCATTATTCGGCACCACCATATCCCGGATTCTGCTTCAACTTAATGTTGCCATCCAATGCAGACTTAGGTAACGGAAAAATATCACAATGCCTGTCTGTCTTATCCGTCTTCGCATCTTTGCAAAACCATGACTTGCCATTATATACATTCTGATTGGTTCCGTTTATACGGAAACGGATCAAGTCCTGACGACGGTGATGCTCTGCCACAAACTCCCAGGCCAGTTCGTCCAACAAACCACCCAGTTCAATATCATCGCCCCCTTCTTCTGTGATAATCCAGTTATCGGCTTCTCCCATGATTCCCTGATTCTCCCGATGTCCGTAGTTATAACGGCTGCCACCCTTCAATTGAGCTACAGTAACCGTTGCTTTACCGGGATCGGACTTGAAGGCACGTTGGCGTACAGCTGTTACCAAATCGGCCGCCACTTGCTCGCTTTCTCCATTGTAACCACCTAAACGAAGCAAGCACTCCGCTTTAATAAAATAAGCATCAGCCAAACGGAAGAAAGGCACATCATCATAAGAAGTTCCATAGTCGCCTGAAAGTATTTCATATTTCACCAAGCGTTCACTTTCAAAGGGATAGCAACCGGGATTGTCTATACTATGTAATTCCCGAGTATATACCAAAGGTTCACTGTCCACATAAATGGGAGCACCGGCATAGTCATATTGCTGTCCTGATATCCAACAGTCTTCATAGCGGCTGTCTTCTTCATCGTATGTTTCCAGAAATTGAGGAAGAACAGCCGCCCCACCGGTAGCCCATCCGTTAAACTGCCACGTTGCACGTCCGGCTACATGCATCCACATATTTGCCATATAGTTACCTCCGGCATAATTGAATTCAAACGGAATACCAAAGATAATTTCAGGCGAACCGGAAATATCTTCTCTAAAATTATCCGAATAATTCGGAGCCAAAGAGAACTTGCCACTGTTAATCACTTCATTTACCTCATCAATAGCCTTTCCGTAATAAGAATTATCAGAGTAATCATTGAACCATGCATTGTGGTTCAAATACATTTTTGCCAGAAGCATATTGATGGCATAGTCGTTCAGCTTACCCATTTCTACTTTTGTTCCACATTTCCCCTTTACATCCGTCAACTCACTGATCAGGAAATCCCACATCTGTTGGGGAGTTGCCTGTTCGGGCAACCATCCGTCTTCATGTTCATATTGCGTATCCAATGGGATGTTGCGGAACAAATCGAATAAAATATAATAATAAAGAGCGCGATAAGCCCTTAATTGCGAAGAAGTGGTTATATCAGCAGCAATGACTTCATCTGCCAACAGTTTGTTACAGGCATTGATACCGGCATAGTTACGGTTCCATGTATCATTGAAATGGGCTATCTGTGAATGGAACTGATGTTTGTGCATAGACACGTACAAATCTCCCCAGCCGATACTGATCCGATAAGGAATACACCATGAATCGGACGACTGGTCCATCATATCGGCATAACTATACCATCCCCAATACACATCACGAAGACTGCTGTATACCGGAGCAAACATGGCCGCCCGGTCTTTTTCTGTAAACTCATACTTCTCGGAAGCAATCGTATCATAAATCGTTTCGCTCAAATCTGTACAACTGCCCAAAGACAAGGTACAAGCTCCTATCGCTGAAGCCCAAAGTGCTTTATTGAATATTGTTTTCATGTTAGTTCTTCATTTAAAAGTTAGAAAGATACATTCAGACCGAAAGTGAATGAACGGGTAGAAGGATATTTATCGCGCCAGTCAATACCCAAAGACCAAATATCACCATTTGACATTTCAGGATCCAATCCATCATATCCAGTAATGCAGAATAAATTATCGGCAGAAACATAAGCCCGGATATTTTTCACAAACTTACTGCTTTTCAATGGAATGTTATAGCCCAACGTAATGTTAGTCATTTTCAAAAAATCACCATCCTCCAAATAATAGCTTACAAAAGTCTGTTTTTGGGCTGTTGATAAGGTATATTGTCCACCATAAGGAGCCTTTTGCACAGATTTCAAGCGATTATAAGCGATCGAGTTGTTCTCATAATAAGCACGAGGCTCGTTCAGAATCTTAAAACCAAACTGGCCTGTCATCTGGAAAGATAAATCAAAATTTTTATATCTGAACGAGTTGTTCCATCCCAAATACAATTTAGGAAGAGCATTCCCTAAATATTGACGGTAGTCATCATTAGACAGCATATTGTCTGTAAACTCTTCAATCTCACCAGTCTTCGTATTCTCAACCATCCAAAGTCCGTTTTCTGAAACACCAACGGACTTCATGCCATAAAATTGTCCCATAGATCTCCCCACTTCCATCCGCTGGGTAGAAAGACTGATAGGTTCACCCAAATAAGCATGATCTATCTGATTTGAAGTCTCATACAAGTCATTTGAAAGACTCAATAATTTGTTCGCATTATGAGAGGCGGTAACTGTGGTTTTCCATTCAAAATCCTTTGTCCGTACAGGAATGGCATTGACAGCAATTTCAATACCTTGGTTACGCATCTTGCCGGCATTAGCCAAAGTCTTGTTATACAAATTGGGAGGAGTCGGTACCGTAAAATCATATAGCATATCCGAAGTCTTCTTCTGATATACATCAATAGAACCACTCAGGCGTTCATCCAATACAGCCCAGTCCAGACCAATATTAAATTCCTTGGAAGTTTCCCATTTCAAATCAGGATTAGGATTGGATTTTACGCTTAACCCCTGATGCCAGACGCCATTATCATAGAAATAAGGAGAACCATACTCATACCGGGTTAATGAATTATAAGAGTCACCTACAATGACACCTGTCACACCATAACCGGCACGTAACTTTAAGTTATTCAGCCACGTAAGGCCTTCCATGAATTTTTCGTTACTGATAGTCCATCCCAAAGAAACAGAAGGGAAAGTAGCCCATTTATTGTTCTCACCAAATTTGGAAGAGCCTTCACGGCGTACACTCAGCAGAACATTATATTTATTATCGTAACCATAGCTTACACGTCCGAAGAAACCAATCAAGGTATTGTCATTCTTGTAACTGCTCATGCCGGCTTTTCCATCTTTCAAAGCTGTACCTAATCCCAAGTTATTCCAAAGATAAAAATCTGTTGGATAATCATAGTTATTAGCTCCAAAACCTTCATTTACATTATACTGGTAATTATATCCCACCAATGCATCAAAACGATGTTTATTCCAAGTATGATTATATTTAGAAGTAACTTCCAGATTATCTGTGGTATATTCATTCTGAGAATGATAAGCATATCCTGTGTGATTCTCGCTCTTCTGTGAAAAATATTCGGAAGTATAATATCCACGATTATGATCACTAGTAACCCTACGGCTTAACATGAGGTTGGTCTGCCAGTTTTTAATCGGTTCAAAGGTGATATTCCCCGTCATCCGGTATTCTCACTATTGTATTTACCATCCTGTTCACGGATGATACCTACCGGATTATAATAATAATTTACGGCAAAATTCTCGTAAAAAGTTCCATCCTCATTCCAGATGGGTTCAGTAGGGTTACGCATAATAGCCTGTCGGTAAATACCCAGACCTGCCGCATCAATCGGACCATTCTTATGGAATGTCTTTACCATATTGAAATTCACTTTCAACATATCATTTAACATCCAGTGAGAAACATCAAACCTCATTCTCATCTCTTCATTATAGGTCTCAAGCAACACACCTTCCTCTTTGCGATACGTAAAATCCGCAGAATAAGTGGTATTTTTTGATCCTCCGGAAATATTAAAATTATGGTTATGAGTAAATGCAGTACGGGATACCGCATCCAACCAATCCGTATCATACCCTTTATCAGCATAGTTTGTCAATCCCTGACGGATTTCCTCTGCTCCATAGAAATCAAGCGTCTTGCCAAACTTGGAAAGAGACATATACCCGGAATAATTGGCAGCCGTACGCGACTCGCGCTGGCCGTTTTTTGTAGTAATCAAAATAACGCCATTAGCACCTCGTGTACCATAAATAGCTGCCGCAGAAGCATCCTTCAACACATCAATAGAAGCTATGTTTTCGGGGGAAACCGTTCCTAAACCACCTTCTATTCCGTCCACCAATACCAATGGAGTAGAGCCTCCCTGCAATGAAATCACACCACGCAAACGAATTGTAGATTCCGCATTCGGATCACCGGAGCCTTTCGCAATGGTCAATCCTGCCACTTTACCTTTAATCAGTTCGGCTGCATCTCCAATCTTACCTGCTGTAAAGTCTTCGGCCTTCACAGAAGCCACCGCACTGGTTACATCTCCCTTGCGCTGCGTACCATAACCGATTACAACCACTTCATCCATCAGTTCGGAATCGTCTTGCAGGGTAATATCTTTCTTACCACCATTTCCGACTGGAATTTCCTGGGTCTTATAGCCAATATAAGATATTGTCAAAACGGACTGGGCACTTTTTACCTTCAGCGTATATTTACCGTCAAAATCGGTAATGGTACCGTTGGTCGTTCCTTTTTCCATGATATTGGCACCAATGATAGGTTCCCCTTTCTTGTCTTTCACCACACCGCTTACTGTTACAGTTTGCTGTGTAATTTCCATTTTCATAGACTCTGCTGTTCCCGGCAGTGCAAATACAGGCTCATCCCTGCACCCACAGTAAGGAAAAGACAGGTTGCGGCCTTTAGCAATGCTTTGCTGAACAAGACCCGATTGTCATGTGTTTTCATCATACAGTTTTATTTAAAAGGTTTATATGTTCATTCAGTTCACTTTCCATTCAATCACCCCTCCCGAAGCTCCTTTCTGCAATTGTGCTGCAATTTTAAGCCCCTTTGTTTTGACAGGAAGAAGAAGAAAATAATTATACACATATATTACTGCATATTTTATTTTAAGCTTGGCATGTGAAGATGTTAATATGAGTCACCCGGTATTGTTTTATCGTAAACGGATAAAACTACCATGGACAACACCCCACTCCCGAACGCAATTCTTATCTTATTATCTATCCATGGACGACCTGACCAGCGGATTCAACATCGGCACCAATTACACGCTGAATCCACAATTCAATGAAATGACAGGATTCACAGAAAAAGATGTACGGGATATGCTGGAGTATTACTCCACAACATGCCCATTCAATCATTCGGTAGACGAGTTGATAGACTGATTGCTTTTCTACTTCGGAATGCTGACCATCAGCGGAATGCATAAAGGAGAAACCAAACTCACCATCCCTAACCAGGTGGTACGTGAACAACTCTTTGCCTACATTCTGGATACTTATCATGAAAACGACTTGACTTTCGACAGTTATGAAAAGAGGAAGCTTGTCTCAGGGCTGGCTTATGATGGCAAATGGAAACCTTACTTTGAATACATTGCCGGATGCCTGCACCGTTATGCCTCGCAGCAGGACAAGCAGAAAGGTGAATATTTTGTTCATGGTTTTACTCTTGCCATAACCGCACAAAATCCTTTCTATCGTCCTGTGTCCGAGAAAGACAGTCAGGAAGGATACGTCAACCTGTTCTTGCATCCGTTATTGGATATTTACAAAGACATGAGCCACTCCTACATCATCGAACTGAAATATGCCAAAGGAAAAGACAGTAGCGAACGGATAGAACAATTAAGGCGACAAGCATTGAACAAGCTGAACGCTACGCTTCGAGCGAGTCTGTGCAGAAAGCGATAAGTCCTACCATGCTACATAAAATCATTGTTGTATACCGAGGCATGGAAATGGTTGTTTGCGAAGAATTGTAATCGATAAGAGGCAGTGTCTGCCCTTACAATGGAAGCATTCATTCGTCCGTTCTATCCACGTTTTCATCGAAAGTACAAAATTGTTCATTTGTAATTACAAAGATAAGATGCCATTTTTTCGATGATTTTTCGTATCAGTTTCTTCTGCATCAGCACATTACCATTCCAAATCATACACAGTATATTACTGTAAATCAACGACATACTGTGTAAATAGATTCTAAGTCCCCTTGAAACGGTTTGCCATTCTCCGCTGTCAAATTCGGCTTGACGTATACAGGTTGTTTTAATTCCTGTGCCATAGCTGTGGTCGCTTCCTTGCAAGAGAGCATAGCTGTGGCATATTTTGTCTGGCTGCGTTCGTTGCTTCGCCTAGGTGAAGAGGCGATTTCACTTTAGTGAACAGCCATTTTCACTAGGGTGGAATAGTTGCTTCACTTAGGTGGAATATCAAACGGAACGGAGTGAAGATACGATAGAAACAGGTTCTTATTACATACGCAACAAGGTTCAATAGCCGAAACAAACAGTATCCTGTCAGATATGAACTATGATGCCCACGAGTAGCCGGGAGGCAGTGAGGGGCTGACTCTACATCTTGTCCGCTGGTATTCCCGAATGCGAGCATTCCCAAAAACGGATTTGTTTCCCCACCGACATACCAATTGAAGGGGATTTGAGAGACTTTTACACCGGAAGTGATTAGTAATGTGCATTTTACTGTGACAGAGCGTTTTTGTGCTTTATGTATATCCTTATGCTAAAACCGAAATTTAAGTAAGAATAATCTATCAGAGGCTTTGTTTCTTCTTATTACGAATAACAGACATATCACTTTTATCAGTTCGAAGGAATCCCTGTCCTGTTTCTGTTAAGGAAAGCTGCCAATGTATTCCTGCTCACTTTCAATTTCCTCGCCATCTCCGCCTTACTGGTTCCCGCCTCCAGCATAGCCTTAATTTTTTCTTCTTTTCCCGTAAGTTTATATTTCGAGTTATGTCCTCCCATGGGACGTCCCAACTTTTGTCCGGAGGCGATTCTGCGTGCAAGTCCCTCACGGGTACGTTGGGAAATCAAGTCGCGTTCTATTTGTGCGGAAAGGGAAAAAGCGAATGCCAATATTTGAGATTGTATATTATTTCCCAGCTCATATTTCTCTTTCACCGTGAGCAGGATGACATTTTTCAACATACATGCATTCAGTATACTCATTACTTCCATCAATCTTCTTCCCAAACGAGAGATCTCCGACACAATCAATGTATCCCCTTTCTTTATTCTTTTCAATAGTACGCCAAGCTTTCTGTCTTTGGCTGACCGTGTTCCTGAAACCGTTTCTTCCACCCACACATCAATTGGAAATCCCTTTGTTTGGCAAAACGATTTATCTCGAACCGCTGGTTCTCTACAGTCTGTTTATCAGTTGAAACCCGAATATACGCATATATCATAGCTGCATCATTAAGTTTTTTATTGAATAAGGAACGCCAATCTAATTTATATTATCAGAGAAGGAAAGTTTCACCGGATCTTATTGAGGTTTTCTAAGAAGAATTAAGTATCTCCAACTATTCAAGCTCAAAAAACAGACAAATCTGCTTAATCCTTGTCTTTACAAGATAAAACGATTGTCCAATAGAATGAAAAAATTGTCTATAACAATAGTATAAAATACTGATAATCAATATTATTATGTTGAAAATGGATTGATCATCTTTAAGACGATTTTCGCAGTATAATAGATTTTTCTTTTATCTACTTAATGGTTTGTTCACTTACTTTGCATCTGTTGACATAGTTGATACTGAAATAAAAAACACAGATATAGTATGAAAAACAAATTGCAAATAGTATGGAGCAGCATTGCTATAATAAGTGTATGCGCATGTAGCACACCTTATACACAACCTGATGCTCCTATCAAAGAAGTTCCTTTCACCCAAGTTCATTTAGATGATAATTTCTGGTCACCGCGGATTGAAACCAACCGCACCGTTTCCATCCCATCCGCTTTCAAAGAATGTGAAAAGAACGGCCGATTCGATAACTTTGCCATTGCGGGTGGTCTGATGAAAGGCGAGCATCGCGGTGACTTTTCTTTCGACGATACCGATCCCTATAAAATTATAGAAGGAGCTTCCTACTCGCTGGCCGTAAAATATGACGGGAAACTGGATCATTATCTGGACAGTGTAATCCATATCATAGCTACCGCACAGGAACCGGATGGTTATCTTACTACTTGTGTAACCAATCAATGTACCCGTTTATCCGGTTGGTGGGGCACGCACCGTTGGGAAAAAATCAACAGCCACGAACTTTATAACAGCGGTCATTTGTACGAAGCCGCCGTTGCTCATTATCGCGCCACCGGAAAACGTACATTATTGGATGTGGCTATCAAAAATGCCGATCTGGTATGTCAGGTCTTCGGACCCGGCGAAGGCAGATCCATCGTCCCAGCGGTCATCCTATCGCCGAGATGGCTCTTGTCAAACTATATAAGGTGACAGGTGATGAGAAATATTTGCAGACGGCTAAGTATTTTGTAGAAGAAACCGGCAGAGGAACAGACGGACATAAACTGAGCGAATATAGTCAGGATCACAAGCCCATCCTGCAACAAGACGAGATAGTAGGTCATGCCGTCCGTGCCGGATATCTCTACTCCGGAGTGGCAGATGTAGCCGCTTTGACTCATGATACCGCCTATTTCAATGCCTTAACCCGTATTTGGGAAAATATGGCCGGCAAAAAACTCTTTATCACAGGCGGAATCGGTTCCCGCCCACAAGGTGAAGGATTCGGTCCGAACTATGAACTGAATAATCACACAGCCTATTGCGAAACCTGCGCCTCTATAGCCAATGTGTATTGGAATCATCGTATGTTTCTCGCTACGGGAGATGCCAAATATGCGGATGTGCTGGAACGCGCGTTGTATAACGGGGTCATTTCGGGCGTATCACTCAGCGGTGACAAGTTCTTCTATGACAATCCGTTGGAATCCATGGGGCAGCATGAGCGCCAACACTGGTTCGGATGTGCCTGCTGTCCGGGCAACATAACCCGTTTCATGGCTTCAGTACCTTATTATATGTATGCCACTCAAGGCAATGATGTGTATGTCAATCTCTTTATCCAAAGCAAGGCGGATATTGAAACGGAAAGTAATAAAATAAATGTGGAACAAACTACAGGCTATCCGTGGGACGGAAAGATAAGTATTGCCGTCACTCCCGAAAAAGAACAGGAGTTTGCTTTGCGTGTGCGTATCCCCGGATGGCGCAAGACGCTCCCGTACCCACAGATCTCTACTCATTTACAGACAAGGCTCAGGCTTACAGCATTTCTGTGAACGGTTCCAAAGTCAATGCGAAGCAATATGACGGTTATGCCACCCTTGTACGCAACTGGAAAGCGGGTGATGTGGTTGAAATCAATCTTCCTATGGAGGTACGTCGTGTGAAAGCAAATGACCAAGTAGAGGATGACCGTGGCAAACTGGCTATAGAACGGGGTCCTATTATGTTCTGTCTGGAAGGACAAGACCAGGCCGACAGTACTGTATTCAACAAATTCATCCCCGACGGTACTCCGATGGAGCTTCTTACGATGCCGGTTTGTTGAATGGCGTAATGGTGCTGAGCGGTACAGCTAAAGAAATTGACAGGAATGGTAAGGTAAAAGATGTTCCCTTCAAAGCAATTCCTTATTCTACATGGAACAACCGCGGTGCCGACCAGATGGCTGTATGGATTCCCGAAGCGGCCGAGTATGCCCGCCCCACTCCGGAAGCTACTATTGCCAGCAAAGCACGTACTCTGATGATACAGGCTCCTATACAGAAAGATGCTCCCGAATCGGCTTCGGTGGAAACATGGGCATGGGGGGTAAATGACCAATGGGAACCTAAACGCTCATCGGATATCTCGAAACCTTACCACTATTGGTGGCTGAAGAACGGTACTGTCGAAACACTGGCTTATGAATTCGACCAGCCTTATACCGTATCGAACGTACAAGTGTATTGGTTGGATTTTGACCATTATGACGGGGATTTCCGTGTGCCGGAAAGCTGGAAACTATATTATAAAGAAGGCGAAAGTTGGAAAGAGGTAGAGGCGTTGACTGAATATACTGTAAAAAAAGATTGCTATAATAGTTTGGATTTCAAACCTGTCAAAACAAAGGGGCTTAAAATTGCAGCACAATTGCAGAAAGGAGCTTCGGGAGGGGTGATTGAATGGAAAGTGAACTGAATGAACATATAAACCTTTTAAATAAAACTGTATGATGAAAACACATGAGAACCGGGCCTTGTTCAGCAGGGCTTTGCTGAAGGCTACCACCTGTCTTTTCCTTACTGCGGGTGCAGGAGTCAGTAGTGTATGGGCAACACCGGAAACAACAGAATCTATGAGAACCGAAATGGTACAACAGCAAACTGTAACCGTAAGCGGTGTGGTGAAAGACAGGAAAGGGGAGCCTATCATTGGTGCCAATATCATGGAAAAAGGAACGACCAACGGTACCATTACCGATTTTGACGGTAAATATACGCTGAAGGTAAAAAATGCCAAATCCATATTGGTTGTTTCTTATATCGGTTATCAGACTCAGGAAATTCCAGTCGGAAATGGTGGTAAGAAAGATATTACCATGCAAGACGATTCCGAACTGATGGATGAAGTGGTTGTGATCGGTTATGGTACGCAGCGAAAGGGTGATGTGACCAGTGCTATTTCAAGTGTAAAATCAGAAAGTTTTGTGAAGGGGGCGGTAACCGATGCAGGCCAGCTGATACAAGGTAAGGTAGCAGGCTGAATATTTCTTTACCTTCAGGAGATCCTACCGGCAACACACAAATTATGCTACGTGGTATTTCATCTTTAAAAGGTGGAACTTCACCATTAGTATTAGTTGACGGAGTGCCAGGAAGTCTGAATACAGTAGCCCCTGAAGATGTTGAGTCCATCGATGTATTAAAAGACGGTTCGGCTACTGCCATTTATGGTACACGTGTACAAATGGCGTAATTATTATTACAACCAAACAAAGTCGTAAAGAAATGGCTCCCACCATTGATTATAATGGATATGTTTCTGTATCAAACATTTTAAACAGACCTGATTTCATGGATGCTGATGACCTTCGTCAGAAATGGAATGAAGGATATACTTTCAACGGAGCTAACTTGAAAGATTTCGGAGCCAATACCGATTGGCTGGGTGAACTGACCCGCACAGCTGTTTCTCATTCACACAACTTATCCTTAAGAGGTGGTAGTAAAAATACCAATTATACACCTCCATCAACTATACCAACCGGCAAGGTACTTTTATAAAGACTGACTTTGAAGCTATAAACGGTCGTATGGACATCACTCACTCTATGTATGACAATAAATTGACAGCCAATGTCAGTACATTCGTCAGCCAACATACCATGCCTCGCAGTTGGAATACATACGCTTATCGACAGGCTTTGATTCACAATCCTACAGAACCTGTAAAAGATGAGAACGGTGACTGGTTTGAGCGCGACTTGTATTTTTATGATAATCCTGTAAGTTATATCCGCGAAACAATTGGTGAAATGAAACGTAAAAACATCCGTTTCAATGGTAGCCTGACTTTCCGCCCTATTGAATCTTTGACCTTGAAAGCCATGTATGCCCGCCGGAGTACGACTTCTACCGATGGATATTACCAAACCAAGAAACATGTATCTACAACCAAGAGTGGCCGTAACGGCTATGCATATCGTTATGATTCTGATTTTGATAATAATCTGATAGAATTGACGGCCAACTTTCAGAAAGCATTCGGCAAGCACAATGTCAGTGTATTGATAGGTTATAACTATGAAGACAACACCAACTCTAACCTGTCCATGTCCAACTACGATTTTCCTACCGATGCTTATTCTTACAACAAAATGGAAGCAGGTATGGCCTTGAAACGTGGTGAAGCTTCCATGACCAGTTATAAAAATTCTGATAAATTAATCGGATTATTCACCCGTGTCAGTTACAATTTCAATGACCGCTACTTATTGATGGCTTCTTTGCGTCATGAAGCTCTTCCAAGTTCGGTAAAGATCATAAGTGGGTAATTCCCCGT
>ENA-OQJX01000085-OQJX01000085.1-human-gut-metagenome-genome-assembly--contig:-NODE-85-length-61640-cov-2.897257_pt1 | contig 61640 bp, 74 predicted proteins | sample MGYA00242615_ERZ504782 | MGnify/ENA primary metagenome ERZ504782 (study PRJEB26092, sample SAMD00036354) | human gut metagenome | host: Homo sapiens | study: EMG produced TPA metagenomics assembly of... | reverse complement strand
AAAAATTAGATTCTAAATAAATATTCACCTTAACCTTACGAACGACAAACATCTTGTGCCATTCTTCTTTCACCTCTATATCATATTCTTTTCTCCTCCACTTCCTCGCGGTAGAAACTCAATATATCACCATAATAACTCTCAGCTACATAAGCCATCTCAAAACGTTTAATCCGTTTCTCTTTAAAAAACTCTATAGGAAACAAATCGAGAATATGTTCTATATACTTAATACTGTTCACATGACCATTAATATCAATATCGCTATATCTGGTCTGGTATTCAGAAACCGGAGCTTTCTCTGTCACCTTAATACGACCGGGCTTGCTTATAGGACATTTCTTATCGCATACATAATCAATGATACTACCTCCGTGAAGCGTAAGCAGGTCAGCAGGTTTGCGAGTTTCCATACTGATCATCGCCCATACAGAACGGGCGTATCCGACAGTCTTTCCTTCCTTGTCCAAAATTGCAAAATTACGGTCTGTAAAAAGACGATAAACATTCTCTACCATGTCTGAATACTGAAACCCTCATATTGACAGGGCATATTCTCTAACTCTACAGCTAAACGGGAAAGTACCCATGTATAATGATTCTCATTGAGCGTAGCAATTCCGAAACCCCGGTCGGCAGCATGAAAGCCGGCACAATTCAGTAAATGATTACCCAACACACTCATGGTCAACTTTCCACTGAAATCACAGTGAAAGGGTTCTGCCACAAATCTGTATGTTCCTACTTTATTCTCACTCATCATTATTCTGTTTTTGCTGGCGATACTTTTCCTCGCGTTGGGTCAGATATTCGTTCACACGCTCGAAACAGCTGGTAGTAATGGCCACACGTCCCGAACGGACAAACTGCAACACACATCCCAATCCGCGCAACTCCTCATAAAGAGCAGTAATTTCCTCACTCATCCCATTCTTTTCAACAATAGAGAAAACCGGATTCACTTCTACAATGCGGGCACTATAACGGCGGATAACTTTAGATGCCATAGGATTCTCCTGAAATTCAGGAGTAGAAACCTTGTACAAAGCAATCTCATGCTGATAAATCTCACTATCAGTAAAATAATGTGCCTGCAAAACATCTATTTTCTTTTCAATCTGCTTCACCACTTTTTCTATCACATCCTGGGTGGTCCAAGCAGTAATAGTATATTTATGCACCCCCTTGATGGAAGATGCAGAAACATTAAGACTTTCGATATTAATTTGGCGGCGAGTAAACACTGCCGTAATCTGGTTCAGCAAACCGGCGATATTTTCTGAATGAACGATTAATGTATATAATGTCTTGTCCATAATTATTAAATTAGCATTCCAGTAACATCTGATTCACCGAGCCTCCCGGAGGTGTCATCGGCAACACATTTCCCTCTTCTATCACACAAGCTTCCAGCAGGAATGGCCCGTCAGTAGTCAACATTTCATGGATAGCAGCCTGCAATTCCTCACGCTTCATAACACGGCGGGCAGGAATCTCATATGCCTCGGTAATCTTCATATAATCCGGATTCAACATCGGAGTAAATGAATAACGATGACCAAAAAACATAGCTTGCCATTGACGAACATTACCCAAATAGTTATTGTTCAATAAAATAATCTTTACCGGTGCTTTTTGCTCCATGATAGTTCCCAATTCTTGAATATTCATCTGCAAACCGCCATCCCCCATAAATACGCATACAGTACGATCCGGGCGACCGAAAGTAGCGCCTATAGCAGCGGGAAGACCGAATCCCATCGTTCCCAATCCACCCGAAGTTACAATGCTACGGTTCTTACTGTATTTAAAATAACGAGCAGCCATCATTTGGTTCTGTCCTACATCTGTCACCAATACAGCCTCGTTGTTCGAAGCCTCACTTACCGCACGCACCACTTCACCCATATTCAACGCCCCGTCAACAGGATGAATTTCTTTACTGATAACATGTTCATATTCCGTCTTTTCATATTCAGTAAAGCTATCAATCCATTCGGAATGTTCATTCTTCCGGATAAGTTGCGTCAGCATAGCTAGCGTATATTTACAATTACCTAATACGGGTACATCCACTTTTACATTCTTATCTATTTCAGAATGGTCAATATCCAAATGAATCACCTTTGCCTGTTTAGCATATGTATCTAATTTTCCAGTTACACGATCGTCAAAGCGCATACCTACAGCAATCAACACATCACATTCATTAGTTTTAACATTGGGCCCCAGATTTCCATGCATACCTAACATTCCTTTGTTTAAAGGATGCGAAGTTGGTATAGCCGAAAGTCCCAGCAAAGTACAGCCACAAGGCATATCGGCTTTTTCTATAAATGCACGTAACTCATCTTGCGCATTACCTAACTCTACCCCCTGTCCTACCAACACTAATGCCTTGAGCATTGTTTATCAATTCGGCAGCTCCTGAAGAGATTCCTTATCAGGATTAGGTTCTGGATCATAACTACGGATAAAATCAAGCTTCATCGGTTCATAATCCACCATCTCCACTTGTGCATTCTTGGCAAAGTCCAAAACGACAGGACCGGGACGTCCGCTTTTAGCTATATAGAAAGCACGGGCTACAGCCCAAGCTACATCTTCCGCACGACGAATTTGGTAACTCCATTTGGTAATAGGCTGAGTGATGCCACCAGATCCACTTCCTGAAAAGCATCCGTACCTAAAAAGGAAGCTCCTACCTGCCCGGCAATCACCACGATAGGCGTGCTGTCAATCATAGCATCGGCAATGCCAGTAATGGTATTTGTCGCACCGGGCCCGCTAGTCACCAAACAGACACCAACCTCACCGGATACGCGGGCAAATCCCTGTGCTGCATGGGCAGCTCCTTGTTCATGACGGACCAATATATGGTTCAATGTATTTCTATGATGATATAAAGCATCAAAAGTAGGCATGATAGAACCTCCGGGATATCCGAAAAGAGTTTTCACTCCTTGATACTCCAAAGAACGCATCATCGCCTCTGCTCCTGTTATCTTTTCTTTTGCCATAATTGTTTAGTTGAGAATTGAGAATCAAAAAAATACGATGCCGTACAATCGACCAATGACAACAAATCTATTTTTTTATTCTCAATTTTTAATTTCTAATTTAGTCAATGATTCTCACTCCTCCTTTATCTGCAGAACTTACCATACTAGCGTATGCCTTCAAGCTTTAGGAACTTTACGGTCACGGGTCACCGGTGTCATCGGTCGGGCGGCCAATTCTTCGTCACTCAGTTTCACATTGATACTGCGATTCGGAATATCGATTTCAATTATATCACCATCCACTATTTTTCCGATATTACCACCCGCTGCAGCTTCGGGAGAAATATGCCCGATGCTTAATCCCGAAGTTCCTCCACTAAAACGTCCGTCGGTAATCAAAGCACATTCTTTTCCTAAATGCTTGGATTTGATATAAGAAGTAGGATAAAGCATTTCCTGCATACCGGGACCACCTTTCGGACCTTCATGAGTGATAACAACAACATCTCCGCTGACTACTTTCCTCCTAAAATACCTTCACAAGCAGCATCCTGCGAATCAAACACCTTGGCAGGCCCCGAGAATTTCCAAATACTTTCATCCACTCCGGCCGTTTTCACTACGCAACCATCCTGTGCAATGTTCCCTTTCAAAACGGCCAAACCCCCATCTTTACTATAGGCATGTTCGCAAATCGCGGATACAACCATTGGCACGATCTGTATCCAGTTCTTTATAAACAGCATTCTGAGAACCTAACTTTATATTGAATTTGTTTCCCGGAGCACTTGAATAAATACGTTTTGCTTCAGTATCCACTTCTTTCTTACATATATTATATTTTTCGACAGCTTCCGCCAATGTCAGGCCGTCCACTCGTTTCACATCAGTTTTCAGCAAACCACCCTTGGATAATTCTCCCAATATATTAAGGATACCACCGGCACGGTTCACATCCTGGATATGATATTTCTGTGTATTCGGAGCTACTTTACACAAACAAGGCACATGGCGTGAAAGCATATCAATATCATCCATCTTGAAATCTACTTCCGCCTCGTGGGCGATAGCTAAAAGATGGAGCACAGTATTGGTAGAACCACCCATTGCAATATCCAATGTCATGGCATTCAGAAAAGCGTCACGAGTAGCAATGTTGCGTGGTAACACGCTGTCATCTCCCTCCTCATAATATTTATAAGCATTCTTCACTATCAGAGCAGCCGCATCTTTAAACAACTGAGTACGGTTGGCATGAGTCGCCAAAATAGTGCCATTCCCCGGAAGCCCCAGACCAATAGCCTCATTGAGGCAATTCATGGAATTAGCCGTAAACATACCCGAACAGCAACCACAGCCAGGACACGCATTATTTTCAATTTGAGCCACATCCTCATCGCTGACCGATGCATCAGCAGATTTAATCATGGCGTCTATCAAATCAAGATGCTGGTTATTCCATTCTCCCGCTTCCATAGGACCACCCGATACAAAAACAGCCGGTATGTTCAGTCGCATGGCAGCCATCAGCATACCTGGAGTGATTTTGTCACAATTACTGATACACACCATTGCATCCGCCTTGTGAGCATTCACCATATATTCCACGCTGTCGGCAATGATATCACGACTGGGCAGTGAATACAGCATACCATCGTGTCCCATAGCTATTCCGTCATCAATGGCAATCGTATTGAATTCTGCTGCAAAACATCCCAGTTTTTCAATCTCAACTTTCACCTGCTGACCTATTTCATGCAGATGGGTATGTCCCGGAACAAACTGTGTAAACGAATTTACTATGGCTATAATGGGCTTGCCCATCATTTCTTTTTTCATGCCGTTAGCCACCCATAAAGCTCTCGCTCCTGCCATACGGCGACCCTGTGTGCTAAACGAACTGCGTAACTGATTCTTCATCTTATTCTAAATCTATAACGTCCTATACTTATTGAAAAAGCCTTCCTCACCATGTGAGAAAGGCTTCCAATTATTTCTTTATATGTACAACTACACATACACAACCTTTCTCACGCTCCTAGTGTGACCACCACGACGCGAATAATATGCAGGACTGCTAGGTTATTTAGAGTAGTAATATTCATATATCTGTTTTCTTTGTTTCTTTAACGACTGCAAAGGTAAGGCGTTTTTCGTAACAAACAAATAAAATGAAGATTTTTTTTCTTATAAATTATTATTCGTAACTAAATCGAGCTTTAAACAATCATTTTATCACAAATATACACTGTATCTTCCAACGGATAAATAAAAAAGAGAATGCATTGGTTTGCATTCTCTTTTCAGTTCATTTATTTCATTTTATAAATTTACTTATTCGCCACATCTTCCATATAGGAATCCAACCCCTTGTTTTTCAATGTAACATTCAACAACTGTACATACTTCTTGTACTGCTCATTTGTCAATGTACGTTTCATCAGTTTGAAGTTTCCATATACGGCTTCACGCAATTTTTTACCTTGTTTAGCTTCTTTTGCGTAGCTTGCGCTTTGTACTTTGTCAGCAAAATAATCAGAAATATTAGCAACTTCCTCCATCTGACGTGCATCCAAATTCAAATATTTGCTCAACTTTGCGACGTTAACATCTACCTTCCAATCTTTACCTTCTACTTTTTCTCCTGCAAAACTTGTAGCTGACATTCCTAATGCCACTACAACCAACAATACTAAACGTTTCATAATACCTAAAATTTTAATTTGTTAAACCTAAAAACAATTTATTTAGTACCTAAGAACTAAATAATACCTTTTAAAAACAATCTCGTTATCTCTTTCTCTTTACACTGCAAATATAACAACATGCTTTACGACATGTTGTCATATATCCGTTAATTAAAGCAAAAATCTATCAAGGCGAGCGGTTAATTGATTTATATCAAGGATCAAACGCAATCAAAAGCGCATTTATAGTATCATAATAACAAATTTATGTAATATAAACGTAATAACAAAGGATTAAGGGGAATTAATTCGTATCTTTGCCAACAAAAAACTTACGTAAATAGTTTATATTACATTATTATAATAAGAAAACATGGAAAATAAGTACATCACCGTAGCATACAAACTTTATGTAATGCAGGACGGCCAGAAAACATTGGTAGAAGAAGCAACTGTAGAACATCCTTTCCAATTCATATCCGGATTAGGAACCACACTGGAACGCTTTGAAACAGAAATAACAGCCTTAAAGAAGGGTGACAAATTTAAATTTGTCATTCCTACCGCAGAAGCCTACGGAGAATATATGCCCGAAGGTGTGCGCACTGTATCTAAAGATATGTTCACCATTGATGGTGTTTTTGATGAAGAACGCATCTTCCCGGGAGCTGTCATTCCCTTACAGGACAATGAGGGACATCACTTCTACGCTACCGTAAGCGAAGTAACCAATGACACTGTAACTGTAGATTTGAACCATCCTCATGCAGGTAAAGATCTCACTTTTGAAGGTGAAGTAGTAGAATCCCGCACAGCCACTAATGAAGAAATTCAGGAAATGGTAAAAATGATGAGTGGAGAAGGATGCGGCTGTGGTTGTGGTGACTGCGGAGAAGGATGCGGTGATGAAGGTGGATGCGGATGCGGACATTGTCATTAATTTCGTTAAACAATAGATAAAGAAGAGGACGGAACAAAACATCCGCCCTCTTTTTATTATTGATAACGAAACAATACTGATTGGCAGCTTCAGTGTTTCTTCAAACATTTCAAAAAAAAGAACTTGAAGTTTTCAAAAAAGATCTAGTTCTTTTCTATTAAACATCTAGTTCTTTTAAAAAAAGAACTAGACCTTTTTTAAAAACGTCCGGTTCTTTTTGACTATAGGACCGGTTATCTTGATTCATAGGCGAAACAAATGCATTTAGCTGGGTAATAAACACATTTTTCTTCTATTGCAAGACACAGATAATAAGACTAAAGAATAACATAATGTAACAAAGAAGTTAAAAATGAACAGAGAGAATGCCAAACCGTTTGCCCATTCCAAACACTATCTGTATTTTTGGCAGAAATATTCTGATCAAATGAATGAGAATGTCCTTGCCAAATTGAAAATACTCGCAGAATCTGCTAAATATGATGTTTCCTGCTCTAGTAGTGGGACCGTGCGCCGTAACCAATCCGGCGCATTGGGAAACACCGTAGGCGGCTGGGGGATATGCCATAGCTTCGCCGAGGACGGTCGTTGCATATCCTTGCTGAAAATAATGCTGACCAATTATTGTATCTATGACTGTGCCTATTGTATCAATAGAAGAAGCAATGACATTCCCCGCGCCACGCTTTCGGTAAGCGAACTGGTAGACCTCACCATCGAATTCTACCGACGCAACTATATAGAAGGGCTTTTCCTCAGTTCCGGCGTTGTACGCAATCCTGATTACACCATGGAAAGGTTGGTACGTGTTGCCAAAGACCTGCGGTTAGTACACAAATTCAACGGATATATTCACCTGAAAAGTATCCCCGGAGCCAGTCGCGAACTAGTCAATGAAGCCGGACTCTACGCCGACCGTCTCAGTGTAAACATAGAAATTCCCAAAGAAGAGAATCTGAAATTACTGGCTCCCGAAAAAGATCACAAAAGTGTATACCAGCCCATGCGCTATATCCAGCAGGGAATACTTACCAACAAAGAAGACCGAAAAAAATTCCGCCATGTTCCACGCTTCGTTCCTGCCGGACAAAGTACGCAGATGATTGTCGGTGCCACAACCGAATCAGACAAAGACATCCTTTATCTTTCTTCTTCACTCTACCAACACCCCACCATGAGGCGCGTCTACTACTCTGGATATATATCCGTAAATACATACGACAAACGGCTTCCGGCACTGAAACAGCCGCCATTGGTACGTGAGAACCGTTTGTATCAAGCCGACTGGCTGTTACGTTTCTATCAATTTAAAGTAGAAGAAATAGTCGATGACTCCTATCCTGATCTAGATTTGGAAATCGACCCCAAATTAGGTTGGGCATTACGGCATCCAGAACAATTTCCTATAGATATAAACCAGGCAGATTACGAAATGATTCTCAGAGTACCGGGTATCGGAATCAAATCGGCAAGACAAATCATCGCGTCACGCCGCTTCTCAAAACTGGGATTCTATGAACTGAAAAAAATAGGTGTAGTGATGAAAAAAGCGCAAATACTTCATAACCTGCAACGAACTCCCCACCCGGACTGTTAATGAACTAACTCCGACAGGAGTACGCAGACTGTTAGTACCCAAACCCAAAAAGAAAGTGGACGAACGCCAATTAATACTAAACTTTACTGATAACGAATGATTCTGTTTATCTATGACCATACATTTGAAGGCTTGCTGACTTGCATTTTCGATGCTTACTTCCGCAAAACCTTTCCTGACTTGCTCTTGATGGAAGGCGAGCCGCTACCCTTGTTTTACAATGAAGCCATACACATAGCCACTGATGAAGAGAAAGCCGGACGCGTGTGGCGCGGATTACAGAAAAAAATCTCCAAGCATGCCCTTTTCAGCTTGACCTGCTGCTGGTTATCAGAATTACCAAAGGTGGACGAAATGCTTTTCCACTATATCCAGAAGGCCATAAACTCTCCTCATTCTATTGAGACCAACTTTGCCGATCCTGATGTGCTGGAGCTTGCGAAAATCTATAAAAGAGTAGATGGAGAACGAGTACACCTCATGCAGTTCGTCCGTTTCCAAAAAGCAGCGGACGGAACTTTCTTTGCAGCCGTAAAACCTCAATTCAACGCACTGCCACTGGCTGTGGATCATTTCAAAGACCGTTTTGCCGACCAGCGTTGGCTCATTTATGATGTGAAGCGACAATATGGGTATTACTATAATCTAACAGAGATGGAAGAAGTAACATTTGAAGATCCCCGCCAAGCACATCTGGTCACAGGAATGCTAAATGAAACATTGATGGACAACAATGAGAGATTATTTCAGGAACTTTGGAAAACATATTTCAAGTCCATTTGTATCAAAGAACGTTGGAATCCCCAAAAACACCGGCAAGATATGCCTGTCAGGTATTGGAAATATCTGACGGAGAAACAATAAACAGTTCTTCCGGATATCCCACATCTACTAAAAACAAGGCATGTCCCGGCACAGAACTACCGGCACTACAACGATCTTTATTCTCTATCACCTTCCTGAACCCATCTAAAGTCATTTTACCACGCCCCACTTCCACCAGCGTACCTACCACAGCCCTTACCATATTCCGTAAAAAACGGTCGGCTTTAATAGTAAATACCCATTCTGTTCCACTCACCCGCGTCCATTCAGCATACATAATCCGGCAATTATTCGTCTTCACATCAGTATGCAATTTACTGAAACTGGTAAAATCAGTATAATCAAACAATACACGGGCAGCCTCATTCATTTTCTCAAAATCCAATGAATTAAAAAGCTCCAAGCATAATGACGGTTAAACGGATCTTTCCGGATAGTCACATAATACTTATAAGTACGATAAGTCGCGTCAAAACGGGCATGCGCATCATCCTTCACCCGCTTCACATCGTAAACCGCTATATCGGAAGGAAGCAAGCGATTCAATTTCTCCGTTATCTGAACACAATCCAACTCCTGGTCATAATCAAAATGCGCGACCATGAGACGTGCATGCACGCCGCATCAGTACGTCCTGCTCCCACTACCTCTATTTCTTGACGGAGAAAAGTAGAAAAAGCACGCATTAATGTTTCCTGTACACTGTCACCATTGGGCTGAATCTGCCAACCGTGATAATTTGTCCCATCATAAGCCAAATATATGAAATACCGCATCGTAAAGCCTCTAACCAAGTGAAAATTCAATAATTCAGCGGGCTGTTATATGAAAACATCCCTGTTTCAACTCATATTTGATATAGCATTTGTCCGACTTCCGAAGATCACGGAGTACCTCGGCCAATACCAACTTCAGCGTATCCGGACTAACATCCTGCATAGGACGTCCATCCGGATCTTCCACTTTACAAAACCGACGGTAACTGACATCGAAAGTTGTCCCAAAAGCATGAGCTGAATTAGCAGAAGCATTTCCATTGCGACGACGAAGACGTTTCACATCATCTGCCGTACGAAGTACAGAAGTAACAATGATTTGATTAGGATTCAATCCTTTGCAACTCAATGAATCCAAAAAATTGGCTCCTATTGTATCCAATAACGCACTAGCTTGCGGAATCAGAAAAGGAATGGAGTGAGTCAGCGAATCCATAGCATAACGCTCACAAGGTTTTATCTGGACCAATTTACCACCCAATCCCTCTGCTTCCGAACGAGAAGCCAACGGGCGAATTCCTATTTTCTTCGCTACACTGAGATGAGTATCATTCAAATCACCGAACTACGTTTATAGCTAATTACACCTTTTATATTATGAGGCTCATTCATCTTCATGGACATATCTTTTTCCTTGCAACCGGAAGAAACTGTCAAGGAAAACAAAAGTGACAATAGCGTGCAACATGCACCTTTCATACAATTCATAATCTAACTATCTTTTCAAATTCCTCGCAAAGATAGATTAAAATCCTTTTTCTGAAAAAGCTTAATGCAAATAAATTGCCCGGAAAATAAGAACAATGAAAACCTTTCATTAAATTTGCACCCTATAAACAAGTACGTAAAGTACCTAAACTAGTTAAATGATAGAAAAACATATAGTTTTAGAGGATATTGATCCTGTTATATTTTATGGCGTAAACAACGTCAATATGAAAATGATACAAGCTTTGTATCCCAAATTAAAAATTGTGGCACGTGGAAATGTCATCAAAGTATTGGGAGACGAAGAGGAAATGTGTGCTTTTGAAGAGAATATATTGGCTTTGGAAAAGCATTGCGCCCAGTATAATTCACTGAAAGAAGAAGTGATTTTAGATATAGTGAAAGGTCGTTCACCCCAAATAGAGAAAACAGGGGATACTATTGTATTCAGTGTAACAGGAAAACCGATCGTCCCCCGTAGTGAGAACCAATTGAGGCTGGTACAAGAATATGAGAAGAACGATATGCTGTTCGCTATCGGTCCCGCAGGTTCAGGAAAGACCTATACCGCTATTGCCCTTGCTGTCCGTTCTCTGAAAAACAAAGAAATCAAAAAAATTATTTTGAGCCGTCCAGCTGTAGAGGCAGGAGAAAAACTCGGATTTTTACCCGGTGATATGAAAGATAAGATTGACCTTATCTACAACCACTATATGACGCATTACAAGATATGATTCCCGCCGCCAAGCTAAAAGAATATATGGAACTGAATGTGATTCAAATTGCCCCATTGGCATTTATGCGCGGACGCACCTTGAATGACGCTGTAGTGATATTGGACGAGGCTCAAAATACCACCACCCAGCAAATTAAAATGTTCCTCACTCGTATGGGGATGAACACCAAAATGATTGTAACAGGTGACATGACACAGATAGACTTACCATCTTCACAAACTTCGGGATTGATACAAGCACTAAAAATTCTGAAAGGCGTGAAAGGAATCAGTTTCATCGAACTCAACAAGAAGGACATTGTACGGCACAAACTGGTTACCCGCATTGTGGAAGCATACGAGAAGTTTGAAGAAAAACAGAAAACCCTTCATTCATGCCATTCTGGACGAAGTGAAAAATCTGAAAACATAAAACGAATTTATTGATTTTAATTATAAATAAAGACATGAGTAAAGCATTAACAAGAACAGACTTTAACTTTCCGGGACAGAAAAGTGTGTACCACGGCAAAGTGCGTGATGTATACAACATCAATGACGAAAAGTTAGTAATGGTAGCTACCGACCGTATCTCCGCATTCGACGTAGTTCTGCCTGAAGGTATTCCCTACAAAGGACAAATGCTGAACCAGATTGCAGCCAAATTTCTGGATGCAACTACTGACATCTGCCCCAACTGGAAAATGGCGACCCCAGATCCTATGGTTACCGTAGGAGTTATGTGTCAAGGTTTTCCTGTGGAAATGATTGTCCGTGGTTACCTGTGCGGTAGCGCATGGCGTGCTTACAAAAACGGCGTTCGCGAAATCTGTGGTGTACAACTTCCCGAAGGAATGAAAGAAAACCAGAAATTTCCCGAACCAATCATTACTCCAACCACTAAAGCCGAAATGGGCCTGCATGACGAAGACATCTCTAAGGAAGAAATTCTGAAACAAGGTCTGGCTACTCCCGAAGAATACGAAATATTGGAAAAATATACATTGGCTCTGTTCAAACGCGGTACTGAAATCGCTGCAGAACGCGGACTGATCCTGGTAGATACCAAATACGAATTCGGTAAACACAACGGCACTATTTACCTGATGGATGAGATCCACACTCCGGATTCAAGCCGTTACTTCTATTTGGAAGGTTATGAAGAACGCTTTGCAAAAGGCGAACCTCAAAAACAACTTTCTAAAGAATTCGTACGCGAATGGTTGATGGAAAATGGTTTCCAAGGCAAAGAAGGACAACAAGTTCCCGAAATGACTCCGGAAATCGTAAATTCTATCAGCGAACGCTACATGGAACTGTTCGAGCACATCACCGGCGAAAAATTTGTGAAAGCAGACACTGAAAACATCGCCGCACGTATAGAAAAGAACGTAACCGAATACTTGAAATAAATAAAAATGAAAAATTAAAGATTAAAAGACAAGTACAGGAATCCAAAAATCCTCCACCTTCTCCTTTTAATCTTTAATTTTCAATTTTAATTAAACATGAACTACCCACAAGAAAAAATCAAGCCCTACAACGCTGACGAAAAGAAAAGCGTCCAAGTAGAGAAAATGTTCGACAACATTGCCCCTGCTTACGACCAGTTGAATCATGCCCTTTCATGGAATATTGACAAAAGCTGGCGCCGCAAAGCCATTAACTGGCTGAAACCTTTTCACCCGCAATACATAATGGATGTAGCCACCGGAACGGGCGATTTTGCCATTCAAGCCTGTCAGACACTTCACCCCCAAGAGCTGATAGGTACCGATATATCCGAAGGCATGATGAATGTGGGACGTGAAAAAGTAAAAGCCGCCGGACTGGACAGCCGTATCTCCTTTGCTAAAGAAGACTGTACAGCACTTACCTTTCCCGACAAACGCTTTGACGCTATTACCGTAGCATTCGGTGTACGCAATTTCGAGGACCTTGACAAAGGACTCCGCGAAATGCACCGCGTACTGAAAGACAACGGAAAACTAGTCATTTTGGAACTCTCTGAACCCGACTGGTTTCCCATGAAACAGCTATATGCTGTCTATTCTAAAATAGTCATCCCCACTTTGGGCAAGCTACTCTCTAAAGACCGTAGTGCCTACACTTACCTGCCGCAATCCATTAAAGCCTTTCCACAAGGCGAAATAATGACAGACATTATCCGTAAAGCCGGATTCAATCAGGTGAGTTTCAAACGGTTGACGCTAGGTATCTGTACGCTTTATTTAGCAACGAAATAATTTAAAGTATAGAGTTTTATGAAAAAATATGGTTTGATAGGTTATCCGTTAGGACACTCGTTCTCAAAGAACTTTTTCAATGAAAAGTTTCATTCGGAAAACATTGATGCCGAATATGTAAACTTCGAAATCCCATCCATCAAAGAACTGCCTTCTGTGTTATTGGCTAATCCTGATTTAGTAGGGTTCAATGTCACTATACCTTATAAAGAACAAGTCATCTCTTATTTGGACGAACTGGATAAAGATGCGGCAGCCATCGGAGCCGTCAATGTAATCAAAATTGTCCGCCAAAAAGGTAAGACTAAGCTAATAGGCTATAATTCCGATGTGATTGGTTTCACTCAATCTATCGACCCCTTGTTGGAACCCCAGCACAAAAAAGCTCTGATTCTAGGAACAGGAGGTGCCTCGAAAGCGATTGCCTACGGACTGAAAAAATTAGGTTTGGAATGCAAATTCGTATCACGAAACCTGCGTGAAGAAATGCTGACTTACAATCAGCTCACTCCCGAAATCATGGATGAGTATAAAGTAATTGTTAACTGCACTCCTGTAGGTATGTATCCCCGTGCCGATGAATACCCCAATATTCCATACCAATATCTCACACCCAACCATTTGCTTTATGATTTGTTATATAATCCTGACACTACTCTTTTTATGAAAAAGGGGGCAGACAAAGGGGCAATTACCAAAAACGGTTTAGAAATGCTCTTATTGCAAGCCTTTGGTGCATGGGATATATGGAACAAATAGATAAGGTATGAAAAGAAAAAAAATGATTATTGGAACGAGTTGTATATTCGTTCTGCTTATTATAGTCCTACTTGGAGCCAGTCAATATATGCTGAACTATTCCTTACGCCCTAAAAACAGGGGAAAGAATTTAGAAAGTTCCTGGCAATATATGTTTAAGACTTACTCCTATCTAAAACCATGGATAGATAGTCTGAAACAGAACCAAGCACTGAAAGATACCTTTATCTATTCTCCCGACCACGTAAAACTGCATGCTTACTATGTGGCTTCCAGCCGCCCGACAGCCAAAACCGCAATTATAGTACACGGGTATACAGACAATGCCATCCGCATGATGATGATAGGTTATCTATACAATAAAAAATTGGATTTCAACATCCTCCTACCTGATTTGCGCAATACTGGTCTGAGCGGTGGAAATGCCATACAAATGGGATGGTTAGACCGCAAAGATGTAACACAATGGATGGAGGTTGCCAATCGAATTTACGGTGACAGTACCAGCATGGTAGTACATGGAATCTCGATGGGTGCAGCCACCACTATGATGGTTTCAGGCGAACCGCAACCCGACTATGTGAAATGTTTTGTCGAGGACTGCGGATATACCAGCGTATGGGATCAATTTTCCAAAGAATTGAAAGAACAATTCGGCTTGCCTCAATTCCCGTTAATGTACACTGCCGACTGGTTATGCCAGCTGGAATATGGATGGGGATTCAAAGAAGCATCCGCATTGAAACAGGTAGCCCGATGCCATCTGCCCATGTTCTTTATCCATGGTGATAAAGATGACTACGTACCCACATGGATGGTGTACCAATTGTATGAGGCAAAACCTCAGCCCAAAGCATTATGGATAGTTCCGGAAGCAGACCATGCACATTCCTATCTGTTCAATACCGAAGAATATACCCAAAAAGTAAAAGCATTTGTAGACAAATACATCCAATGAGAAAATTGACATTTTTACTTACTTTTTTCATGCTCCTTGGCTCCGTCCACCTTCAAGCCAAAGAATATGCCATAAAAGACATACCGATGGTACATTTGCAAAACCGTACCCGCTACGTCAGCAATCCCGACGGTATCCTTTCATCAACCGCTGTCACCACTATGGACAGCATCCTCTACGCTTTAGAGCAAAAAACAGGTATACAAACATTAGTGGTAGCGGTAACAGGCATAGAGGGAGGTGATTGTTTTGATTTCGCCCACCGGCTGGGACAGGAAACGGGCGTAGGACAAAAAGAACGTGACAATGGGCTGGTCATCTTGCTTTCCACCGACGAGCGGTGTGTGCAGTTCGCTACTGGATATGGTCTTGAAGGGATATTGCCGGATGCCATCTGCAAACGGATTCAGAACCGCTATATGCTGCCCTATTTCAAGGACAATAACTGGAACGCAGGAATGGTAGCAGGAATACGGGCTGTAAACGGCTATCTGGACGGTTCCATGGAAAATATAAACAATGACGAAAGCGAAGATGATCCCTTAGAATTCATCATCATCTTTTTTGTGATTTTCGGAGGATTTATTGGCATCGGATTATATGCAAACTGGCGTAAAACACGCTGCCCCCATTGCAAAAAACACAAATTGCAAACGTCTTTCTTCCAAAGTTATAGACCGAAGTAACGGAACAAAGACTGAAGAAGTAGTATATAAATGCAGAAATTGCGGACATATCCTCAGACGGAAAGAACGGTCGAGAGATGAGAATTACAAAGGTCCCCGAGGAGGAGGTCCGTTCATAGGCGGAATGGGAGGAGGATTTTTTGGTGGCCACGGTGGAAGTGGCGGCGGATTTAGCGGAGGAAGTTTCGGAGGTGGAAGCTTTGGAGGCGGAGGAGCCGGAAGCCGTTTTTAAGAACAAGAATATTCATAATTTTAATAGTATATACATATGAAAAAGTCAACGATTATTGTAATAGTAGTCATTGTATTAATTGCCATTTGGGGAATAACCTCTTATAATGGTATGGTAAAAATGGATGAATCTGTCAGCACAGCGTGGAGCAATGTAGAAAACCAGTACCAACGCCGTTCTGATTTAATCCCCAACTTGGTAAATACAGTAAAGGGATACGCCTCACACGAAAAAGAAACTTTTCAAGCTGTAGTAGACGCCCGTAGCAAAGCCACTCAAATGCAGATCAGCGCCGATGACCTGACTCCCGAAAAAATGCAGGCCTATCAAAAGGCACAAGGCGAAGTAGGTAGTGCGTTGAGCCGCCTGCTCGCTATCACCGAAGCTTATCCCGACTTGAAAGCCAATGAGAACTTCAAAGAGTTGCAAGCACAACTGGAAGGTACAGAAAACCGAATCAGTGTAGAACGCAAAAGATTCAATGACACAGCACGCGCATATAACACAGCTATCCGCACTTTTCCCCGCAATTTGCTTGCAGGTATGTTCGGATTTGACAAACGCCCATATTTTGAATCTGAAGAAGGAGCTGATAAAGCACCTAAAGTAGAATTCTAACTCTTACAAGTCCCTGTTTCCAATCTTAAGAAACAGCTTTCGGGTACGGATTGTAGAAACCATGCAGTTTTTTTATGCCAAACTGTAAAATCATACAATCCTACCTATTTTATCCATCTCACTAATTTTTCAACAACAATCAAGCATATTATCCCTAAAATCATTATCTTTACGGAAAGAAACTTTTAAAACTACAAGCAATATGTTCAATTCATTTGGTAATATTTTCCGGTTAACCAGTTTCGGTGAATCCCATGGACCGGGAGTAGGCGGCGTCATTGACGGCTTCCCTGCCGGTATTAAGGTTGATATGGATTTCGTTCAGCAGGAACTGAACCGCCGCCGTCCCGGACAGTCATTACTTACCACCAGCCGCAAGGAGCCTGATACAGTGGAATTCCTTTCAGGTATATTCGAAGGCAAGTCCACCGGTTGCCCCATCGGATTTGTGGTATGGAACAAGAACCAACATTCAAACGACTACGAGAATATCAAGAATCTGTTCCGCCCTTCACACGCAGATTATACTTATATGCAAAAATACGGAATCCGTGATTACCGTGGCGGGGGACGTTCATCAGCACGAGAAACCATTTCGCGCGTAGTAGCAGGAGCTTTAGCCAAATTAGCATTGAAACAACTAGGAATCAGTGTCACAGCTTATACCTCACAAGTAGGATCTGTCAAACTTGATAAAGATTACAAAAGCTATAACCTCGAATTGATAGAAACAAACGATGTGCGTTGTCCCGATCCGGGGAAAGCCAAGGAAATGGCAGAGCTTATCTGGAAAATCAAAGGAGAAGGCGATACAATAGGTGGTGTAGTGAGTTGCGTCATCAAAGGATGCCCTATCGGATTAGGCCAACCCGTATTCGGGAAGTTACATGCCGCACTAGGAAATGCCATGTTAAGTATCAATGCCGTAAAAGGTTTCTCTTATGGACAAGGTTTTGACTCTATGGAACTAAAAGGCAGCGAGCAGAATGATGTATTTTATAATAATAATGGAAGAGTAGAAACAAAAAGTAATTATTCCGGAGGAATACAAGGAGGCATCAGCAACGGACAAGACATTTACTTCCGTGTGGCATTCAAACCAGTTGCCACAATTCTGATGGAGCAACATACTGTAAATATCAACGGCACAGACACGACCATGAAAGCCAAAGGACGTCATGACGCCTGCGTGCTGCCGCGTGCCGTCCCCATTGTAGAAGCCATGGCTGCCATGACCATTTTGGATTATTATCTGATAGACAGGACTACACAACTATAAGAATCATTCAATTATGGAAATAAAACAATACATTAAAGAAAATGAAGCACGCTTCATGGAGGAACTTTTCAGCCTCATCCGTATTCCCAGCATCAGTGCTTTACCCGAACATAAAGACGATATGCTGGCCTGTGCCTTACGTTGGAAAGAACTTTTGTTGGCAGCCGGAGCAGATGAAGCCATAGTAATGCCCTCACAAGGCAATCCATTGGTATTTGCACAAAAGCATGTAAGCAATGATGCTCCTACCCTATTGATTTATGCCCACTATGACGTAATGCCTGCCGAGCCGTTGGGCCTTTGGAAAAGCCAACCTTTTGAACCTGAAATTCGCGACGGACACATTTGGGCACGTGGCGCTGACGATGATAAAGGACAAGCTATGATCCAAGTAAAAGCATTCGAATACGTAGTAAAAAACGGACTGCTGAAACACAATGTGAAATTTATTTTCGAAGGTGAAGAAGAAATAGGTTCTCCCAGTCTGAATACCTTCATCAAGGAACATAAGGAATTGCTGAAAGCCGATGTAATTCTAGTTTCGGATACCAGTATGCTAGGCGCGGACCTTCCCTCTCTGACTACAGGTTTACGAGGTCTGGCTTATTGGGAAATAGAAGTGACCGGTCCGAACCGTGACCTTCATTCCGGACACTTCGGCGGAGCGGTAGCTAATCCTATCAATACCCTGTGCAGTATGTTAGCCCAAGTCATTGGCGAAGACGGACACATCACTATCCCCATTTTATGACGATGTAGAGAAAGTACCGGCTGCCGAACGTGAGATGATTGCACAAATTCCTTTCGATGAAAAAAATATATGGAAGCCATTGGCGTAAAAGCACTGAAAGGTGAAAAAGGATATTCCACTTTAGAACGTAATAGCTGCCGTCCCTCTTTTGATATTTGTGGTATCTGGGGCGGATATACAGGTGAAGGTTCAAAAACCGTACTTCCCTCAAAAGCATATGCCAAGGTATCGTGCCGACTGGTTCCACATCAAAACCACGCAGTTATTTCCCAATTGTTTGTGGACTATATCCAGTCTATCGCTCCGGAATATGTACAAGTAAAAGTAACCCCGATGCACGGGGGCGAAGGATATGTATGCCCCATCACCTTGCCCGCCTATCAGGCTGCCGAAAAAGGCTTTGCTAAAGCATTCGGGAAAAAACCACTTGCCGTACGCCGTGGAGGAAGTATTCCTATCATCAGTGATTTTGAACAAATCTTAGGTATAAAGACCGTTCTCATGGGATTCGGGTTGGAAAGTGATGCCATCCATTCGCCTAATGAAAACTTCTCTCTGGATATATTCCGTAAAGGAATTGAAGCTGTGGTAGAATTCCATCTCAATTATTAATCAATAATAAAAATGAATGCGGCAACAATCTTTAAAACTCTGACAACTGTTACTCTTTCAATAACATTACTAATGACAGGAGGTTGTAACAATATGGAAACAAAAAAAGAAGAAACAGGAAAAAACACGGCTATAGAAAATATCTTTGCCCGAAAGAGCGTCCGTGCCTATACATCCCAACCGATAGAAAAAGAGAAAGTGGACTTATTAGTAAAAGCTGCTATGGCTGCACCGACAGCAGTAAACAAGCAGCCTTGGGCTTTCGTGGTAGTGGATGACCGTACAGTATTAGATAAACTAGCCGCCGAACTGCCTTATGCCAAGATGACGGCACAGGCTCCACTAGCCATCGTGGTTTGTGGTGATTTAAGCAAAGCTCTGAACGGAGAAAAAGACCGGTACTGGATGCTAGATTGCTCCGCCGCATCCGAAAATTTGTTACTGGCAGCAGAGTCAATGGGGTTGGGAGCGGTATGGACTGCGGTCTATCCAGAGAACGACCGCATTGCAAAGGTAAGGTCAGTCTTATCTTTACCAGACCATATCATTCCTTTCAATTTGATTTCAGTGGGTTATCCACAACATCGGGAAGAATCTAAAGATAAATTCAAGACCGAAAATATCCATTATAATAAATGGTAAACAAAGGTCTAGAAATATAAATTAAGTCGCTGGTTTAATATAAATCAGCCGACAATCTCTTTCCATTCATTCATAGTTAATTTTCCTCAATCTCTATCAGCCTCATCAAGTTTCTTTTTGGTCTTTTCTATCTTGTTTTTAGCTTTATCCAAAGTTTCCCCAACCTCATCAGCTTTATCCTCAATCTGATCCTTGGCATCATCCATCACGTCTTCAACCGATTCTTTGGCTTTTTCTATACGCTCCTCAAATTTATCCTTTCCTTTCTTTTCACCACAAGATGTAACAGCAAACATCGTCATGCACACTAACACTGCAAATAATTGTCTTTTCATACTTTTTCTATTTGATTATAAACTTGATTTTAAACTATGTTCAAATATAAGCATATACCCTATTTCTTACAAATTCAATCTGTTCTTTGCTATATATAAAGTCTAAATCCGACAGGAAAAAGAACTTATCCCATCAAAAAAGCCACCATAGCAAGGTGGCTTTCAATATATTAATAAAACATTCTATATTACCTGTCAAAAACTACTTTGTAGCAGGAGCTGTTTTAGCAGGAGCCGTCTTTATATTAATAAGAATACTATTTTCAACTCCTTCTTTGGTTACATATACTATTCTGTATGCCTTTACCCCTTCTTCTTTTAGAGAAAGAGAAGCACTTTTAAGAGTCGATTCGGGATATTTTTTAGCTATGGCATCTTTAACAGATTGAGGAACCTCTTTCAGGTCTATGTTTTTAAATCCGTCTTCCACAGTAACTGTATCATTCTTTACTTTCATGGTATCATCAGCCATGACAAAAGTTCCTACACCAAAAAGGAATACAAGTGATAAAAATATCTTTTTCATAATGGTTAAATTTAAATGTTTACCTACCGACAGATATCATAAAAGACAAGAAAAATATACATCATATTCAGTCATTTTCCTCCATTAGAATATCTTCGTTAAGTAAGAATACTAAATTAAGAAAACTATATTGAGAACTAAATTATTAAGAAAAGAAGTACATACCAAATATATAAACTAAAGTTTGTGGAAATAAACATTCTTTAATCCACACCAGCTTATGCTTTCACAGCCCTATCTATTCCAACTTTCCTAGCCATTAAGTAAAAAAGCTTCTGTAGAGATAGTTGTACAAACGTTTGGCATAATGCCGCAAAATACGTACTTTTGCGACTCATTTATAAAATACTATTTGAATGAAAGCACTAAAAGAACGCATTTTACGGGACGGAAAATGTTTCGAAGGAGGAATACTGAAAGTAGACAATTTCATCAATCACCAAATGGATCCTATCCTCATGAAATCCATTGCTGTAGAATTTGTACGCCGTTTTGCCTCTACCAATATCAATAAAGTTATGACCATCGAAGCCAGTGGTATAGCTCCCGCCATCATGGTAGGCTACTTACTGGAACTTCCTGTTGTCTTCGCCAAGAAAAAGAAACCCGTCACAATGGAAAATATGCTCACCACCAGTGTATATTCATTTACTAAAGACCGTTCTTATGATGTATGCGTCAGCAAAGATTTCCTGTCCAAAGGAGACCGTGTTCTTTTTATTGACGACTTTCTCGCCAACGGCAATGCAGCCAAGGGGATCATCGATTTGGTAGAAAAAGCCGGGGCCGAACTATCCGGAATGGGATTCATCATCGAAAAAGCATTCCAACATGGCGGAGATTATTTGCGTAATGCAGGTATCCGCGTAGAGTCATTGGCCATCATTGAAAGTCTGGACAATTGTGAAATCAAAATAAGATAATCCCATGCAGGAATCTCAAACCGCCCAATCCAATACCGGACTGATTTACGGATTGAACGACCGCCCTCCTGTACGAGAGGCCATTTTTGCCGCCATACAGCATTTGCTTGCTATTTTTGTGGCCATCATTACTCCGCCTCTTATCATCGCTGGAGCATTAAAACTGGATTTGGAAACGACCAGTTTCCTAGTATCCATGTCTCTCTTTGCCTCAGGTATTTCTACCTTTATCCAATGTAAACGGATAGGAGGTATCGGCACCGGCCTTTTATGTATCCAAGGAACTAGTTTTTCATTTATTGGTCCTATCATCTCGGCAGGTATGCTGGGCGGACTTCCACTGATTTTCGGCACTTGCATCGTGGCATCATCTGTAGAGATGGTCATCAGCCGCATCTTAAAATATACCCGTAAAATAATCACCCCTCTGGTATCAGGTATTGTAGTCACTTTGATTGGAATGAGCCTGATAAAAGTAGGTATCACAGCTTGTGGCGGAGGTGTCTCCGCCCAAAGCAACGGCACTTTCGGAAGTTTTGAGAATCTAGGTCTAGCTCTACTGGTACTTCATTCTCTATTATCCTTTTTAATAGAAGTTCCAACCGCTACCTACGCATGAGTTCCATCGTTATCGGCTTGATTATAGGATATTTAGTTGCCTGGGGCCTCGGTAGAATTGATTTCTCGGCAGTACAAAGTTTTGGTGGTTTCAATATTCCCCTCCCATTCAAATACGGACTGGATTTCGACTTCTCCGCATTCATAGCTTTGGGATTAGTATTTTTGATAACAGCCATAGAAGCCTATGGAGACATTACTGCCAATTCTCTGATATCAGGAGAACCTGTAGAAGGAAAAGTATTCATCAAACGTGCTTCAGGAGGAATTTTGGCAGACGGATTCAATTCGATGCTGGCAGGTATTCTCAATTCTTTTCCAAACTCCGTTTTCGCGCAAAATAACGGCATGATACAACTGACAGGAGTAGCCAGCCGATATGTAGGCTATTACATTGCAGGTTTCCTTATTTTATTAGGATTATTTCCCAGTGTAGGATTAATTTTCTCCCTAATGCCCGAACCTGTATTGGGAGGCGCTACTTTACTGATGTTCGGAACAGTAGCTTCAGCAGGCATTCGTATTATCGCAGCACAAAAGATTAACCGGAAAGCAACATTAGTCATCGCACTTAGTTTCGCTTTAGGTTTAAGTGTAGAAATGGTTCCTGAAATACTATGTCAATTTCCAGAATCAATAAAGAATATTTTCTCATCCGGCATTACAACAGGTGGAGTTACTGCCATCATTCAAATGCACTGATACGGATGAAAGAGTAAAAACAAGTAATTTTCTCATAAATTGGAACTAAAGCATTAACTTTCTTTGCAAATCAGCAAAGGAAGGGAGAATAATATATATCTTTGCTCCAAAATATGATTATGACTACAGAGGATTTACAGAACCTATATCAAACCTACCTCGGAGAAGTACCCGAAGAGATTGTAGAATTACCCTCATCCGGTTCCAACAGGCGTTATTTCCGGCTGACCGGAACTAAAAAACTGATTGGCGTATACGGCACCTCCAAAGAAGAAAATGAAGCCTTTCTTTATATGGCAGTACACTTCCGCAAGAAAGGTCTTCCTGTTCCAGAAGTATACATCTGTTCTGAAGACAAGAATTGTTATCTGCAAGAAGATTTAGGAGATATCCTTTTATTCAACGCTATTGAAAAAGGGCGGGCGACCAGCGTCTTCTCCGAAGAGGAGAAAGAAATGCTGCGCAAGACCATCCGCTTACTGCCTTCTATCCAATTTGCCGGAGCAGACGGCTTTGATTTTTCACACTGTTATCCCCAAGCCGAATTCAACCAACGTTCTATCCTTTGGGACTTGAACTATTTTAAATACTGCTTTTTGAAAGCTACCGGACTGGAGTTCCAAGAAGACAAGCTGGAAGATGACTTTCAAAAATGAGTGATGTACTGCTACGCAGTTCTTCCGCCACTTTTATGTATCGGGATTTCCAAAGCAGAAACGTGATGATAAAGGATGGAGCACCCTGGTTCATTGATTTCCAGGGAGGACGTAAAGGACCGTTTTTCTATGATGTAGCCTCTTTCTTATGGCAGGCTAAAGCTAAATTTCCCGAAACTCTGCGCAATGAACTGTTGGAAGAATATATAGACGCCCTATGTAAATATAAACCCGTAGACCGTGATTATTTCTTCAACCAACTGCGTCATTTCGTGCTCTTCCGCACCTTGCAAGTATTGGGAGCTTACGGTTTCCGTGGCTATTTCGAAAAGAAGCCACATTTTATCCAAAGTGTACCATACGCCATTGAGAACCTGAGGCAATTACTTCATAATGAATATCCCGAGTATCCCTATTTATGCTCCGTACTAAGGGAACTTACCGAACTGAAGCAGTTCAAGGATGATTTGAAGAAACGGCAACTCACAGTGAAAGTCATGAGTTTCGCCTATAAGAAAGGTATTCCCGATGATCCTACAGGCAACGGTGGAGGGTATGTCTTCGATTGCCGTGCCGTAAATAATCCCGGAAAATACGAACGTTATAAACCTTTCACCGGGCTGGATGAGCCGGTCATTCGCTTTCTGGAAGAAGACGGTGAAATATTCCCATTTCTGGATGCTGCTTATTCTTTAGTAGACGCTTCGGTAAAACGATATATGGAACGCGGATTCAGTAACTTATCTATATGTTTTGGCTGCACAGGAGGACAACATCGTTCTGTTTATTCGGCACAACACATGGCAGAACACCTCAATAAAAAATTCGGTATAAAAGTAGAGTTAATACACCGAGAACAGAATATAGAACAAACATTTGAAAGAACATTATGAAAGCAATGATTTTTGCAGCCGGACTAGGCAGCCGACTTAAACCTTTAACAGACACCCGGCCTAAAGCATTAATAACGGTGGGTGGAAAAACCATGTTAGAGCACATCATCTTAAAACTGAAAGCAGCAGGATTTGATGAAATAGTAATCAATGTACACCACTTTTCCAATCAGATTCTCGCTTTTCTGGAAGCTAACCAGAACTTCGGAATCGATATACAAATCTCGGACGAGACAGACTGTCTGCTTGATACGGGCGGCGGTTTGGAAAGAGCATACTACTTATTACATCATCCTGAGGATATGTTTACCAAAGAAGGCGAAACTCCGTATGAACTGATATTCGAAAATCTGATGAAAGGAATGGATGAGGAAGAAATAATCGAAAGAGGCTTAGGAATTATGCGGAAAGAATGCTACTTGCTCCACAATGTAGATATCCTTTCCAATTGCGATTTTGAAAGTCTTATGTATTATCATCAGAATAGTTCTAACATCAATGCCACCCTTTTAGTCAGCCCACGCAAGACCTCCCGTTATCTGTTGTTTAATGACGACAATCTGTTACGTGCTGGGTCAATAAAGACACCATGGAAACCAAACCGGCAGGACTCCGGTATAAAGAAGGGGAATATCGGGAATACGCCTATAGCGGGATACAAGTGACTACTCCTAAAATTTTAAATCTCCTTCCCAGAGGAAAATATTCCATTATCGATTTCTATCTCTCCATATGTCACAGAGTCGACATCCAGTGCTATGTAGAAGATGATTTGCAATTGCTTGATATCGGTAAACCGGAAAATCTGGAAAAAGCGGAAGAGTTTCTCAGTAAATTATAACCAGTCCAAGAAATATATCCAACAAAACAGCTTCTTATTCTTTCGGATAAAATGGGCAGATAAAAAAAGTCGTAACTTTATGAAGTGCCCCCCAAAAGTTTTGTGTCTAACTTTTGGGGGACACTTCATTATGACCAAAGGTTCAATTTATTTTTTTGAGCTTCCTCCAAAGATACCGTTTTTACCTGTTTGGTACTGTTTTTCAGACGAAGTTCCTCATATTCTTTGTTCAGCCTTTCCACAAATTCAGAAGAAGATTCCGGATTCAGCAAACGGGCGGCTACCAAGGCATTCTGTGAAGCATCTTTCATGTGAATGACCGGACCTCCATAAACAGGTGCTATTTTCAAGGCAGTATGCAGCTTGGAAGTAGTGGCTCCTCCAATCATAATGGGAATGTCCAGCCCCGCACGCTTTAACTCTACAGCCACATGCGCCATTTCTTCCAATGATGGAGTAATCAGCCCGCTTAATCCTATTATATCCACCTTTTCCTCTATAGCCTTCCGGACTATCATTCAGCAGGAACCATCACGCCAAGGTCTATAATTTCATAGTTATTACAAGCCATGACCACTGATACGATATTCTTCCCAATATCATGCACATCCCCTTTTACGGTAGCCATCAATACCTTTCCAGCGCTGCGGGCACCTTCTTGTTTATCAGCCTCAATAAGAGGTTGCAAAATAGCTACTGCCTTTTTCATGGTACGAGCAGTCTTCACAACTTGCGGTAAGAACATTTTCCCTGCTCCAAACAGCTCTCCTACCCTATTCATACCTTCCATCAACGGACCTTCAATAATATCCACCGCCTTAGGATATAGTTTCACCGCTTCCGCCAAATCTTCTTCCAAGTGATCACCAATACCTTTTATCAAGGCATACTGAAGACGTTTCTCTACCATCGGTTCCTCACGCCACACATCCTGCTTTACGCTTCTGTTCCGGTCGCCGTATTTTTCAATGCCTCAGCAGTTTCTATCAAACGTTCGGCAGCATCGGGCCTACGGTTTAAGACTACATCCTCTATCCGTTCCAGCACATCAGCAGGAATATCTGTATAAAGCACCGAAGTAGCAGGATTTACAATACCCATATCCATACCTTGACGAATAGCATGATAAAGGAATACGGCATGCATTGCCTCACGGATATAATTATTTCCACGGAAAGAGAACGACAGATTGCTCACACCACCACTGATATGTGCTCCGGGTAAATTCTTCTTTATCCATCCGGTGGCATTGATAAAGTCTACCGCATAATTATTATGCTCTTCAATACCAGTAGCCACAGCCAGTACATTGGGATCGAAAATGATATCATGAGGATTAAAGCCTACCTGCTCCGTCAATATTTTATAAGCACGGGCACATACTTCAATTTTACGTTCAAAAGTATCTGCCTGTCCTTTCTCATCAAAAGCCATCACCACAGTGGCAGCTCCCAATTTCTTTATCAGACGGGCATGTTCTATAAATTTCTCCTCCCCCTCCTTCAAAGAAATAGAATTGACAATAGATTTTCCTTGCAGACATTTCAGTCCGGCCTCAATGACTTCCCACTTGGAAGAGTCAATCATGATGGGTACACGGGCTATATCAGGCTCGGACATGACCAGATTCAAGAAAGTAGTCATCTCCTCCCGGGCATCCAGCAAACCGTCATCCATATTCACATCAATCACCAAAGCACCGTCTTCCACCTGCTTGCGGGCGATACTTAGCGCTTCCTCATATTTCTTTTCATTGATTAAACGGAGAAATTTACGGGATCCGGCCACATTGCAACGCTCACCTACATTAATAAAATTCATTTCGGGAGTCTGCTCCAACAGTTCCAACCCGGAAAGCCACAGCCTCTCAGGAGTGGTGGCAGGGATATGAGGAGGCACCCAGGCAGAACCGGAAACAATCAATTCCTGATATTTTGCAATATATTCCTCCGTTGTACCACAACAACCACCGATAATGTTCACTAATCCTTCATCGATATATTCCTTCACTTCTGAAGCCATTTCCTCTGGAGTCTGGTCATACTGTCCCAAACTGTTGGGAAGTCCGGCATTGGGATAAGCACTTATATAATAAGGTGCGCGTGCGGCCAGCCCTTCCAAAAAAGGTTTCAATTGTTTCGCTCCGAATGAGCAGTTCAGACCGATAGAAAAAATAGGCGCGTGCTGTACGGATGCCAAAAAAGCATCCAATGTTTGCCCCGAAAGAGTACGTCCTGCAATATCCGAAACAGTAACAGAAAGCATAAGAGGAACCTCGCGCCCTGTCTTCTTCATTGCCGTTTCCGCAGCATAAATGGCCGCTTTGGCATTCAGGGAGTCGAAAATGGTTTCTATCAGAAGCGCATCCACCCCTCCTTCCAGCAGGGCCTCCATTTGTTCCTGATAGGCGGTGGCCAGTTCATCGTATGTCAAAGCACGCAAGGCCGGATTATTGACATCCGGACTCATGGAACAAGTCTTGTTAGTAGGACCTACCGAACCTGCTACAAATCTAGGTTTACGAGGGGTCTTCGCGGTATATTCATCGGCCAGTTCGCGAGCAAGTCTGGCAGCGGCCAGATTAATCTCACGACACAAATCCTGCATATGATAGTCTGCCATCGAAATCCGTTGGGCATTGAACGTATTTGTTTCAATAATATCAGCTCCCGCTTCTAGGTATTTGCGGTGAATGTCCTTTATCACATCCGGACGGGTAAGGCAAAGCAAATCATTATTACCTTTCATTTGTCCGGGTATCCCGGCAAAACGCTCTCCGCGAAAATCCTGTTCGGACAGGTTGTACCGTTGTATCATGGTTCCCATCGCACCGTCAAGGATGAGGACCCGCTCGTTGATTATTTGTTTTAATGTAGCCATAGGTCTATTTTTAGGCACGAATTACACGGACAACACGGATTTCCTCTGTGGTTGCTACAACCGGGAACCGTGAAATTCATGTAATCCGTGCCTAATTATTATAAAATATTTATCTTTTAAACATACGGTCCATTTCGCGACGGTCGTCTTTTTCTTTCAACGACTCGCGCTTATCATATTGTTTTTACCTTTTGCCAATGCGACAACCAACTTTGCCAGTCCTTTTTCATTAATAAACAGACGGACAGGAACAATCGTAAAACCGGGATTCTTTCCGGCTTCTTCCAATTTTCGCAGTTCTTTCTTGCTCAACAATAATTTGCGTTCTCGACGGGCGGAGTGGTTATTATATGAACCATAGAAGTACTCGGCAATGTGCATATTCTTCACCCACAACTCGCCTTGCACAAAATAACAATAGGTATCTACCAAGCTGCTTTGCCCAAACGGATGGATTTTATCTCAGTTCCCGTGAGCACGATACCTGCCGTGTACGTATCGATAAATTCATAATCGAACGATGCACGCTTATTCTTTATATTAACAGGAGTCGGTTTCATTAATTCAAAATAACAGATAACTCATTAAACACAGCGGCAATCAATGCCGGACAAACAATTATAATAACTGAAGCAATCAAGGTGTATCGTGTCAGTTTCTCTTCATTTACCTTCATCAGGGTACGTGCACCTTCGAACACCACAAATACGGTGTAAAATTGCAATATCCAATGAAGGATGGAAATAGAAAACAACCCGCTGACAATATCGAGCACAAAAGTCACTACCATAGAATAACCTACAAACTGCTGATTTAGTTCATACTGGTCTTCACGCCCTAAAAGTTTCTTGCCCAATTGGTCTATGGCGTATGCCGCCAAAAAATATCCTCCAAACAAGGATACAAATATAGCACAACATCGTGTCATCGCTATTTGGAAAGCAGCGACTCCTTCCGTATTTCCTATGAATGTACCTATAAAAACGGATAAACCACATAAGCCTATCATGGGATAAACAAATGCTCCCAACACTTTACGCCTATCCTCTTCTCTGCTAATTTCCTCCCACACTTTTGCCGGAGACGAAATCAACGCTATTACTCGCTTAAATAAATCTTTGTAGTTCAATGCCTAATCTATTTACCTCTGTTCAACTTCAATGAAATGCAAAGGTAATTAATTCACTGGAATAAACGAATAAAAAACGCATACTTCTCTTGGGGGAATCAAAAAATAAGAGTACTTTTATTATAAATTTAGAAGAAGGACAAATATAACTAAGGCAAAATGACAAAAGAAAAAACTTTGAAAGCTTTAGAATATAAAAAAACTAAATGTTAATTTAAAAGAAGGATGTCTGGGAATTTTCTCTCCATAGGGAATGCATAGCTTTATAATCAGGTTCATCCTTAAAAGATCTTATCCATACCTCTAAACCTTTCTTGCCGTATGGTTAAGGGTTTTCTTCCTGCCTGTTTTATCTCCGCAAGCCTTTTGGAGTTAACTCCATAGTCTTGGGAGATAACTCCAAAACTTATGGAGATAACTCCAAAGGCTATGGAGATAGAATACATCCGCATAAAAAGGTTTAATCAAGAGATAGAAAATGTTTATGCAACAGGAACGAATGCGATATGTTGTTATTACGGCAGCAGAAAGATCGAACCGTTTAAAAATTCATGTTAACTCTTTTCACACGCAGGAGGTATATACTGAATCTAAAGAAAGATATGAACAGGAAAATAAGAAGTAGTCCCCGTCAAATTTCTATCCCCCTTATCTTATGAATTGAACCATATAGTTCCATTAAATAAAAAATCCCCTTCAACCGTAGCTGAAGAGGATTTTACTATATAATAAAATATCATTAATAGCTTGCTTGCATATTCGAAGCACTACATTTCACTGTAGAAACAAGTTCTTTATCATTTTCTCCCTTTGCCGTCACCTTAACTACAATAGTATCACTCTTAGGCACTACTTGATCGAAAATATCACGAAATTTCATATCATTAAAAGGCATATGGAAACTAATCAAAGCACTCCCTGTCTGATAAGCATCATCAGCTCCTTTGGTCTGTTGAAGTTTTGTCACCAATGTATCCTCTTTGGCTTCTACAGCATATAAATGGAAATCGTTCATACTCAGCTGTTCTTTAGTTTTAAAAGTAAAAGGTACGTTAACATATCCATTTATGGCCCATATCTTATTATTAGAATCTTCCAATGACACTAGTGCATAATCAGTTCTCAATGTATCAGACTGAACATTAAAATCTTTATAATTCAAAATAGCCAATACGCCAACTTCACTTACCTTATAAGACTTTTTCCCTTCTGTAATTGCTTCTCCTTCCATCAATTTGATCCCTACCTGCGCACGCTTGTAATAACTGCCGTCAGATGCCTTAAGACCAGCCAATACACTTGAAGCCACTGGAGTATAAGTATATCCCCATGCATCTCCTTTCAGAACGGTTCCACCAAAAATACTACCTTCTTCCACAGTAACGATCTCATAAAGATCATAATTGGAGCCGCTATCACCATCATTCAAACAAGAACTAAAAGTAAACACCGATACTAACCCAGCAAATATTGCTGCCAATTTCATTTTTTTCATTTTCTTCTTTATAATTATTAGGGTTTGCAAAATTAAATAAAAGAACCGGTTTTCAAGAAAGAAACTTAATTCTTTTTATTGTTTTAATGATTAAATGAAAAATTGGCTTAAATACTGCGTCGTCACTTACTTTTTAACATTATTTTTTATTCATATCTCATTCTCTGATAAGACTTGCTTTATCTTTTGTTTTAGCTATTTTTTCCACTGAGATTCACTTGTACTCTATCTGCCATTAACCCATTAATAAAAATTAATACATAAAAGAACAAGCAGTTTAGCTATAGTACCACTTTATTTCCTATCTTTGAAACAAAACACCCATTAACCATAAAATCTAGAATATTATGCTAATACTCAAGAAATCATGTAAAGCATTGATCACCGCCCTATGTACATTGTTTATATACTCTTGCAGCAGCAATGATAAACTGGATATCAACAATTATCAGTTGCAATCCATTCAATGGAAACTTAGTGCAAATGATGCCGAGAAAGTCGATACAATTGAGTTGCCTCCTAAAATAACCAGCAACAATACAGAAGAACCTATGTCTATCACTTTTTCATTTGAAAAAAACATAAAAGAGACATCACAATTTTACAGTGACGACCCGGAACTATTCAATTCTTTGACTTTAAAAGAGAATATATTGGTTGATATTACAGCTAATGCCAGTACCTTGAGTTCTGAATATAGAAAATTATCATCCGACTTACATGCACCTCTGTCCCTTAACGAAACAGTGCTTTCCCCTCTATATAAATCAAAAGAAACACTAAAACTTTCTCCACATACAAAAGTAACGACTGAATGTAAAATATATATCAAAGAATATACAGCAACCTATTTGGCTATTTTTGCAAATGACAAAGGAGAAACTATAGAGATGAGTGGCAAATGGAAAGGAGCATTCAATAAAGGTTCCAAGGTTACTTATATTCTTAAAGATATAAAATGAAACATTTGAATTTAATATAGGGTAATGAAGTGGACTACAGCATAACCAATCCTCATCTACCCTATATTTTTCAAGAACATTTTTTTTAAATCAGCCTATGACTAAAAGAATCGGCATAAATATATAGTTAAATATGTAATCTACATGATACCTGTATATTATTTTTGCCGATAAGATAAATTTCCATTCCTACCGATTCGGTAAAATAAACTATTTATGAACACTGTATTCTTCAACGAATACATCCAAACAAGCCCTAAATTTATGACCGATTTCACCCCGTGGACACTCTTTGTCGATACAGGCATCATCTCAGTATTGCTACTGCTCGGCAAACTCATGAGAGTAAAAATAAGATTCATCCAAAAGCTGTTCATTCCCCCCAGTCTGTTGGCCGGGTTTATGGGACTGGCCTTGGGACCTCACGGTTTCGGCATCATTCCTCTTTCCACCCAAACAGGAACTTATGCCGGCATATTGATAGCCTTCATTTTCGGTGCCCTCCCCCTCACCTCACAAAAGGCAGCTAAAGGAGATGCAGACAATATAGGCAGCATGTGGGCATATTCACAGGCAGGAATGTTGTTGCAATGGGCTTTGGGGACTGTTGGGATTGCTTGTCTTAAACCGGATATGGCCCTTGAACCCTGCCTTCGGCATCACTATGCCAAGCGGCTATTGCGGCGGGCACGGTACAGCAGCAGCCATCGGACAGGCTTTCAGCCAGTTCGGATATGACGAAATTCTAACTTTGGCCATGACTGCCGCCACCTTCGGTATCGTAGCAGCAGTCATTATCGGATTGATCATTATAAAATGGGGGACAAAGAAAGGGCACACCTCCTTCCTCGCCAATTACGATGACCTTCCTCACGAATTACAGACAGGCCTGTTGCCCGGCGACAAACGGGAAAGCATGGGTGAAAGTTCTTGCTCTTCCATCTCCATTGACCCGCTGACCTTCAATCTTATCATTGTAGCAGTGATAGCATTAGGCGGATACTGCATCAGCAAAACAGTATCCCACTTTATGCCGGGGTTTGAACTGCCGGTATTCAGTTGCGCATTTGTGGTGGGTATGTTCATCAAAAAGATATTCGACAAAACAAAGACCAGTGATTATGTCTGCCCGCAAACCATAGGACACATCAGCGGAACTTTTACCGATTTTCTGGTAGCTTTTGGAATTGCTTCCATTAAAATATCTGTTGTAATAGAGTACATCATACCCTTATTAATTCTGTTAGTCTCAGGATTAATTGCAACCCTGATTTATGTTCTGGTCATGGCTCGCAAATTAATGAAAGACTGTTGGTTCGAGAAAGCTATCTTCACATGGGGATGGTTTACAGGAACTATGGCTATGGGCATCGCATTGCTCCGCGTTGCAGACCCCAAAATGCGCAGCCGATGCTGGATAACTATGCACTGGCTTACTTGTTCATCGCCCCGGTAGAGATTTCCCTGATAACTTTCGCTCCGGTAGCTTTCTTGAACGGTTACGGGCTGATGTTTACAGGAATCTGCCTAGCGGCAGGACTTGCCGTGCTGGCAACCGCTTATATCAAAGGCTGGTCTATCAAGAAACAATAAATGACACAGGAATAACAAAACAGAAAAAAGTAAGTTAACTTACTTGACCAAATAACATAGGTTCGTCAGCCAACGAACTATCTTACTTAGCCATTGAAGCCAATTTACTTTTTTATATCAAAACTCATGAGTCTATACCAGGCAAACGTACGCAAAAGTCCTTGTCATACAATCTCCGCAAACTCCTCAATATGATTGTCCACATATTCTGCAATCCGGACAGTTACCAACTCTTCCATATCCATGAACTGCTCTTCCAACTCATCAAAGGCCTCGTATTGCTCATACATTGCCATAAATTCCTCATCATCCCTGTCCTTTTCCAAATCAGCACGGTTCTCATCATATATTTTCTTCGCGCTATAAATCAATTTGGCAAATTCTTTCGCTCCAAACTGCCGCATTGCTTTTGCAAAAGATTATCAAAGATATAAGGTCCAAAACCATTCTGTATCAATTGCACAAAACCACCTTCATTTATTTCTTCACGCAAGAAATGATACCCCAACAATGAATGCTGGTAACCATTGAGCAAAGGCATTGTTTCCGCATTGACAACACCCCCTGTCACCTCTAGGTATTTATCTATAAACACCTTCAAAAAACCATCCATACCCTCTTCCGCACCTCGGCGCAAAGCTTCGTCTGTAATTGCTATTTTATTTGCTTCCATTCCTATCATTGTAATATAGGTACAAAGATAGAGGTTTCATCGGAAAGAAAAAACATTTTGGCAACTCTAGTTTGCAAAATGCTGTCCTACAATAAATTTATTTTATTTAAAGATAAAAAGTGACGGGCAACAAGTTGCAGAAAAGAATAAAACGACTAACTTTGTGGGCGAAAAGAATAACCAATCTTTTCACGTGGTTTACGAATATTTATTTTATTACCAAAAAACGTAAAGAATATGACTTATTCACACGAAGTAGAACACATGTGTGTTGTGAAAAAAGGTCCTAATCACGGACCAGCTCCTATTCCTGAAGAAGGAAAGTGGGTAAAATCAAAAGAAATTAAAGACATCTCTGGTTTGACACACGGTATTGGCTGGTGTGCTCCTCAGCAGGGTGCTTGTAAACTAACCCTTAACGTAAAAGAAGGCATCATCCAGGAAGCATTGGTAGAAACTATCGGTTGCTCCGGTATGACTCACTCAGCCGCTATGGCTGCTGAAATTCTTCCGGGTAAGACTGTATTGGAAGCATTAAACACTGACTTGGTTTGTGATGCTATCAACACAGCAATGCGCGAACTATTCCTTCAAATCGTTTACGGACGTACTCAGTCAGCCTTCTCAGAAGGCGGTCTGATTATCGGTGCCGGTTTGGAAGACTTGGGTAAAGGTCTTCGCAGCCAGGTAGGTACTTTGTATGGTACTTTGGCTAAAGGTCCCCGTTACCTTGAAATGGCTGAAGGTTACATCAAAAACGTATTCCTGGATAAGAACGACGAAATCTGCGGTTACGAATTCGTTCACATGGGTAAGTTCATGGACGAAATCAAGAAGGGTACTGATGCTAATGAAGCATTGAAGAAAGTTACAGGTACTTACGGACGTGTAACTGAAGAACAAGGAGCTGTTAAGAAAATTGATCCACGTCACGAATAATTATAAGGAGGAAAGAATATGATTAGAGAAGTAAAATTCGAAAGCCAAGACCGTCGTATCAAACAGATCATTGCTGCTTTGAACGAAAACGGCATCAAAGACATCGAAGAAGCTAACGCAATCTGCGAAGCTGCCGGACTTGATCCTTATAAAACTTGTGAAGAAACTCAGCCTATCTGTTTCGAAAATGCCAAGTGGGCTTACGTAGTAGGTTCTGCCATTGCATTGAAGAAAGGTTGCAAAAACGCTGCTGAAGCTGCCGAAGCTATCGGTATCGGTCTGCAGGCATTCTGCATTCCGGGTTCTGTAGCCGACGACCGTAAAGTAGGTATCGGTCACGGTAACCTGGCTGCTATGTTGCTGCGCGAAGAAACTAAATGTTTCGCATTCCTGGCAGGTCACGAATCATTCGCTGCTGCCGAAGGTGCTATCAAAATCGCTGCAAAAGCAGACAAAGTACGTAAAGAACCTCTGCGTTGCATCTTGAACGGTTTGGGCAAAGACGCTGCACAGATCATCTCTCGTATCAACGGATTTACATACGTTCAGACTGAATTCGATTATTTCACAGGTGAACTGAAAGTAGTTCGTGAAATCGCTTATTCTGACGGTCCTCGTGCAAAAGTGAAATGCTACGGAGCTGATGATGTTCGCGAAGGTGTAGCTATCATGTGGAAAGAAGGTGTAGACGTATCAATCACCGGTAACTCTACTAACCCGACTCGTTTCCAACATCCGGTTGCAGGTACTTACAAGAAAGAACGTGTTCTTGCAGGTAAGCCTTATTTCTCAGTTGCATCAGGTGGTGGTACAGGTCGTACTCTTCACCCGGATAACATGGCTGCCGGTCCTGCTTCTTACGGTATGACCGACACTATGGGTCGTATGCACTCAGACGCTCAGTTCGCTGGTTCTTCATCAGTTCCCGCTCACGTGGAAATGATGGGCTTCCTCGGTATCGGTAACAACCCGATGGTAGGATGTACAGTAGCTTGTGCTGTAGACGTTGCTACTGCTTTGAGCAAGTAATATAATACATTGCTAATATATAAATCCCTATAACCATTGCAGTTATAGGGATTTTTATTTCCAGTAATTTCATTCGTTTAACTGATGACCCACCCCTCCTATTTTTCAATATCAATCAAAAGTATCGCAAATAATTGTCTAAAATTACGGAATGAAATTGGTTCTTTAAATCATAAATCGGTTATACAATTAAGAGTTGGTTTAGGATAAAAGGAGGTCAAAACGAAGATTATTTATATGCAATCTGGCATTTTGAAAATTTAAAAACAAGCAAAATTCAACAACCTGTTTTATCCTGCATATACTCAAAGAACGATTATCATAATATAAAATTGACGAGCAAGAAAAACTAGATCAAATCCCTGTATCTTAAATATTATCAAAAAAAGGAAGGCTGTTTTCACGCCCTCCTGTCTGTCCGCACAATTATATAATCCCGTATTTGCAGTATCTCACAGAAGGTAGAGTTAGCTGATGCCTAACATGATAGCCCCTTTACCTAGTTGTTTTCGGTCTGTTCGAACTAATATACATTTTAATATCACACTTCCCCTGCCAAATTCACATCAAAAACGAGGTTTTACAAATTTGTCATCTGGAGATGTAAAAGACAACCCCGGAACAGAACGGCGGATATCTTTATAGGCATGTTCTTTAATCAGTGAATAATCTGTAGCATCCAAAGCATAGTAATAATCATCTTTATCTGTCGATAACTTTACAGTCCAGTCAAACATATTTCCAAAGATGGTCAATTCATCTTTTGCCGGATCGAAACCGGGGAGAGCTGATTTCACCAAACTTCCATCACTATTGATAATATAAAAATGATGCTTGCTATCTACCATATACCCCAAAGTCCGACGGCTACGGAATTCAGTAATAAACACATATTCCGGCAAGACTCCTTCAGGCAACTGAATAGCTTTCACATACGGACGTCCTTTGGTGCACTTCAGATGGAACAATTTATGGTTGGCATCTAAAACCAGATATCCCTCATCATAGTCTTTACGAGTAGTTGGATTGCCCGAAGCATAGCATGCAGGAAAAGCAAACCCTTTCTGAACCAGCATATCCGTAAACAATTTGCTTTTCGCCTCATCGATACAATTCGTCTCCATACGAATAAATTCTATACCTTTATCGGTAAAACGGAATGCATCTTCGGGCATTTTCAAATCCACCCGTTTGGACATGGACTCCATCAGAAAATAGAGTCCTGTCTGGGGAGCATTGATGGCTGACGGCACACTCTTGAAAGTAAAGTTTGTCAATTGAATATCTTTCGGACTAACTGCCTTACCACAAATGGTATCAGGGAAACGTTCGTCCGCCGTAAGCTGGCGCACATAGAGAGAAGGCAACAAACTGTCTACCTGCTGTTGTGTATATGTATTGCCTTTCGTATCATAGCGGTGAAGTTGCTTATTCTCATCTAGTTGTGTAATAACAAAATCACCAAGTACGGAACTATACATAGTAAAAGGAGTTTTGACAGGCTTCAGTGTGAGAAAAGCATAACACCAAGGCAACTGCCATACAAGCAGGACAGCTACGGTAATATAAAAAAATATTTTGCTGAATCGAATCATGTTTGTTTGATTTTTTAATAATAAACATTCAATTAATCTTGCTTACCGGCCTTGAACCGTACCACAGAAATCCACGAAAGAGAAGCGGCAAGCAACGTATAAAGTGTCAGACAGGGCAAGAAACTATTATATGCCTCCGCTCCCGGAGCCAGAAAGTAGACACGGAAAATCAATGCCGCAATAATCAGATTCAAAACCCTGCGCTTCCATGTGGGTTCCAGGCAAATCCATGAAACAAGCAGATAACCGGCAAATCCGGCAAGAAACCATGGAGCCGCAGATAATAAAACACGCTGCACCAACTCACTTGTAAAATGTTGTGGCAAATAAACTCCCATCATAATAAAACTCATAGCAAAACAGGTCACCAGTGCAAGTACGCCATAGGCCAACATTGACATGACCATTTTCTTCTGTGAATAAGGCAAATGCAAAGTAAGCTTCAAACACTTACGTTGCATCTCGGGGAAAAACTGTACGGCAGCAAGCAAGATACCGATAAGTAAAGGGACAAATTGCAACAAATCAATAAATATAGCATCCTTCTGGACCATCACTACCCATAAATGATCGATTCCCTGTATGGCAATGGTACGGCCAATACGAAGCATGGAATATCCTGTGATCCCTATCATAAAAAGAGTTGCCAGCAACCAATACCAACGCGTTTTTATCCACTCTTTATAAAATATGGCTTGTATCATATTTCTTCTATTTAGTTTACATATTAATACTTTCCGGTAAGACCGATAAAGGCATCTTCCAGACTTACATTTTCGTGCTGCAAACCAGTAAAGGGAACTTGACTTTCCTTCAACAGTTTCTCCACATCCACGGGAGGCAAAAAGGAGTACGTTTCCAAGGTTTGACGAATGACAGCCGGATGATAGCAAGTTGCCGGCAACTGAGGCTGATAACCCTCGGGCACAGTACAAGTATATCTTCTCAGCTCTTTCATCAACGTTTCAATAGGCTGTTGAATAAGGATAGAGCCATAATCCATAATAATACAATCATCAATCAACCGCTCCATATCCTGAATAATATGGGAAGTCAGGAAAACAGTCTTGTTCTCGGAACGGGCATAATCACGTAAATAATCCACAAAAAGACGGCGATAGCCCGGATCAAGTCCTAAAGAGAAATCATCCAGAATCAACAACTCCGGATTTTGTGCCAGGATCAGTCCCAATGCCACTTGCGAACGCTGTCCGTTCGACATTCTTGAGATACGTTGTCCCGGAGCTACCTTCAATTTATTCATCAAGTCATAATAAGCCTCCTTTTTCCATTGTCCCGGATAAAAAGAAGCATAAAACTTTTCTATTTGTGTGATATTCATAAACTGATATTGAACATGACCTTCCAGCAATAAACCGATATTCCTGCGTAAAGCAGGGTTCATGGTCTGAATGTTCTCACCAAAGATGCGACATTCGCCTGAACGCGGCTGAAGATAACCGCTCAATATATTAATGGTTGTCGTTTTCCCTGTACCATTTTTACCCAACAACCCCAAGATACGCCCTTGAGGAACTTCAAAACTCAAGTTCTCATAAATCTTGCGTTGACCGTAATAATGGGTCAGGTTCTTACATTCTATAATTGCACTCATGCTTTATAAATCATTTTTCGTTTGCTATTAGAAACACGCCAGGAAAAGAATAGGAATCAAGATACCGGCCACCAACTCGATTCCTCCTCTGCCCCACAATCCTTTAGGACCTTTTATCATCACTATACCGCTGACAGTGATAATAATCAGACAGACAGCAAAAGCATCGGCAAACCAAGTCCACCACTTACCCGGATTGAAATGGAGTTGTACCATGGAAGAGATCAGCGGACGGCGCTTCACCCCCTCGTAGACAGCATCTTTTGTCCGGGTGTTAATCACCAGACTTGAGCCTCCTTTCAGAAAAACCTTAATCAGATCCGGCTCCGGGTAATAATATTTAGTAAAATTTCCGGCTTCGCCCAGCGGTTCCAACAAAGTCAAAATCATCTTCTCATTAACTTTGCTCTTGTCCGACAGATCCTCTGTTATTTTATATTCCGTTCGTGTAACTGTATAATGGGGATTTATGCTATCCCTATGGTTCATCACGATACCCGAAATAGCATAAATCAAAATCATTCCCGCAAAGAAGAAAGACAGATCACGATGGATGATCCGGCTCCACTTGCGGAATGCAGTACCTTTATTCTGCGATTTCATAAGAACTGGCTTCCATATAGTAGAATGACAGATAATCTTTTCCGGTAGCAGCTTTTCTTTCTGCTATCTTTGCGCGAAAGTCCGCAATACGGGCTTCAGGGGTGCTGGCTGTTTCACCGCGTGCTTTTTTTTCCGAATCACACCCGGCAGCAGTTTCTCCATGAGATTTTTCAGTCTGTGCTTTCAGTTTAGCCTCCCAGTTTTGCAAGTAAGCTTCATCTACCCGCTGTTCCTTTAACGTTCCGGTCACTGTGACAATAGCGTTGATGCATTTGGTATCAAACGAGCCCAAAGGTCCGGCTTCCACACGAATCGTTTTGGTATCATCACTGCCCATCAGGAATATTTTTGTAGCTCCGTGCTTGCAGGTATGTGTGCAGATTCCTTCGATAGTCACCTCCTTGTTGGCCAGTGAATCGGCATGCACCAGCAGATTATCGATACTCAATGCCGCCGGAGCCGCCTGCTCCGTTTTTTCAGACTGGCTCTGTTTGTTACTGTTTCCACAAGAAGTAGTAGTTACTAAAGCTGCCATTAAGGTTGCAGCGACCATAAACTTAATTTTCATATGCTAACTGTTTTTATTTTTTAAAAAAAGATGCCCAATGAACAAACGGCATACTGGGCCGTTCCGCATTTTTTATAATATGCCGCCTGCCATTGAACAGACAAAGACAGGTTATATTGTTTCATGATGGGATAATCCCCTTGCAGACGAATCCCCACCATACTATAACTATCAGATAAATAGTCAATATTTGCCAATAAAGTCTGGGCGGACGACTTCGCGGCATTCAATCCCGGTAAAGAATATTCAGCCGATAAATTGGCATAATATCCACCGTTAGCTTCTGCGGTCAATCGTAGCAGCCTCTTCTGATACAGCAAACGGGCACGCAAAGAACTCTCCAAAACAGACAAGTGAACAAACCGGGATACGGCGTTGTAATCCGTTTCCAACCGATGGTAGATTATGTTTGGGACAATTGCTCCTCCCCATACACCTTTATCGGTCAAAAGCTTCTCCCACAAACCACTTACGGCAATCCGACTATTCGTGACCTTCATTCCCGGAGATGTACTAATTAATGCTCCATAGGAGCTTCCGCCCGCCTCTCCGTAAATATTCTCCATTCCTTTACGAACTATATAGCCTGCATCCAGTTTCACAGCAAGGTGTTCTGCCTGCTGAAGTTCCCGCATCCAGGTCACGTTTCCTTTCAAATCAGTCGTATTCAATTCCAGCAAAGTGAGATTATTGGCATTGCTCAATTTCTTGTCCATTGACATACGGTCAATTGAAACTGTGGCCGATATCCCCTTTTCCGTATCAACTGGCAGAATGCCTATGCTTCCTCCCCACCGGATGCCTTGATGCTTCGTCCCGGTCTGGTTTCCGGCGAAACGCACATAATCCATGCCCAATCCCAACATATGGTATACCGAAGTAGAGCCTTTATCTGCAAGGAATGAAATCTCACTTTTCTGCTGATAAAGCCGGAAATCTGCGGAAACTCCCAAACGATATGTCCCCAGACGATATCCTGCTCCCAAAGCAAAAGAGAGATTGGAAGCTGTATTACGTGGACGCGGATCTTTATCCCGATAATTATGAGACGCTCTGTAACCACCGGTGATTCCCCATGTCCAGGAACCTGACTCACTGGCGTAACCTCCATTGAAATAATAAGTTTCTCCCTTCAGGAAACCACCAATGGAATCACCAGTCACGTAAGGAGCTATCAATTTCCAGTCTATATTTTCATTCCATAACACATTCTCCTGCTTCTCACTCCTGTATCCTGCTGAACCGAATACACGATCACGTTCCGAAAGAATAACGAAGGAATTGACATCTACCCCGATACGGGTATCCTTATCACCTTCCTGTTTCAAAGATGCTTTTCCTTTATCATGATAAGCTCCATTTACGTCCAGCCTTGTCCATGTATACGGAGTATAGTAATAATAAAGTGCCGGATTCTGCCATATCTCGCCACGAAATCCGGTCGCAAATGAAGCGGTACGGATTACCTTATCGGACAGGGAGAGTGTGTCGGTAGTCTGCCCGAAGCTTCCTGCCGACTCTCCACAAATAAAGCAATCAGCAACATAATGATAATTCGGATTAGCATCATGAATAATAAAGATTTATATATCAATAAGACGGATTCAATTATTTGTTAAACAGGCTCGGAGTAGCCGCAGGTGTGAAATCAACGGTAGAGTTATTTGTATCCTGCAATACTTCCCGATCACCATCCTTGTAGGCGGCTTTACGCATTACGCACTTTCCGATGTTTTCTGCAACGGTATTGTTCATACCGATATAAGTATGCCCCATATCCAGCCCGGTAGAGGTTACATTCCACTGCCATTCATTGGAAGCACCTACATTTACAGCATCAATCACCCATTCATTGAGGAACTTATATTTGCTTTGCGGTTTACTGGCTGTTCCATTTTGCATAATATACGTATAGTTGTATGCATAGTCTGAAATATACTTTTCTTTAGTCATACTTTTGGGTAATCTGCCAATAGCATAAGCGCGATTTCCCTGTTTATTCAACACCCAGATAGTTTTGGAATAACAATAATAAACATCCAGATTGGGAACAGCCGGATTATCCACATCTTGCTTTGATTCAATATACCACTCAAAATTGGCTTTACTTAAATCTATAGAATTCGGATTAGCCTCTTTATGATTGATCGCATTGTCACAAAGGATAAAGGATTCTCCCGGTTGTACCGGATAATCTGTTCCACTGCCCGGTACTGCTACAACAGAGCCTACCGCAATAGCTTCATCCATGATATCCGGATCTACCGATTGATATTTCTGAGTAGTTTGGAATTGTGATTCCATAAATATCAATCATCCGCATACAAAACTTTATCCGAGTTATTATAGATACGTATATACTGGTCGCCATTATATTGCTTACCTGCTTCATTATAGGTTCCGGGAATAAATATCTCGGCAATCACAAAATCAGGGTCACCTGTATTGAGTACATGAACCTTCAGTTCCAGCTTGTACGACCCTCCAGATACGGCCACATTCTGTTGTACTCCCTGTACATCGACTTCCACCGGAGTTCCATTCTGTGAGTAAGTTCCCTTACCAATGAAAGTTACATTATACAACCCGTCCGCCAGTTCAATACTCTGAGCCGGATAGGTAATGTCTGTCTTGACAGATGTATTTACATTTTCAAAAGTATAGGTTCCACCGGTCAGTTGCAGCCCCTCGATAGTTGTATCTACAGTAGTGGTAATACCTACAGTGGATATGCTCACTTTGTCATCATCACTACATGCGGTAAATCCCAGCATTGTCGCAAAAAGGACTAACATTGTCAATTGATTCTTTTTCATCTTCATCTCTATTTTATTGTTCATTTACTAAAAAGTTAAGTTCATTTCCATACCGAAATAAGGCGATTCGGACGTTCTCCGTTGCAGTACGCCCCGTAACGTATAATCAGGATAAATACCCAAAAGCCGGTTTACATAAAAAGCCAGATTCAGATACTTACCGATCCGTTTACTCGCCTTCAAATTGATATCCATATAAAAAGGCACGGTAGTACGCTCAAAATAAGTGGCTGAATATTTCTCCACCAGATGCTGTAACTGAATATTGTTTTTATCCTCTTCGCGAAACGGATGCGTTTCACCGGATTGATCTATATAGCTTACCGGCACGCCATTATTCCACAAGTTCCGTCTGTTGGTATACCAAGTGCATTGTGCCGACGTAGAGAAAGTAAGTCCCAAACGCTGTATATAGGTATCAAACATAAAGTTCGTATTGAATGCCTGGCTTTCTGTTCCGTTGTCCCCATTGTACAATCCCACATATTTCAGCTGTTTATTGTCCAACAATATAGAAGAGGCCTTATATTGAGGAGAATCCGAATTATAAATTGTCTTTATCCAGGCTCCATACATAGTGACGCGAGTCTTGAGCGATTCTATTCGTTTGGAAGCGAACTGAAACTCCACTCCTTCTTTACACACCTTCATTACATTACCTTGTGTGGAATACACATCCAGATTATATTCATTTGTATAAGTCAACTGAGAAAGTTCTGGAGGAGCCGTCAATGCTGATCCGTCGATACTAGCAGGATCATATAGTTTATATGCCAATGACCTATAATAAGTGATATCATCAAAAGCATTATTCATCCGTTCGCGGAAATAAGTTATCGACAGGCGGTTTCCCTTATAGCTGACGTCGGCCCGCACTTCCCATTTCATGTTACGTGCTGGTTCCAATTGATAGTTTGTATTATCCCATTTATATGTCATCATATTGATACGGCGATAATCCGGATTGGTATGGTAATAATTCAACTGAATCAAATCTACATACTTAAAATCCGGATATAGCTGTGCGGTGGTCGGCATACGGCTGATCCAGCCCAAACCTCCCGAAAAGGCAACATCCCATCCGTTTGATACCGGTAAACTCCATTGCAAGTCCAGACGAAGATCGGGATATATCTTGCCCTGCATCTTATATTTAGTGTCCAGCCCCAATAAAGACTGCAAACGGATACCAGCCGTAAAAGCCAATTTATGTCTATTTACAGGAAGATTCAACACCTCCTCGGCATAGAAGGCGAAAGGTTGCAGCCCCGGTATATCCTTAAAACGGCGAGGCCGTGTACTCAAACTTTCACTGATGGGCCGTGTCACATCGAATACCTGGCCTTCTCCCAAATTCTTCTGATAATTCCATTCCATCCCCATATTCATCGCATTCTGTAATACCCCCAACGGGAAAGCCAACCGCGTACGGGCGGAAGCCGTAACATATAAAGGTTTACCATCAATATCCATCTGTGCCACATAATTATAAGGTAGATAGATGCCATCAAACTCTCCGGTTTCTGTCTGAGTAGCAATAGCTGCCGGACGATTCAGAGAAACGGACTTTATTTCACGCATCTTCTCCCACTGCTGACTGACAGAAGTAGTCACACCAACCTCACGAATCCATAAATGGGCCGGAAACTTCATGCTCCATTTCCCCGCTATCTTCAGGCTGTTAAAGTCCGATTTATAAGAATCTTCCTTTACTGTCGCATCTTTATCCCTCTTCGCATCATCAAACGAGCCGGTATAATCGGAACTGATATTCCAATGAATATTACGTTCATTCCATAACCATTTGCCATCCAAGCGGGCGGAAGCAGTAAGGCGAGTGTAATTTTTCACACTGTTACGCGGATCTATTTTGGACTCCAAATAGTTTAAATCAGCATTCAACACATAACGCCCGTTCCCATCCAGCCGAATTCCCTTGCCTACAGAAAACAGTTTACTGGTTTTATCAGCCTTAAAACGCGCAGACAAGGGGCTCTCATTCATTTTACGCTGAATGATTACCGCACCGTTTGCCACATTACCATAAGCCACGGAAGGAATGCCACGAATGATTTCCACCTTCTCAATATTATCGGTTGAGATGGTACGCATATCCATCCCTTTTGACATTGTGCTCGTTGCATTCACTGCGGAAGTACTGTTTGGCATATATTGCAGATTCGCATCCGTATTCTGGGAGATACCATCAATATAAAATCCAACTCCCAATGAAGAGATATCCTCCGTCTTACCTGTTTCACGTATCCGGATCAGATTGGCCTGCCCCATCTGAGGATCAGCCGACTTTCCTCCAGGTACTAATTCCATCAAGTCACTGAAACTGCTGGGCTGAAGATGTTTCATGGCTGTACGGTCAACGATAGAAGCGCTGGTAGCGCGTTTTGATTCAGAAGCGGTCACCACTACCTCGTTCAGCGCCATGACCGAAGGTTTTAAATAAAAGATTGCTGAAATATCCCCAATGACCTTCACTTCTTTTTCTGTAGAATCATATCCTAAATAGGATACAATAACCCGATAAGTTCCAGGATGGATATGTAGAAGTTCAAAATGTCCATTCGCATCTGTTATTCCCCCATAAACAATCTGCTTATCCACAAACAATTGAACTGTAGCGTAATCCAACGCTTTATGAGTCTGCTCATCCAGTACAGTTCCCCGAAATACAAATGTCTGCCCCCATAAAAGAGACACATTGCTACAAATTATAAATAAAAAAATATATGTAATCTTACAAATCATTTCATTCTCTATTGGTTTGCAAAATTACAATTCATAAAAGCTCGGCACAATCCCCATTTCTAGGTATATACTAAATTATACATAGATCGGAGATACCTACATGACGGTATACAATTTACAAATAAAATCACTTTCACCTAAACTTTATATTCACATTTTTTTCAATGATAAGATAAATACATCTACTTTTTACCTGTTTCAATGGGGAAAATGCCACGCCATATAAATACAGTTCATTATCAACATATTACCCCATAAGCAATGGTATGAAAGCATAATGGCATACAACTTTATATTACAAATCCATTGGCAGAATATTTATATCCGGCAGTCAAGGCACATCAGGTTTATTAAGTAATATCTATCCTTCAAATATTAAATTAGCAAGTGAAGAAAAGCAACTGCAAAAAACACTATATTTGTGGAAATGAATTCAAATTAAACAGTTAGATTATGGGAACTTTAGGTTGTATCAATGACATGATGAGAAGAGATAAAGAAAATACGTGAACTACGAAAAGCAGGAAAGGAACGCTTAAATGAAATTCGAACCGACTGGTTGATTTGAACAAAAAAGAGCACTCCTCCATCTATCCCTTGAGCAATTAGAAGAGATCAGAATAAAAACGCAAGAAAAAGAAGAAGCGGAAACTAACCAGCTCTTCAAAATAAAATTAATCATGTTAGGAATCGTTCTGATATCAGGAGCTCTGGTATGGATAGGGATTACCTTCTTTTTTTAAAATTCTACTCTCTATTTTCTTCCTTATTCCTTGAAAAAACCAATAAGAATTCTTATATTTGTGATACCAACTTGGAATAACCTTAAAAACAGATAGATATGAAAAGAATATTATTACTACTGGTTTTATGTTTAAACATAAGTATGGTGCTTGGACAAGAGTATAAAAATTGGGATAAATATGATATAGAGGGATTCTATACGATTGCCAAATCAAAAGCAGAAGCCAAGATTAGCAAAAATGTATTGAGGGAAGGAGCAGATTATTATATTCCTACCGAAATGGATGACCAAGTATTCCCAAGCGGAATCAGTAAAAAGATCACTCCCAAGCTGTACAAACTAAAAGACACCGAGATTTATGTCTTTTTTACTTTTCCACCATTCCTGTATGATTCAGACAACGGAATGATAGAAATAAAAAACAATAAAGGAGTTTTTTATAAAAGTCCGACAAATCCTTAAAAATGATTTAAACGAGAAATATCATATTTGTTTTGAGGCATGGAACAATGATCTGATAACAATCTTAATCTGGTTTGTTACTACCCGACCGCTCTTCCGCAAAACACTTCTTTCGGATAGAGAATACATTATTTTCACAACGTTAAAATATTCTGCAAAATAATATTTTTTCTCATCTGTTCATATTTAAGTCCTATTAAGAAAAGTTGAAAAGAGAATAGTAATTCATATTCTCTTTTCAATTGTGTAATCAAATAGAATTCCTCATAAATTCCATCCAGAAGTACTTTCCTGAATTTTCCATAGCCGGGCATAAAGACCATCTACCGAATCAATTCATCATGTGTTCCTTGTTCCTTAACTTGACCATCGTCCAAAACAATTATCCGATTAGCATTCATGATTGTCTTGAGCTTATGAGCGATAGTTATAACAGTACGACCTTTGATGAGAGTATCGATGGCCTTCTGCATTTCCACTTCATTTTCAGGGTCAAGCGAGGCAGTTGCTTCGTCCAATAGAATGACTTGTGCGTCTTTCAGAACAGCACGAGCAATGGATATACGCTGTTTTTCTCCTCCGGATAAAGTACAACCGCCTTCACCTATCATCGTGTCATAGCCTTGCGGCAACTGCATGATAAAATCATGGCAACAAGCTTTTTGGGCTGCGACAATAATTTCATCATCCGTTGCACCAGCCTTACCAAACGTATGTTGTTGCGTACCGTATCTTGAAACAGATAGACATCCTGGAATACCATAGAGATATGACTCATCAAACTTTCCGGATTTATTTTATCCATCGGGAGATCACCAAAAAAAACACGTCCTTTCTGTGGGTCATAAAAACGGGCGCAAAGTTTCATTACTGTACTTTTTCCACTTCCGGAAGGACCGACAAGGGCAGTCAATGAGTTTTTGGAAAGCGTAATTGAAACATCATGCAGGACTTCCTTGTCCCGGTAGGCAAATGAAACATGTTCAAAACATATATCACCTGTAACCGGAGATTGCAGTTCTCCTCTCATTTCCGGCTCATCCATCAGTGTTAAAATACGCCCTCCAGCAATGGAGAAATAACGAAACTCGGCAAAGTTGGTCAAGGCAGAAGTTAACGGGTCAAACACACGAGATCCTACTACAAGAAACAGTATAAAAATAGGCAACGAGAGATCTCCACTCAATAGCAAATAAGTACCGCACAGTACCATCAATGTCAGCCCGGCACGCACCAAAGCAATGGAAAGCAGCACAAACGGGCCTAACTGTGCCTCCTGACGGATACAGGCACGGCGCAGTTCTGCAAACGCATCACGCAACCGGTCAAAATGGGCTCCCAACAAATTGTAAGCTTTCACCACCCGGATACCTTGCAGATATTCTTCAAATCGGCTTCCAGCATTAATTTTGGCCTGAACCTGACTTCCACTCAATTTTTTCTGCACACTCGTACTTACCCACAAAATGAATAAAGCCAGTGGTAAAGCGGCAAACATAGCAACAGCCATCCGCCAATCTATCCATATTAATGAAGCAAAAGCTAGTACAGGCATAACTACAGCCCCATCAGTTGAGGCAAATGATGGGATATTCCGGTTTCTGCCATTGAAAAATCGGTAATAAGCATAGACGACAAGTCACCGGGATCACGTTGTGAAAGAAATCCTAACGAGAGCTTCCGCAAGTGTTCTGCCAAAGAAAGACGTCCCGAAGCACTCATCTCATATGCCCCTCTAAAATTGGAACGATAGGAAGCTCGTTCCGCTAACGCCATGACTATCATATAACAAGCCATCACTCCGAATATATACCACAAACGAACCGTGTCAAGTGGCCGGCCACTTCCATCGAACGTATTAAAAACAATACGTACCGCCTCAATAGAGAGGCAAAACGGCACAATATTAATCAAATTGGCAAGCACTGTTAAACCTACTGGTCTACAAAGACGTTTCGTATGACCAATTGTAATGTTTTTGATCGCATTCATACCTGTTCCTTTCATTTACGTGCGATAATATACATTTCTTCTTTATTATGAACAACCTGAATGGTTGAAAATCCGGCCTCTATCAACAAATCCTTCAAATCTCCGGCTGTATATACCACCATTCCTTTTATCCGTTCAGTCCACATTTTTCCGAGTTCAGGACTGCTTGCTTCCAAGCCGACAAGGAAGCATCCTCTTTTCGTAAGACTCGTACCACCTCAGCCAACGCTATCTCTATGGGCGACCAAAAATAGACTGTTTCAAAAGCAGTAACAGCATCAAATGTCCCGTCTTTGTATGGCAAGGAGCACACACTTCCTTGCTGTATGAAACATCGTTTATTCAATTCTTTCACATTGTATTTGCTTGCAAAAACTACACTCTCTTCCGATAAATCTATACCATAAACCTTTCCTTGAGGACATTGTTTCAACAAACGATTCAGGTTGGCTCCACCTCCGCATCCAATATCTAGGACAGTCCATTGCGGTTGCCAGTTTACCTGTTTCATACCACGACGGGCCAAAGAAGCATGAAAACGATTCATTCCCCATAAAATCATCCGACCCCAAAAACCTTTCGGACAGCTTGTATTCTGCAAAATACTGTTTAATAAATGCTTGTTTCTCATATCAATATATGTTTAATTCTTGTTTAACGACCAATGGTAAGCGTTTCTATAAGCATCCCACATACTTTTATATACCCCCTCTTTCACAGATAAAATATTATGTTTTCCACATTGCACAATCCGGCCTTCTTTCATGACAACAATCTGATGAGCTGATACAATAGAAGACAAACGGTGAGCTATTACAATAACCGTCTTGTCTTTTATCAAAGACTGCAAGGCCATTTGCATCTTATACTCGTTTTCCGGATCAGCAAAAGCAGTGGCTTCGTCCAGTACTAGTATCGGCGCATTCTTCAAGATGGCGCGTGCCACGCATATCCGTTGCGCCTCACCGCCCGAAAGAAATATACCTTTATCCCCAATTTTAGTATCATAACCATCTGGCAACCGTTCTATGAAATCATGGCATTGGGCGGCTTCAGCAGCAGCTATCACCGCTTCTTTACCGGCAGAAGGAGAACCGATGGCAATGTTTTCATACAGCGTATCATAAAACAAGAAAGTGTCTTGAAAGACAAACGATACGGTATCCATCAACTCTGCTGTTGCTATTTGCTTGATATTCACACCACCGATAAGGATTTCGCCCTGCTCTACATTCCAAAAACGCGGTATCAAGTTGGCTACCGTCGATTTACCGCTACCAGATGGTCCTACGAGCGCAGTTATTTCCCCTTGCTGTGCCTTGAAATTGATATCATGCAAAACTTTCGTCCGTGTTCCCTGTTCTGTGTTCTCATAAAAAAATGACACATGACGAAATTCTATATCATACCTCTCCGGCACTTGTGGATGTTCCGGCTCGGGAATAGGTTGCCTCTCCAGTATGCGGTCAATACGTGCTACCCCCTCATTGATTTCCCGTGTGTTCCCACCCAAGAAAGTCAGTTTGTAAATAGGTGAAGCCACACCTGGTCCCATAATAATAAAAAACAACCATACCGCAGCCAGTGACAAAGATTGCGGGTTGGCATTCAGCAACAGGATACCCATTGGAAGAATGAATGTCACCATTGAACCAAGCAGAACAGTAAAGGCAATCATCCCGTTCTGGTAGGTATCACAGCATTTCAAAGCAAATGTCTTGTATGCCTGTATCTCTGCATTGAACTGGCGGAACGAGTATACACTTTGCCCAAAAATCTTTACTATAGGCATTCCACGAACATATTGTACAGCAGAAGTACTCATCCTTTCCTGTGCATCGTAATAGACACGCATAAACTCCTTCGCTTTCTTTCCCATAAAATTGGAAAATTGCAGGAAAAGGCTTAATACGACAACTGTCAAACACGCCACTGTCAACCATACATTTAATGAGAAGAAAATGACAAACATCACTGCCACCGTAGCTATCACATTTACCAAATCGGGGATAGTATGTGCAATGAATCCCTCTATCTTCTCGATATTCTGATCCATCGTTTTTTTGATGGACCCGATGGAAGTGTTGTTCAGATAGCCCAACGGAAGTTTACCGATATGTTCGGATAAACGGACACGCAACCCATACAAGATTCGGAATGCGGCTACATGAGAGGACATAAGGGCAGCGTACAGCAAAACCAATCCGCCGACAAGTCCACCCAGTGCGATCCATCCCCAACGTATCATTTCAGTTCCATTTGCCAAAACAGGATTGCTGCCATGCAACAACAACTCTTTCAGCACCTCATAGACAGCCCAATAGGCACAAGCATACACATGGCACTACCTACCGACAACAAACCTGCCAGCAGAAGCAACCCTTTCTTCTGTCCCGCAATCTCTAACAAACGGGACAATCCTTCTTTCTTCTTTTTCATATAATTGTACTATATCAAACGGATTATTAGTGAACGGTATTCAAATTTGTTCATAAAAAAAGGAGGAAACCTCCGTAAAGACTTCCTCCTTTCCTGCTGCCTTACTGTAGCAACCAGTCTGTATATACAAATTTTACCTGTCATATTCGAATAATGGCCCTCCAACCTTGGATCTCAAATAGAATATAATTGTGTAAAATAGCTTTCATTTCCTGTTTCGCTATTGAATGCCTCAAAAGCTCCTCAAACATAGTAAACATCCATACAGTATGCAAATGGATTATAAAATCGGGAATAGCTATATTTATCATCGGGTACTTTCTCTGCATCACCGTAAACCAGACTTTGACTAATTCGGTTGAACGGTCTGTATAATTCTCCCGAAAACATTCCAATGAAGAACCTTGCGCACGAAATAACAGTATTTTCATCAATCTGTGGTGGGTGTCATACAAGGAAATATATTCGTTTATACAGGTTTCTAAGTATTCTTCCGACCTCATCATCATAATATCCTCGCCCTGTATTCCATGATGTTCCTGCAACAGCATTTCCAACGCATACAAAACCGGACGAACAACTTCATGAAACAGCTCATCCTTACTTTTAAAGTAGTTGTAAATATTTCCCACCCCAACACCTACATCCACAGCTATCTCACGCATGGAAGTCTTGGAATAACCTTTCAACTCAAATTGTTGTTTGGCTACATCCAAAATACGGCTACGTATGTTATCCTTTAATATTTGCATGTATAGTCAGTTGTGATTCTGTTTTTATGATGGCAAAGGTAATGAGCTTATCATTATCTGACAATACCTATTTTTAGGGATTTTACCCTCTCTAAAAACTACAAACAGGTTTCTATAGCCTCAGCCAAATCTTCATAACTTGCCAACGGGTTATCCGTGAAAACACTACGGATAACCAACTCTTTATCTATGACATAAACACGAGGTATCCCCGATTTAGCAAACTGATAGTATACCGTGCGGTTTTCTTGGGCCGAATAGGGCAAAGTCAAATGATTTTCGTCCCAATAACGGACAATCTCTGCCGAACTCTCTTCCCTGCTAATACAAACCATCCGGATTCTTTGACCGTAATCCGTATATATTTTTTGCAGCACAGGAAGTTCTTTCCGGCAGTCCGGACAACCCGTATGAAAAAACACAATCAAGGAAACCTCTCCTTTCAGGGTTTCGGAAGTTATTATTTGTCCATCATCCATTACCACAGAAAAAACAGGAATGTTCTCTCCTGTTTGTAAATCAACAGTACCTTCCTCCACATCATCATCAATACACGCTATAAACATTACACAGGTCCAAAACAGAAAACAGACCGTTTTTATACAATTCTTCATTTTCATTTCTATTTTTCTTCTTTACAAAGATAACATGATTTTCATGAAATTACTACTTTTGCAGCATGAAACAAGAATTAAAAGAAAACCAAGGACTACCTGCCTCCTTACTTTGGACGCTAGCAATTATTGCGGGAATCTCCGTTGCCAATTTATATTATAACCAACCTTTATTAAATCGCATCAGCCGTGATCTCCAAACATCCGAATTCACCGCCAACCTGATAGCAATGATTACCCAAATAGGTTATGCCATCGGATTGCTGTTCATTATTCCTTTGGGAGATTTATTTAAAAGGAAAACCATTATTCTAATCAATTTCACAGTCCTAGTCGTTTCATTACTAACCATCGCACTGACTCCTTATATCCATCTCATTTTATTTGCCTCTCTGCTGACCGGCATTTGTTCGGTGATGCCACAAATCTTTATCCCCATAGCTGCACAATTCTCCACCCCCAAAACCAAAGGAAGAAATGTAGGCATGATTGTATCAGGGTTACTGACTGGTATTTTGGCTTCGCGCGTAGTCAGCGGAATCGTCGGCGAATATTTGGGATGGCGGTTTATTTTCTTTGTAGCGGCGGGAATGATGGTGATATGTCTCATCATTATCATGCGTGTACTACCCGATATGCCATGTAATTTTAAAGGGAAATATAGTGATCTGATGAAATCCTTGTTTTCATTAGTGATAGAATACCCCCAGTTACGTATTTCTTCCTTACGTGCCGGAATTGCTTTCGGTTCATTCCTAGCTCTGTGGACTTCGCTGGCATTCAAAATGGGACAAGCTCCTTTCTTTGCAGGAAACAATATTGTAGGGTTATTAGGATTGTGCGGCATAGCAGGAGCTCTCACCGCCTCGTATATAGGAAAATATGTACATGTTTTGGGAGTCAAACGACTGAATTACATAGGTTGTGGCTTGATTTTTGTGGCGTGGTTCTCACTTTATTTCGGTCAGGACTCTTACGTGGGTATCATCACCGGAATTTTTATTATAGATATAGGTATGCAATGTATCCAATTGAGTAATCAGACTACGATTTTCGCCCTCAACCCGAAAGCAGCCAACCGTATTAATACCATTTTTATGACAACTTATTTTATAGGTGGTTCCGTAGGTACATTCCTTGCCGGAACATTCTGGCATTGGTTTGGATGGCAAGGAGTAGTAGGAACAGGGATCGCATTAACAGCCTGTTCCTTTATGATAAATATCTTTGCAAAAAGATAAATCAAGAATCCATATCACTCAGATGCAGTTCCAGCGCCTTGACGGAAATATAAATCTCGCGGACAGAAATGCCTAAAGAAATAATGAGCAGCACCAGTGCCAGTCCAAAAATATATACGGATATGAGGTAAAGCTGTATATACATTAAAAACATACTGACCACGCAAAGCAACAAGCTCCCGATACCTGTCACCTGCATAGCACGTGTCAGATAAAGGCGTTTGCGGAGATTAGAAATCTGTGCTGCCGTAACCGCCGAATGATTTTCACGATACTGATCCTTCAACGTGCGTACTAACTGGGCATATGACAGAAAACGATTGGTATATGCCAGCATAATCAGCGATATGGCTGAGAACAATAAAGCAGGAGTTGTTAAATCTATTTCCATTTTTATAGGTATTTCAAAGTTAGAATATTGCAAAGATAAAGTAAATATCCCGATATTCTCCTTCCTTTTACAATGAAAGGAATATCTTTGCAATAAAAATAATTCCAATAAACTAATATGCAAACCATAAAATTATACATAAAAGACTGGTTGGCTATCCATCCTTATATCCAACAACAGACTACAGACAGATATTTTGTCGATCTGGCTAACCGATTATACTCCACTTGTACGATAAGAGAGATTCCCGAATCCATTAAAAAGAAGTTATGTCTTTACACCGCTGCCTATTTTGAAGATGTCATTTCAGGTTTAGGTCTATGGCAAGCATTCATCAAAAAGCATCTGGAACTATATGATACGTCACTTCCTTTCTATACCATCCGACCGGATTATATAAAGATGAGATCAATGAGGAAGATATCCGTTTCATCATTTGGAACACTTTAGAGAAGGCTCCATATAAACATCTGTATATCAATCCGATGGACAGGAATATCGAAGAAACTGCACATTTATTTTCCGGATATTGGATGAAGAATATGAAACGGCTCCCGCCAATGCCACGTTACAGGAGTTCTTTATGGATTTCAAAGGAAAAGAGGACGCAAACCATAAACTACGCTGGCTGTTCGGACATACTTATCTCACAGAACCATCTGTACAAGAATATATTGCACAGGTTACAGAAACCGACAAATTCATCATTCCATGTGGCCCCCTTGCCCTGTTTCTTCATGAATGGATTGACCTGCTGACCAACGGAGAAACCGAATGTTGGGAAGAGATAGAAGGACTATACCCTGCCATTCCCGAAATATCGGACGAGATGAAGGAAAGGAACCACCATACCTATCAATTGTTCACGCAAGGCACAAATGGTGCCCGTATCGTATATCTGAAAAGCTATAAAGAACTACACAGTTTCCTTACCCAAGTATTACAATGGCCGGACGATTCCAATCACACTTTGCCCCAAATGAAGGAACATAAGGATTTCATCATGATGGTAAATTCCGAAAAAGGTATTCTATTGGCGAAGGATATATGCAAATACATCAGTGATCCTCTTAACCCGATGTATGATGCCGCAACAGCTGCCCAAGAGGCATTCAGCCTGCTTACTATCCCGACCAAATGTCCGCCGGACTGATGGAATATTTAATAAACAACCACTATATCCCCGATGCACAATTCCCCGAATTTGGTGAAAAGGAACTGGTTCAAAAGAATGCGGACTTTATAGCCCGCCATTCCTTATTGTATTACTACAGGGGAGATTAGACCCTCCCCACCGCTACTTCGTTCACCAAAGGTCTACCTTCAACAAAGTCTTTCACGTTTTGTAGAGTAGTATGAGCAATATTCGTCATTGCCTCTTTGGTAAAAAAAGCCTGATGTGAAGTTACAATCACATTATTGAAAGACAGAAGACGAGCTAAAGTGTCATCATCAATAATCTTATCAGACTTATCTTCATAAAAATAAGGCTCTTCTTCCTCTGTATACATCCAGACCGGCATATCCCACTTTTTTGGTCTTCAGCCCCTCTATCAAGCATTGGTGTGAATCAACTGCCCACGCCCCGTATTGATAATCATCACCCCATCTTTCATTTTACTGATGGAATAATCATTAATCAGATACTTTGTCTGTTCTGTCAAAGGACAATGCAGGGAGATGATATCCGAACTATGATAAAGTTCATCCAAAGTACAATAAACCACCTGATGTTCACGGGCAAAATTGTAATCGGGATAAAGATCATATGCAAGAACATTCATACCAAATCCACGTAATATCTGAATTAAAATCTTGGCAATCTTACCCGTACCGATAATTCCGGCAGTCTTGCCATGCATATCAAATCCCATAAGTCCATGCAAAGAAAAGTTTCCGTCACGTGTGCGCATTGTGGCACGAGGAATCTTACGATTGAGTGACAACATCAATGCCACTGTAAATTCGGCAACAGCATATGGCGAATATGCCGGTACCCGTACCACTTTCATCTTACCTGCCGTTGCCGCTAAATCCACATTATTATAACCAGCACATCTTAAAGCCAGCAGTTTAACACCATTATCCGCCATTGCCCGGATAACTTCGGCATCAGCCGTATCGTTTACGAAGATGCAAACCACATCCACTCCTTTGGTCAACACCACGTTATTCATATTCAAATGGCCTTTGTAATACCTGATATCAAAGCCAAACTTCTCATTAGCCTCCGTAAACGAGTGTTCGTCGTAGGGTTTCGTGTCGTAAAAAGCTATTTTATAAGCCATAATTATTTTTTATTTATAGTTCATATAAATAACAAAAACACGTCCCTTACTGTTCACATACAGACTTATAGTTTTTTCAGTTCTGTGTACAGGCACTGCACAGGGAGTCCCATCACATTGAAGTAACTACCCGAAATTCCACAGACACCAATGAAGCCTATCCACTCTTGTATACCATAAGAACCAGCCTTATCCATCGGCTTGTAAACCCGAATATAATAATTGATCTCCTCATCGGACAATTCTGCAAACGTTACTTCTGTCACAGCAGAAAAACTTCTCTGAGTCCTGGCAGTAGTCAGACAAACCCCAGTTATCACCTGATGGGTCTTGCCAGAAAGCTTCCACAACATCTGCCGTGCATCATCCTCGTTATGAGGCTTGCCCATGACTACACCGTCCAACCATACAATGGTATCAGCAGTAATAATCAATTCGTCCGGATGCATGGTATTCCGGTAAGCAGCCGCCTTCTCGCAAGCTATATACAAAGGAATTTCCTCTGCTTTCAATGTATCCGGATAGGTTTCCTCTATGCCGGGTAGTGTTTTTACCTCATATTTTATACCTAAGCCGGATAACAATTCTTTACGGCGCGGAGAATTGGAAGCAAGGATTATTTTATATTTTTCTAAATTTTCCAACATAGCTTTTCTTTATTTCATTACCACCCGAAGGCTCTTTCATGAGCCATCCATTTTCCTTGAGCCTTCAAAACCTGTTCCACCACGTCACGGGCACATCCATACCCCCCATTACGATGAGAAATATAAACAGCTGTTTCTTTTATCTCAGGTGCCGCATCAGCAGGACAACAAGGTAGCCCACACAAACGCATCACTTCATAATCGGGAATATCATCGCCCATATAGAGTATCTCCTCATCCTGCAATCCATATTTTTCCTTCAAATGGGCATACTCCCGGGTCTTTACCGCAGCAGCCAGATAAACATCCTTGATACCCAGCCCCTCATAACGCTTACGCACCGCCTCGGTATTTCCACCAGTAATGATGGCAACATGCAGCCCGCATTTCACAGCCAACTGTAATGCATACCCATCCTTGATATTAACCGTACGCATGGGTTCACCATTGGGGTGCAAATAAATAGTTTCCGCACTCAATACCCCATCGACATCAAATACCAATGCCTTTATTTTCTTTAAATCATAGTTTATCATACCACTTATGAGTTCTTTCCCTCTTTATTTGTCTGAATAACAGACAAAGGGAGATTATGAATACTTTTACTTATCTTTTCGTACAATTCCTGCAAAGACTCCTCATCCGCCAACATCTCCAAATGTTTGCTTATTACGTTTTCATCGTAGCGTACAGCCGGACCTGTCTGCGCCTGTGTGGGAGAAAGTTCATGTACTTTGCCGGCAGTTTCGTCTATCAGCGGAAGCATCACTTCAAAAGAAATCCCCTGCTTTTCCAGTATATGTGAACTTAATGCATACATATGGTTAGCAAAATTACAAGCAAAGACTGCCGCCAGATGCAAATGCCTACGTTGACCGGAAGTCACTTCATACACTTTAGGACTGAGACGAACTGCCACCATACGCAGCACTCCCACTTCTGCCGGAGCAGATGCTTCTATAAAAAAAGGTACGGTATTGAAATCAACTTCACGCTGCTTGCTAAAAGTCTGCATAGGATAAAGTACCCCATAGCGTTTTACCAACCCCTTCCATAAATCCATAGGCATACTACCCGCCGTATGTACAAACAAAGCCTGCTCCCTTCCTTTCACCAATACAGGAGCCAATTGTCGCAAAACTGCATCTTTCAGCGCTACAATATACAAATCGGCATCCCGACGTATCTCATCCGGCACAATTGTGTAGTCTACTAAAAGTCTGTCAGCCAATGCAGAAGCAGACTCCTCTGTACGGCTGTATACCTGCAAAATAAGACACCCTGCCTTTTGTAAAGCGATTCCCAAATGGGTAGCCACATTGCCGGCTCCTATCAGAACTATTTTCATCATCGGGTCGAAACTAAATATAAAATAACTCCTAACAACAACAAAGCCGCCGGCAACAAATAAGCAGACATCTGCCCCAACAAAGCTATCACCAAACTGATATTCAATATCAGCCATATACCCGCCAATACAATTCCTACTGACTTATCGGCCTTGAACCAAAGGAAAATAACAGCTGCATACAGTAACAGATTGTCTTTCTGCATAACCCATGGCAACCCGTGTGAGGCAAATCCTATAAACTTATCGATCAGATAAAGCATACCCATCACAATGAGAAACACCGCAGAAGCTTTATACGTATCCTTATGATTGACAGCAGCCACGTTTACTTGCCTCCAAATTTATTGATGTGAATTTTCTCCCATTGTAAATGGTCCTCATTAAAAGGCTTGCGTTCCATGCCCTTATGTCCTACCGCTATAATGGAAACCACCTGCAACTGCAACGGAATATCAAGCAGCGTATGCACGTATTCACCCGAGGGCATCCCGGTAGCGGTAAAACGTTCACGCACCTGTATCCAACAACTTCCCAACCCCAAATCTTCTGCCTGCAACTGGATCATTATGGAAGCAATTGCCGCATCTTCAATCCAAACATCACTAGCCAACGGATCAGCCATCACAACTACAGCCATAGCAGCATCCGCTAGAAAAGCTGCCCCCATCTCCTTACAATGGGAAAGTTTTTCCAGCATATCCTTATCATCTACCACAAGAAACTGCCAGCAATTGCTACGTTTAGAAGACGGAGCCATCAAAGCAGCCTTCAACAAAGCAACCACCTCTTCCTGTGTCAACTCTTGATCCGTGAACTTACGCATACTGCGTCTGTTCTTTATTAAGTCACTAAATTGTTCCATAATATACTCAGTTAATTTATTTTTCTGCACAAATATACAACTAGAATGTGGATTGATAAACAAAAAACAATAAATTTGCAATTAGAGATGCCTGTCAGATTAAGTACATATCGCAAAGGAAATGCCATTCCCCCTCTGCCTGGAACAAACATTTTCCATTCTACCGAGTTGTTTCATGTCTTTGAAATGACTCGGGGATACGAACCTCTGCTTATCGTAGCCTATATAGGAAACCGTCCTGTAGGCAAACTGCTGGCTGTCATCCGGAAGAGTATGCGCTTGTTCCCCCCCGCAATCATCAAACGATGCGAGATTTATGGCACAGGCGAGTATTTTGATGAAGAACAGAATAAGGAAGACCTGTTCGGGGAAATGTTGGAACATCTCACCAACGAAGTATTATGCAAATCGTTCCTCATCGAGTTCCGCAACTTGGAAAATCCGCTATTCGGATACAAAGCTTTCAGAAAGAACAACTATTTCGCCATTAATTGGCTAAGAGTACGTAACTCACTGCACAGTAAAGTCCCTTACGAACGGCTGAGCATGTCTCGCAAAAGACAAATAAACAAAGCGTTGAGAAACGGTGCCATCATGGAAGTAGCCGACAATGAGAAAGATATTCAAGATTTCTCACGAATGTTGAAAAAAGCCTATTCCTCACAGGTAAGAAAACATTTCCCGGACATCGGCTTTTTCCGGCTATTAGCATGGCAAAACCCAGAAAAAGAATTAGCCAAAGTGTTTCTTGTGAAATATAAAGGCAAAATCATAGGTGGTTCTATCTGTCTTTTCTCAAAAGAAAGTGCTTATCTGTGGTTCTCAGGAGGTATGCGGAAAACCTATGCTTTTCTTTACCCCGGTATTCTAGCCGTATGGGCACCTATTACCTATGCTCACGAAAAAGGATATGCACATTTGGAATTCATGGATGCAGGATTACCGTTCAAAAAGCACGGTTACAGGGACTTTATACTCCGCTTTGGCGGCAAGCAGAGCAGTACACGCCGCTGGTTCCGCTTCAGTTGGAAGTGGCTGAACAAACTCTTGTGCAAATTCTATATTTAATTCATTTTTGTCTTTTTGTCTAAAGTGTTGTGAAGCATCTCGCAAATAAGAAATAAAATTGAAGAAATATTTCTTTATTTAACTCGAAATTACTTTCTTTGTGCAGTTTTATCTGAAAACTTGAGTATAAAACCAAACTATTAAAATTATAAGATCATGAAAATCTCACACATTGAACACCTGGGCATTGCCGTAAAGAGCATTGAAGAGGCCCTGCCGTATTATGAAAACGTATTAGGTCTGAAATGCTACAATATCGAAACAGTAGAGGATCAGAAAGTTAAAACCGCTTTTCTGAAAGTAGGTGATGTTAAAATAGAACTGCTGGAACCTACAAGCCCTGAAAGCACTATCGCAAAGTTCATTGAAAAAAATAATGGCAACGGTGGTATGCATCATTTGGCTTTTGCAGTGGAAGATGGTGTGGCAAATGCGTTAGCCGAAGCGGAAACCACTGGCATCCGTCTCAATTGACAAAGCTCCGCGTAAAGGTGCTGAAGGTTTGCAAAATTGCTTTTTTACATCCCAAATCAACTTTTGGGCGTCCTGACTGAGCTTTGCGAAAAACCATAAACACGAGATCTGAACTATCACTGATTGA
>ENA-OQJX01000084-OQJX01000084.1-human-gut-metagenome-genome-assembly--contig:-NODE-84-length-62282-cov-5.999485_pt1 | contig 62282 bp, 60 predicted proteins | sample MGYA00242615_ERZ504782 | MGnify/ENA primary metagenome ERZ504782 (study PRJEB26092, sample SAMD00036354) | human gut metagenome | host: Homo sapiens | study: EMG produced TPA metagenomics assembly of... | reverse complement strand
GGTTTCTTTTCATAGTTAGAGTTTTAATATTGCACAAATGTTAAACGATTATTTTAAAGTTTGCAAATCTTTATTGATTTTTTCTTTTAATAATGACGATTTTTGGATGAATTTCATTTTTATGACTATAATTGCACTTGCTTGTTGACTCTACCCTCTTCAAAAATACGACTTTCGGTTTTATCAAAATGTCACTGCCATCCCATCTAAATCGAATTAGTACCCCATATATTTGGAATTAGTATAGCAGCTAATATTTTTTAACGTTTCAGATTGTATTGCTTTCCGCATGCAAAGGTAACAATATGACACCCCCACTTTTTATCCGAAAGCCGGAGAATATAGAGGTTTATACAAAAAAAGAAGACTAAATTGTATAATTATTCAATTATACTCTTTATATTTGCAGCCTTGTTGCATAAATATACAAGTATGAGTACAAAAAAAGAACGATTGGATGCCATCTGCCGCATTATACAGACCGAGAAAATAGGGAATCAGGAAGAGCTGCTTAAACAATTGGAGAATAGCGGATTCCAGGTTACCCAAGCGACCCTGTCACGCGACATCAAGCAACTGAAAGTCGTCAAAGTACATGACGGAAACGGGAACTATGTATATCGCTTGCCCGATTATTCGGCACTTATGCAACCAGTGAAAGAGCAGACACAACATCATCCCAATATCGAATTTTCAGGCAACCTGGCCGTTGTCAAGACCCGTCCCGGATATGCAATGGGGATCGCTTCGGATATCGATACACATGCTCCTCACGAAATATTGGGAACGATTGCCGGAGACGACACGATCCTGATCATTCCGCGCGAAGGATCAGTCGGGATAAGATAGTCAAAGCGTTGGCACATTTCATTTAATAATACGGAAGATAAAAAGAACAAACATAAAATGGAACAAGAAAGAAAAATTGATGTGATGATCGCTGAAGCTTGCCACGAGGAATATGTAGATATCATCCTCGACACGATCGAAGCCGCTGCCAAAGTACGCGGAACCGGTATCGCCAAGCGTACGCATGAATACGTTGCCCAGAAGATGAAGGAAGGAAAAGCTGTCATTGCATTGGAAGGCAACAAATTTGCAGGTTTCAGCTATATCGAGTCTTGGGGTAACAAACAATATGTGACCACCTCCGGCCTGATCGTGCATCCCGACTTTCGCGGATTGGGCATTGCCAAAAGAATCAAGGAGATGACCTTCCAACTGGCTCGTATGCGCTGGCCCCACGCCAAGATTTTCAGTCTGACTTCGGGCGCCGCCGTCATGAAAATGAATACGGAATTAGGATATGTACCGGTTACCTTTGCTGACCTGACAGACGACGAGGCTTTCTGGAGAGGTTGCGAAGGCTGTGTTAACCACGATGTCCTCGAACGTACCGGCCGCCGTTACTGCATCTGCACCGGAATGCTTTTCGATCCGGATGATCCGCATCGGGCCGAGAGAGAGGCGAGGGCAATTAATAATTAAAAAATTAATAATTAAAGAGATATACGAAAATGAAGAAAAAAGTAGTAGTCGCATTTAGCGGAGGATTGGATACATCTTTTACTGTTATGTATCTGGCCAAGGAGAAAGGATACGAAGTGTATGCAGCTTGTGCCAACACAGGTGGTTTCAGCGAAGAACAGTTGAAACAAAACGAAGAAAACGCCTACAAGTTAGGTGCAACTAAATATGTGACAATCGACGTTACAAAAGAATATTATGAAAAGAGTTTGAAATATATGGTCTTCGGAAATGTGCTCCGCAACGGCACTTATCCTATCTCCGTTAGCTCGGAACGTATCTTCCAAGCATTGGCAATCGCACGCTATGCAAACGAGATCGGTGCCGACGCGATCGCCCATGGTTCTACAGGAGCCGGAAACGACCAGATCCGTTTCGACATGACATTCTTGGTGCTGGCTCCTAATGTCGAGATCATCACGCTGACACGCGATATGGCATTGAGCCGCGACTACGAAATCAATTATCTGAAAGAACATGGCTTTGAAGCGGACTTCACAAAACTGAAATATTCTTACAATGTAGGCTTGTGGGGTACTTCCATCTGTGGTGGTGAAATTCTCGACTCCACACAAGGCTTGCCGGAAAGCGCTTATTTGAAGCAGGTGACAAAGACTGGCAGCGAAGAACTTCGTATAGAATTCAAGAACGGTGAAATCCATGCCGTAAATGGTGAAGTATTCGAAGACAAAATTGCAGCCATCCAGAAAGTGGAAGAAATCGGTGCAGCATACGGGATCGGTCGTGACATGCATGTAGGAGACACGATCATCGGTATCAAAGGACGTGTCGGGTTTGAAGCAGCCGCTCCGATGCTGATTATCGGCGCTCACCGCTTCCTCGAAAAATATACGCTGAGCAAATGGCAGCAATACTGGAAAGACCAGGTTGCCAACTGGTACGGAATGTTCCTCCACGAAAGCCAGTATCTCGAACCGGTTATGCGTGACATCGAAGCCATGTTGCAAGAATCACAGCGCAATGTGAACGGTACAGTCATTCTGGAACTTCGCCCGCTTTCGTTCTCTACTGTCGGCGTCGATTCAAAAGACGATTTGGTAAAGACCAAGTTCGGAGAATACGGAGAAATGCAGAAAGGTTGGACAGCAGAAGATGCAAAAGGCTTCATCAAGGTCACTTCTACTCCGCTGCGTGTTTACTACAACAACCATAAGAACGAAGAGATATGATCAAAATCGGAATTATTGGGGGAGCTGGATACACGGCAGGCGAATTGATCCGCCTGCTGCTAAACCATCCGGACGCCGAGATTACATTTGTGAACAGTACGAGCAATGCCGGCAACAAGATCACAGACGTGCATAGCGGACTTTATGGCGAAACAGACTTGGTGTTTACCGACGAGCTTCCACTGGAACAGATCGATCTGCTTTTCTTCTGTACCGCTCACGGCGACACGAAAAAGTTTATGGAAAGCCATACCGTACCCGAAAACGTGAAGATCATCGACCTCAGCATGGACTACCGTATCGAAAGTCCTGAACACGATTTCGTTTATGGTCTACCCGAACTGAACCGACGCCGTATCTGCAACGCCCGGCATATTGCAAACCCCGGATGTTTTGCCACCTGTATCCAATTAGCTGTTTTACCCCTGGCCAAACATCTGATGCTGAACTCGGAATTGCATGTAAATGCAATCACGGGATCAACAGGAGCAGGCGTCAAGCCGTCGTCTACCTCTCATTTCAGCTGGCGAAACGACAACATTTCGATTTACAAACCGTTCACGCACCAGCATCTGGCAGAGATCGGACAGAGCTTGCGACAATTGCAAAACAGTTTCAACAGTGCGATCAACTTTATCCCAGTGAGAGGGAATTTCTCACGAGGTATCTTCGCCACGACTTATTTGGATTGCAAAATCGGACTGGATGAGATCAAGCGTATTTATGAAGAATACTACGCCGATCACTCATTCACTTTCGTTACTGACAAGAATCCGGATTTGAAACAAGTGGTAAATACGAACAAGTGCCTGATCCATCTGCTGAAACAGGAAGACAAATTGCTTATCGTTTCGATGATAGACAACCTGTTGAAGGGAGCGAGCGGACAAGCGGTCCACAACATGAACCTGCTGTTCGGTCTGGAAGAAATGGTTGGACTGCACTTGAAACCGTCGGCATTTTAATTTATATTCAGAATGCTGATTTATGGGTGTGAAACATGGATGGCATGATCATATACAAATATAATTGTCGTTCCGTAGGGGCAGGGCTCTGCTCTTTGAATCCGCAAGACAAACGTTATTGACATTGGGCGGAGTAGACCCCCACCCCTACGAGTTGCTATTATTAATTCATACCCCATAAATCATCATTTATAAACAACACACTTATTCATCATGAATTTATTTGACGTATATCCATTATTCAATATAGAGATCGTAAAAGGCAAGGGATGTCATGTATGGGATGCAGAGGGAAACGAATACCTCGACCTGTATGGCGGACACGCCGTAATCTCGGTCGGCCATAGCCATCCCACATATGTAAAGGCCATCACCGAACAGGTAAACAAGTTAGGATTCTATTCCAACTCTGTTCTCAACAGTCTCCAACAGAAGTTGGCAGACCGCTTGGGCAAGGCATCCGGCTATGACGACTATTCGCTCTTTCTGATCAACTCTGGAGCCGAAGCCAATGAAAATGCTTTGAAGTTAGCTTCTTTCCACAACGGGAAGAAACGGGTGGTCGCTTTCAAACATGCCTTCCACGGACGCACATCTGCCGCCGTACGCGTGACAGATAATCCGAAGATCATCGCTCCGGTAAACGAAGACCTCGCCGTCACCTACCTACCTCTGAACGATGCGGCAGCCGTAGAAGCCGAATTGCAGAAGGGGGACGTATCTTCGGTTATCATCGAAGGTATTCAGGGTGTGGGCGGCATCCAGTTGCCGACCGATTCCTTTATGCAGGAACTGCGTGCTTTATGTACGAAATATGAAGCCTGCCTGATTCTCGACGAAATTCAATCGGGTTACGGACGCAGCGGTAAGTTCTTTGCCCATCAGTATGCCGGAATCAAACCGGATCTGATTTCAGTGGCAAAAGGCATCGGCAACGGTTTTCCAATGGGCGGATTGCTGATCAGCCCGATGTTCAAACCGGTATATGGGATGTTAGGCACGACTTTCGGAGGCAATCATTTAGCTTGTGCGGCCGCCATTGCCGTACTGGAAATCATGGAAAATGAAAACTGATTGACAATGCGCGGGAAGTAGGAGCTTATCTGTTGGATGAGTTGCACAAGTTACCGGGGATTAAGGAGATTCGCGGACGCGGCCTGATGATCGGTATCGAGTTCGAAGAATCGATCAAGGAAGTACGCAGCAAGTTACTGTTCGAAGAAAAAGTCTTTACGGGAGTGGCCGGAACCAACACGATCCGTCTGTTGCCGCCGCTCTGCCTGAGTATGGACGAAGCGAAAGAGTTCATCGCACGGTTCCGCAAGGTGTTGAATGCTTAACGAACCTCCGTCACGTGACTTAATTGTTTCTTTAATATAATAAGATCCACCATCGGAGCTTCCGGTTGGTGGATCTTTTATTTTTGGAGGAATAATAAATGATAATTTACATTCTTCATCCTATTAATTAATTGAACTTCTCTACTGTGTAGGTGAAGATCAGGGTTGAACCGCCGGGAATGCCCCGATAATCAGAATAACCATATCCCAAATAAGCAGGGATAATCGCCTCGACACGTTCACCGATAGTATTATTCAGCAATATTGCTCCTAATCCCGGCACAACACTGGCAGGAGTAAGCGTCATCGTCATCTCCTTCTGGAAATTCTGGCCGCTGATAAAATCACCTTTCAAGGTCATTGTCACAGAGGTCTGGGCCGTCGGACATTGCGTTTCCTCTCCCTCCTTGCTCAACACACGATACAAAGCGGTGTCGCCACCTAAAACAACCTGCTTATAAAGCAGCTCTCCATTGTCTCCCTTCAATGCTTTCTTTTCGCGGATATAGTCGCGATTCTTTTCGAAATAGGCAACGTTGCTGTCATCGTCATCCCCACAAGCGGTAAACCCGGCCAGCAGCACCATCATCAGACAGGCTACTGCATAAATAGATCTCTTCATTTGTTCTTTAGCCTTTTATTGTTTTGAAGGCGCAAAGATAGCATACAAAGCCATACTGAACAAATGGGACGGTCAATTCACTACAAAGGTATAGCTACCGGAACCGATCTTCCCGACAGAGAGGAACGGCTCTCCCTTCACCTTAGCGACTTTCACCGGAACGCCGTTATTCGTTACGGTATATTTACCGGACGGGAGCGGAAGATACACTTCGGCATCCATATTGGCAGGAATTGTCACTCTAAGGACATAGGTGTCCGCCTTATTCTCTACCTCCATACGGATCGCACCCCGGATCGTCGGAATCGTAGCCTCCGCCCATTCGAGCGAAGCAAGCTGCGGTTTGATACGGGCGGTAGCGAAACCGGGCGTCAGAGGCTCCACTCCCATCAGGCGACGTGGGATGATATTGGCAGGAGCTGCTCCCCAAGCATGGTTCCAGTCCTGATTCGGTTTGTACTTATTGTCCCAGGCTTCAAGCGAGATAGTCGAGCCGACACGGATCATATTATACCAACTGCGATCGTCCGTCTTGGTCAGCATATGCAAAGCATATTCAGCATCATTCGCTTCATAGAGCGCATCCATCAAGAATTGCGAACCATAGACACTACAAGCCATCCCGCGGGTTTGGATAAAGTCGACAACGTTTTGTTTCTTCCCAGCCGGGACCAGGTCGAACGCCAACGGAAACATATTGCCATGCAGGGAAGCATGGTCGGTGTCGGAAGCAAGGCCATCAGTGAAATAACCCTTGCGAGCATTAAAGAACGAACGGATGAACCGTTTTTTGAAAGCATCCGATTCAGACGCATAGAAAGTGGCGTCATCCTGCTTATCCAACGCACCGGCAATACCTTCCATCAGCTTCAAAGCCTCGTAATGCCAGGCATTCGTCACCGCATTATAATCGGTAAAGGCAAACCCGTCGTCTTCACCACCTTGCTTCTTCCCCAAACCGAGTATTCCGGTATGCGGCCAGTCCACAATATCCCGTATCTGTCCCTTCATACGGATCGAGCGGAGGAAATCATCCGTCTGCAACCCGGTTGTCGTGCTGATCAGCCCGTTCTTCTCGCGGAGAGCCATCAGGACACGCGGTTTCAACAACTCATAACTGGATTCGAGTGAACGGCTATCGCCCGTGTACAGATAATCGTACCAGGCAATCGACAACGCCTGTAAAATCCATTCGGTCGGCCATGTCGGATGCTGTAGCAGGTATTCATGCGAACGACGAGCAATCGCATATTCACGATCCACCCCATAATGGCAAAGTTGGTTGATCAAGCATCCGCCTCATAAGGAATACGTTCGCGGTCACCATCCACATAAACGCCTAAGAACGAAGTAGCCCGGACAGAATATTTGCAAAGATCCCAGATCTGGTTCAGCAGTTCATTGGAAGAACGGAAAGAAGAGGCTGTCTCGTCAAACGGATAATGTACCGTCTCGCGGACAACCGAGGCCGGTGACAAAGGTGCCTCATATCCTTCGATCTCACAATAGCGGAAAGGAACGACTTCTCCCACATAGGCTGGCATCAACACGGCAGCCGATCCTGTATTCCGTTTATCCTTGCCGATTTTGATCCGGTATGTATGAGTACCCTTCAGCAAAGCCAGCGGATAACGGTGATAACGGATTGTCGACTTGCCCGGATCACGCAGGATGCGCCCTCCTTCGAGACATTCCCCTAAATGCACGATCACCGAATCGCGCGTGCCATCGGATGCCAACGTCAGTACCAACTGCCCAAAAGCATCTTTCCCAAAGTCGACAAGGCGCGTACCGGGTGGATTTCCGTTATCCCGGCCGGAAACTCCATCGTCTTCACCTGCGGATAGTAGGCCGTTTCATATTCGGACAAACGGTCGGCGGTACGGAAGGCCTTCACTTCAGACCATTCGCTTTCTCCTTCGGTGTTCGTCACCGTCTTTACCCGCCAGAAATAGGATTTGCCGGGTTTCAATGCTTCACCGGCGTAACGGACGGCTACGGATTGATCGCTCCCAACCACCCCGCTGTCCCACAGATTACCTCTCCCCGAAGCAGCATCCTCATGGTTATCGGCCACGATCACACGATAAGCAGTCTGTCGTGTCCCCCCGGTTTCACCGGGTACGATCCAGGAAAAGGCGGGATGTGACGAACGGATAGCGGCATATTGCAAAGGTTCGATCGCCTCATCGAGTTGCCAGACCGGAAGGTTTGACGCGTATCCGTTCTGCCACGTCTGCCCGGTATGCTCGATCAGGTCAGTCATCAGCCCGGAAGGTTTTTTATCAACAGCCTGCAAGCAAAAAGCCGAAAAGGCGAAAGAGGCCAGCAAGGTAAAGCGGTTTAGTAATGTACTCATGGTATGTTTATTTATTGATTGATTTCTGCGGCAAAGATAAGGAAAGACAAGGTTTCCGGATTTCATATATCTGACAGTTTTCTTCTGTATTATGATTTGTACATTCGAAAAAACATTCCGTTCTTTGCAGGCAGCTAATTATTAAAACTAATATACATGAAACTAAACAAACTCATTCTTCCGGTAGCGTGCATCCTGCTGGCCGGAAATGTAAGTATGGCACAAATCATGCCGTGGGAAAACCGGACGGAGACGGACGGCGATCCGTTTGCACAAAGCGAAGCGACCACAGCAAAGGGTAGACTCCATTTGGAAGATGTCGTTGGAGGACGACTGGTGCAGACAAAAGGAATCGGCGCCATGACATGGATGAAGGATGGCGAACGATACAGCCGGATGGAACCAAACGCCGAGACAGGCGGTATGGACATTGTTGCCTACCGCGCCAAAGACAACCGGCGGGAAGTCATCATTCCTTCTTCTATGTTTATCAACAAAGAGACCGGGAAGCCGATTGCCATTCGCAGTATCTCCTGGAGCACTGACAACGGAAAGGTTTTGATCTATAATAATACGAAACGGGTATGGCGCTACGACACGAAGGGCGACTACTGGGTACTGACTCTGAAAGACGGGACTTTGCGCCAATTGGGGAAGGGACTGCCCGAATCGTCGATGATGTTTGCCAAATTCTCGCCTGACGGAACACGTGTGGCTTTCGTTTCGAACAATAATATATATGTAGAAGATGTCGCTTCCGGCCAGATCACGCAACTGACCTATGACGGGAGCCAGACGATCGTGAACGGTACATTCGACTGGGTGTATGAAGAAGAATTCGCCTGCCGCGACGGTTTCCGATGGAGCCCGGACGGACAGTATATCGCCTACTGGCAGAGCGACACGAAAGGAACGGGTGTGTTCGACATCATCAATAATGTGGATTCCATCTACCCGACCATCCTGCATTTCCCTTATCCGAAAGCCGGCAACACGAACTCGGCGGTCAAAGTGGGCTATCTTCCGGTAACCGGGGGAACAACAACCTGGATCGAGATTCCCGGTGATCCGCGGAACAACTATATTCCCCGTATGGAGTTTATCCCCGGAAGCAACGAGCTGTTCATCCAGCAGATGAACCGTCCGCAGAACACGAACAAAGTCTGGATCACCCGCATCGGCAGTTCCACACCTCAAAACATCTTTACCGACACCGATGCTGCATGGCTGGACACGAACGACAATATTCAATGGCTGAAGGACAACACCTGGTTCACCTGGGAGAGCGAACGCGACGGATGGCGCCACCTCTATCGCATCAGCCGGGACGGGAAAGAGATACAGCCGATCACGAAAGGTAACTTCGACTATATATCACCAGTCGGGACGGATCTTCAGAAAGGATTGGTATATTTTATCGCTTCACCGGAAAACTATACCCAACGTTATCTCTACAGCGCAGAGCTTTTCGGAAAGGGAGAAGTGAAACGGCTCAGTCCGGCAGACCAGCCGGGACAGCATCGTTATAATATGTCGCCTACCGGAAAATGGGCGGTCCATACCTATAGCAATGCGGCGACTCCTTCGGTGATCGACATGGTTTCCTTTCCCAAACATCAATCCGTAAGGGTGATAGAGGACAATGTAAAGGCACGCGAACAATATGCCGCGCTGGGACTGAACCCTAAAGAGTTCGTCAAAGTGACCTCCGGCGACCTCGAATTGGATGCCTGGATGATCAAACCGGTCAACTTCGATCCGACAAAGAAATACCCCGTCATCATAGAGGTCTATGGCGAACCGGCCAGTTCGACCGTACAGGACGTATGGGGCGGCGGCGACCTCTGGAACCAGTATGTCGCCAACCTCGGATATATCGTTGTCAGCATCGACAACCGAGGAGCCAACACTCCACGCGGCCGTGAATGGCGCAAATGTATCTATGGTGAAGTCGGCACGTTTGCTTCCGAAGACCAAGCACGAGGCATCCAGGATATGGCACGCCGTTATCCGTTTATCGATGCGGATCGTATCGGCATTACCGGATGGAGCGGCGGTGGAAGTCAGACGCTGAACTCCATGTTCCGTTATCCGGACGTCTTCCACACGGGTATCGCTATCGCTTTCGTTGCCGACCAACGCACCTACGACACGATCTACCAGGAACGGTATATGAACACGCCACAGAACAATCCGGAAGGTTACCGAAAAGGTTCTCCGATCACATACGCATCCGGACTGAAAGGAAATCTGCTCCTGATACACGGTACTGGCGACGACAACGTCCACTATCAGAACTGCGAGATGCTGGTCGACGAATTGGTGAAGCATGGCAAGATGTTCAGCCAAGTCAGCTATCCGATGCGCAGCCATGGCATTTACGAACGTCCGGGCACGACCTTACACTTGCGAATGACGATGGCCAAATACTGGCTGGACCATCTACCCGCCGGCGGTAGATAGTTAAAAAGACCCTCTGCAAAAACAAAATGCAGGGGGTCTTTTGTTATATCTCCAAAAGTCACTAAATCTCTAAATAAAAAGTACAAAATGAAAAAGTATTTTATCGCAGTAGCAGCGCTGGCATTTTTGGCTGCATGTAACGGGAAGGTTGCAAAAGACACTCCCGTGTTGGTTGAAGAAGAAAGTATTGCTGTCGCCGAAGCGGCTCCCGATGCTCCTTCCCTGCCGGAGCTACCGGTAGTAAAGGCTAAACCCGCAAAGCCAATCAATATGCGTGACTCCTTGAAACTGGACCCGAAAAAGGGTGCGGTCGTACAGAAAAAATACAAAGGGACTGTTCCGGCAGCCGATGGCCCCGGTATCGTTTACGACCTGACTTTATTCTATCAGCAAGATAGCGATGACGGAGTTTATGCACTGGACGCCACTTATCTGGAAGCAGAAAACGGCAAAGACCAGACATTCACTTCTACCGGTAAACGCCAGGTAAAAAAAGGAACTCCTGCCGATGCAAGCGCAATCATATATGAACTGATTCCAAGTGACGGCAGTATGGTATTTTATTTCCAGGCAGAAGGGGATAGCCTGACCATGTTGAACCAGGAATTACAAAAAGCCGCCTCCGACCTTAATTACACGCTAAAACTCGTACAATAATTGATACATCTTCACAGCACATCTTTGTATAAATAGAAAAGAGGCACCCCGAAAGAAATCGGAATGCCTCTTTTGTTTATTTCTCAATTGTCAATTTATTTGATTCCCAACTTAGCTTTGATTGCTTTAGGAAGTGCATCTTTGTGAACGACGATGTTCATGGTCTTGTAACGGACAAATGCTTTGGATGCATACCAGATACCTTCATACTTATTGGAAGTACCCCAAGAGTTCTTCACCATGTAGTACTCGTTACCTTCCTGGTCTTTAGCGATACCATAAATCTGCATGCCGTGGTCATCAGTCGTTTCGTAGTTATCATAAGCCAGCTGGCGTTCTTCCTGTGTACACCATTTCTGCGGTTGAGGCTTTGTATTCAGTTTCTTTTCTTCCGGTTTCAATTTCAACCAATGGGCCATGTCGGAACCGCTTAGTTCCTGAACTTTTTCATTGTCAGGCATAACGGCTACACCATCACGGGTAAAACCAGATTCGCTTACATCAGAACCCCAGGCAATTGTATAACCGGTATTGATAGCATTGTCGAACACTTCCATCAATTCGTCGATAGGCAAGTTGTAAGACAATCCATGACGCCAGTTATCCTGAACCTCGATCGGGAATTGAGTATAGAACGGACGATGTGTATAAGAAGTCAAAGACACATAGTCGGAAGGATTCAAACCGGTAGACTTATAAAAAGACTGCGGAGTATATTCTTTACCTTTATAAGTAAACTTCTCAGGAGCCTTGCCTAAATAAATTTCGTGAACGGCAGCAACTGCTTTTTTCCACAACATGGCGTTATTTTCATCTGATTGCAATTTACGCAGTTTGCCTTTGGCAACAGCAGCGACCATTGCATCCGCAAGGGCGGAAAGTTCGGTATGGTTGCTCAACGTATCACCATACATCACACCCGGACGCATTTCTTCTTCCGGAACCAGGCCGAAAGCTTCCATTCCATAAATCACGTCATAGAAAGAACCACCTTGCGAAAAGGAAACATCTCCGTGAGTACGCACAGCAGCATCCGCACGATCCAGATAAGTATTGTAAACCGTAAACATTTCGGATAAATCATATTCACCCTTTCCCATACGAAGCAATTCCGATTCCAGGAATGCCATTGTCGAGTAACACCAACAAGTTCCGGCGCGATTCTGGTTCTTAATCGAAGTGATCGGATTCTCCTTTACTGTCGTAAAAACAAACCCTTCTTCATTTTCTTTCTTCTCTGATTCTTGTGCATGGATTGTTGCAGACATCGTCATGGCGAACAGCATACCAACCGCAATAATTGTCTTTTTCATGTAAATCTATTTATATTATGTTATTAGATTAATTTTGAAGGGCAAAGATACGATTAAATTGACAATGGGCAATGGACAATTGACAATTTAAACTGTATCTTTGTCAGACATAATAACTGTAACATAAGAAAACATGAAAATCACAATTATCGGTGCCGGAAATATCGGCGGTGCCATAGCACGAGGATTGGCAAAAGGTCATATGTTTAAAGCATCAGACATCACTTGCACAGCACAATCAGATGCAACTCTGGAAAAGATAAGGAATACTAATCCAGATTTCGTCCTGTCTTTGGACAATGTAGAAGCGGTCAAAGGTGCCGATATCATCATCATTGCTGTAAAACCCTGGCGCGTGGAGGAAATTATCGATCAAATCAAAGGTGTACTCAACTACGACAAACAGATCATCGTTTCTGTTGCCGCAGGTATCACATTCGATTTGTTGAACACCTATCTGACCAAAAACACGGGGTTCGACGATTGCCTGGTTACCCCGACTATTTTCCGTATCATGCCGAATACGGCGATCGAAGTGCTCAGCAGTATGACCTTCGTAGCCGCCCGTAATGCTTCTAAGGAGCAAACAGACTTAATCGTTACTATCTTCAACGAATTGGGAAATGCGATGTTGGTCGAAGAACGCCTGATGTCTGCCGGAACAGCTTTGGCTTCCAGCGGAATTGCATTCGCCCTGCGCTATATCCGCGCCGCCATTGAAGGCGGTGTCGAATTAGGCTTTTACCCGAAACAGGCACAGGAAATTGTAGTTCATACGGTAAAAGGGGCTGTCGATCTCTTATTAGAAAACAAAAGCAATCCTGAAATGGAAATCGATAAGGTTACAACTCCAGGGGGTATCACCATCAAGGGGTTGAACGAAATGGAACTCTCCGGCTTCACTTCTTCCGTCATCAGGGGGCTGAAAGCAAGCAAGTGAAGGGGGGCAAATATCGGTATTCAGAGGACGCAGACAACGCAGACTAGCGCAGACGACGCAGATATATAATTATCAACAAAATAAATCTGCGTCCGTCTGCGTATTCTGCGTTATCTGCGTCCAGTAATGTCAGTTTGATACACCTCTCTTTCTTCGGTCCAATTCAGACTTCAGCATACGAAGTTCACGGCTAGTTTGTCCGGCAACCGAAGTATTTTCCTCGGCACGGCGGATCAGGTACGGCAAAACATCTCGTACTTTTGCATACGGCACATATTTGGTTACGTTATAGCCTTCATGGGCCAGGTTGAAAGAGATATTGTCACTCATCCCAACAGTTGAGCGAAGAAGATACGGGAATCATCGCGCTTCAAGCCTTTTTCATCTATCAATTGGGCCAATTTATAATTACTCTCCTCATTATGCGTCCCCATAAACATTTCGAAACGATCAAGATGATCCATTGTGAAGCGGACAGCCTCGTCAAAGTTCTCGTCCGTTGCCTGCTTATTCTTACAGATCGGATCGGGATATCCCAAAGCTGCAGCCCTGGCACGCTCGGCTTCCATATAAGCGCCACGTACGAATTTCACACCGGCAATATATCCTTTCTCTTTCGCATCATCCAAAATGCGGCGTAAATAGGGCATACGGTCATGACGATACATCTGCAAGGTTGCAAATACAATCGCACGCTTCTTATTATATCTGCGCATAGCCTCATCGGTCAAAGTGTCGATGGCATCCTGAAAACAATAGTCCTCAGCATCCACAATCAAGCGCACGTCATTGTCGTAAGCACGCTGGCAAAAAGCCATAAAGCGTTCCTTGAATTCACGGTAGGCTTTTACTTCTTCGATGGTCAGCTCCTCCCTCTTTTCGGATACTTTGGCAAGAAGTTCGTCCGTTATGATGGTGGACGGTTTGAATACGGCATAGGCCAGATTATCATTTCCCTTTGCAAAATCGATCGAACGTATGGTTTCCTCAAAAGTAGCCTGTATTCCTTCGGGCGTTTGCTCTCCTTCGGCTGAAAAGTCCAAGGTGGAACGTACATTGAACTTCCGCAGATGGTCGATCGCCTTTGTACAATCCTGCAACGTTTCACCTCCGACAAATTGCTTGTATAAAGTCGGTTTGACAGCCCATCCTAACGGGAAATGAATCTTCAAAGCAATATTACTTGCCACACTGGCACATTTTACCAGCCACGGATATTTGATTGTGTTGAACAGCCAATAAGCATTTTTCAGTTCGGACTGCGATTTGGCAGAGAAAGCAATTTCGGTATTATTAAAATCTAACATGGTATTTGATATTAGTTGACAGTTAACGTATAAATAATAAGCAGGAACACCGTTTTACAAAATGTGCCAATTACCAATTCATAAGAGAAACTCTTTCATTGGTATATTGGCACATCCTGATTTATCGGTTCATTATTCGGATTAATTACTTTTCTCCAAGAAACGGATAACCATAGCTTGTCGGCGGAACTAACGCCTCTTTGATACAGCGGGCATTTGTCCAACGGATCAAGTTCAACGGTCCTCCGGCTTTATCATTCGTACCCGAAGCACGCGAGCCGCCAAACGGCTGCTGGGCAATGACAGCGCCTGTCGGTTTGTCGTTGATATAGAAGTTACCCGCCGCATAACGCAATTTATTGAATGCCATATCGATCGCATAACGATCACGTGCAAAAATAGAACCGGTCAAACCATACGGAGATGTACGGTCGCAGAGTTCGAGTGTTTCTTCATATTTATTATCATCATACACATAGATCGTGATAACCGGACCGAAAATTTCCTCCACCATGCTCTTGAACATCGGATCTGTCGTTTGAATCACAGTCGGTTCAACAAAATAACCTACAGACTTATCCCCATTTCCTCCGAAAACGATTTCTGCATCAGGGGACTGCTTTGCATAATCGATATAGCTCATGATGTTGTCGAACGAAGCTTCATCGATAACCGCATTGATAAAGTTCGTGAAGTCTTGGACATCTCCCATTTTGATTTCTTTCAACATATCACCGACATATTCCTTCACTTCTTTCCAGAGTGAAGCAGGGATATAGCACGTGAACCTGCCGAACATTTCTGCCCTTGGTACTCAAACGCACCACGCACGATAGCAGTTGCAACATCCAAAGCCGGAGCAGAAGGATGAACGAAGATAAAGTTCTTGCCGCCTGTCTCGCCGACAATCTTCGGATAAGATTTATAATGTCCCAAATTCTCACCGATCTGCCGCCAAAGGGTATTAAATGTAGAAGTGGAACCTGTGAAATGGAAACCACCTAAATCACGGCTGGCCGTCACGACCTTGCCGATCACGCTTCCCTGCCCCGGGATAAAATTGACGACACCGTCGGGCAAACCGGCTTCCTGAAATACTTTCATCAGGAAATAATTGGAATGGATAGCTGTCGTCGACGGTTTCCAGACGGCCACGTTTCCCATCATAGCAGGAGCCATGTTCAAGTTAGAAGCAATAGAGGTAAAGTTGAACGGCGTGAGCGAGAACACAAAACCTTCCAAAGCACGATATTCCATACGGTTCAGTATACCTGTTTCCGAATAAGGCTGGTCGGCGTATACCTGGCTGGCATAGAACGTACTGAAACGAAGGAAATCGATCAATTCGCAAGGCGCGTCGATTTCCGCCTGGAACGGATTCTTGCTTTGTCCCAACATGACGGAAGCGTTCAATATATAACGATATTTAGTGGAAAGCAATTCTGCCACACGCAGCATGACGGAAGCACGTTCCACCCAAGGAAGTTCGGACCATTCCTTATGCGCCTTCATGGCTGCATCGATAGCCATCTGCACTTCTTTCTCCCCAGCCTTATGATAAGTTGCCAAAACATGATGGTGGTCATGAGGCATTACGACTTTGCCGGTATTGCCTGTACGGATTTCTTTACCTCCGATAACTAATGGTATATCCCATTCTTCAGAAGAGAGCTGTGCAAGCGCCTTTTTCAAGGATGCTTTTTCACTTGAACCGGGAGCATAGGCTTTTACCGGCTCGTTAATAGGTTTGGGGAAACTAAAAATTGCGTTGTCCATAGTATCTGTTATTTATTAAGTGTTCAAAGGCTGATTATTTCAGCGCCGTAAACATAATCAATAATTTTTTAAAATAATAGACAGAAGCGTTAAATTAAATTTAAATCAAAATGCGGGGATATTCTCGTCCGGCCTCAACAATTCAAGCCGTAGAGTTGTTATCTTTGCATATTAATCATCTTAAATGTAAAGCATATGGCTATAAAGAGTGTTTGGATAGAAGAAGATTGTATCGCTTGCGGTACATGCGAAGGTATTTGTCCCGAAGTATTTCAGGTCACGGATCGCTCACGTGTAAAAGAAGGAGTTGACTTCAACGATTATGAAGAAGGCATAAAGGAAGCTGCCGAAAGTTGCCCGGTCAGTGTTATCAAATATGATTAAGAATCTTTCTTGCACGATGTCATAGTTTATAATAAATTAATATTCAGCAATCTAAAGTTTCCCCGCATAGAAAACTCCCGTTCCCATAGCGGGGAACGGCTGTTTCCTATGCGGGGAACTGTCATTTCCTTAGCAGGAAACGACGATTTCCTACTAAGGAAACGACCACTGCCTAAAAGCCCCCTCCTATACGTCCCGTCAAAAATAACCAAATAACATTATATACTTCTTTCCTTAGACATTTTGCTTTTTATTTCTATCTTTGGAGCATCATAAATATAATAATTAACGGAGATGAACGAACAGATAAAACAAATTGCGGAGCGTTTGGCCGGACTTCGGGATGCATTGGAAATCACGCCTGAAGAAATGGCCGGGGTTTGCAACCTGACTCCCGAACAGTATATGAAGCTGGAAAGCGGTACTGTAGATATTTCAGTAAGTGTATTGCATCAGATTTCGCAGGCCTACGGCGTAGAACTGACGACACTGATGTTCGGTGACGAACCGAAGATGAGCAGTTACTTCATTACCCGTAAGGGAAAAGGCATCGCTGTAGAGCGGACCAAAGCCTATAAATACCAGTCACTTGCCGCCGGTTTTGCCGGTCGTAAAGCAGACCCGTTCATGGTTACCGTCCACCCAACATCTGACGATACACCGATTTATCTGAACTCGCATCCCGGACAAGAATATAATATGGTACTGAAAGGACGCCTACAGCTACAGATCAATAACAAAGAACTGATACTGGAAGAAGGCGACAGTATCTATTTCAACTCCGAACTGCCGCATGGAATGAAGGCACTCGATGGAGAAAAGGTTAGTTTTCTGGCCATAATACTGTGATGATTTATGAATTATAATTCACAATTACCATCATGTTAGAAAGATTCATAGACAAAACGACTTTCGAGTCGCAAGAAGATTTTAGAAAGAATTTCAAGATAAAAGTCCCGGAGAACTTCAACTTCGGATATGACGTAGTAGATGCATGGGCGGAAGAAGCCCCCGATAAGATTGCGCTTTGCTGGACAAACGACCAGGGGGAACATATCGATTTCACCTTTGCCGACCTGAAGAAACAGACCGACCGGACAGCCGCCTATTTCCAGTCGCTGGGGATCGGCCACGGTGATATGGTCATGTTGATATTGAAACGCCGTTATGAATTCTGGTTCTCGATTATCGCGTTGCATAAATTGGGAGCTGTGGTGATCCCCGCTACTCACCTGTTGACAAAGAAAGATATCGTCTATCGTGCGAATGCCGCCGATATCAAGATGATCGTCTGCGCGGGCGAGGAAGTGATCACCAAACATATTATCGACTCGTTGCCCGATTCCCCCTCTATAAAGAGTGTTGTTTCGGTGGGTCCCGACATACCCGAAGGATTCGAGGATTTCCACAAAGGCATCGAAAACGCGGCTCCGTTCGTACGGCCGGAACATCCGAATAGCAATGACGACATTTCACTGATGTATTTTACTTCCGGTACGACCGGCAACCCGAAGATGGTAGCACACGATTTCACCTACCCGCTGGGGCATATCGTGACTGGAAGTTTCTGGCACAACCTGCATAAAGACAGCCTCCACCTGACGATTGCCGACACCGGTTGGGGGAAAGCCGTATGGGGTAAACTGTATGGACAGTGGATTGCCGGAGCAACCGTATTCGTGTACGACCACGAGAAATTCACACCGGCCGATATGTTGCAGATGATACAGGACTACCGCATCACATCTTTATGTGCACCTCCTACGATCTTCCGTTTCCTGATACGCGAAGACCTGACGAAATATGACCTGTCGTCCCTCCAATATTGTACCATTGCCGGCGAAGCTTTGAACCCTGCCGTATTCGACACGTTCTACAAACTGACAGGCATCAAGCTGATGGAAGGTTTCGGGCAGACAGAAACAACCTTGACCGTCGCCACGTTCCCGTGGATGGAGCCGAAACCCGGCTCGATGGGTGTCCCCAATCCTCAGTACGACGTAGACTTGTTACGCCCGGACGGAACCCGTGCCGAAGATGGCGAACAGGGACAGATCGTGATCCACACTACAAACGGCAAGCCGATCGGTCTTTTCAAGGAATATTACCGGGATGCCGAACGCACACGTGAAGCATGGCACGACGGTCTATACTATACGGGTGATGTCGCCTGGCGTGATGAAGACGGGTACCTCTGGTTCGTAGGCCGTGCCGATGATGTTATCAAGAGTTCCGGCTACCGTATCGGCCCGTTTGAAGTAGAAAGCGCCCTGATGACACATCCGGCGGTTGTAGAATGTGCCATCACTGGTGTTCCGGACGAAATCCGCGGACAAGTGGTAAAAGCCACCATCGTACTGGCAAAGGACTACAAAGAAAAAGCCGGAGAAGCTTTGGTCAAAGAATTACAAGACCATGTCAAAAAAGTGACAGCTCCGTACAAATACCCACGTGTCGTCGAGTTCGTAGACGAACTGCCGAAGACGATCAGCGGCAAAATACGCCGAGTCGAAATCCGAGCAACCGACAATGAAAAGAAACATACAAAATAATGGCCAATTGCCAATCGTCGATTGGCAATTCAACCGTATTGCGGTCAAGATAGGTAGCAACGTGCTCACCCGCAAGGATGGCACGTTGGATATTACCGAATGTCCGCCTTGGTGGATCAAGTGGCCGAACTACATCGGAAAGGCGTAGAGGTCGTCCTTATTTCTTCCGGTGCGGTCGCTTCTGGACGCAGCGAGATAAAAGCCGGCAAAAAGCTGGATTCCGTCTCTGCCCGCCAGTTGTATTCCGCAGTTGGACAAGCCAAGTTGATCAATCGGTATTACGAACTGTTTCGTGAACATGGCATGACTTGTGGCCAGGTACTCACCACGAAAGAGAACTTTGGCAGCCGTACGCATTACCTCAACCAAAAACACTGTATGGAGGTAATGCTCGAAAATAAAGTGATTCCCATCGTGAACGAAAACGACACGATATCGGTTACAGAATTGATGTTCACGGACAACGACGAGCTTTCCGGACTGATCGCCACTATGATGGGAATGGAAGCTTTGATCATCCTGAGCAATATCGACGGAATATATAACGGCAACCCCTCCGACCCGTCCTCTACGGTTATCCGGGAAATAGATGGAGGTAAGGAAGACCTGTCGGAATATGTACAGACCAGCAAGTCATCGTTCGGCCGCGGCGGTATGCTGACTAAATGCAACATCGCGCAAAAGGTAGCCGACGAAGCATCACGGTTATTATCGCCAACGGCAAGAAGGATAATATCCTGGTAGACCTGCTCGCCAAAGACAACCATACCGTCTGCACGCGCTTCATCCCGTCAGACAAACCTGTCAGCAGCGTGAAAAAGTGGATCGCTCACTCCGAAGGTTTTGCCAAAGGAGAAATACATATCAACCTGGGAGCCGAAGAGGCGTTGTTGGGTCCAAAGGCTACCAGCATCTTGTTGGTCGGCGTGACTCGGATCACAGGCGATTTCGAAAAAGACGATATCGTCAAGATCATCAACGAGGAAGGCATCCAGTTGGGAGTCGGATGCGTAGGTTACGACAGTACGGAAGCACGGAAGCTGATCGGTTGCCGGGATAAGAAGCCGTTGATACATTACGATTATTTGTATCTGGATTAAATAGAAGAGAGTATGAAAAAGTATTGGTTATCATTCGCATCAGTCCTAATGATTATAGTAGGACTCCTTAGAGGTATGGGAGGCGTCACCCTTTTAACACAAGGGGATAAAGTGAATTTGGGACTGCCCGTTACAGCTTCGCCGACCGAGTTGAAAATAGCACCTACGGCCTGATTGCGGTATGCCTCCTGCTTGTCATCTCCGCTGTTAGCCTGACAATACGAAGGCTTGTATCGAACTACGCATTCTGTTGGGCGAGCCTCTTGCTGTTCCTCGCAAGTGCCTTATCAACGGCTTCCTCCTATTCGGCCATCCGTTAGGTAGCGGCCAGCTTATCAACTGGGGTGTCAGCTTCGTCATCGGGCTTTGCCTCGTATTAGGAAAAGATTCCGTCCATTCGAAATACATTCAGGAATACGAAAAATAACAATGATCATACGACCATGATTAACGAATTATTGCAACAGACCCTTGCCGCTTCGCGCCAGCTCGTCATGTTGGACGATGTCACCATCAACCGCATCCTTACAGACACGGCTTCGGCTTTGTTGTCGCACCAGACAAAAGTCTTGACCGCCAACGCCGAAGATTTGCAACGCATGGACCCGGCAAATCCGAAATACGATCGCTTGAAATTGACGGAAGAACGTCTCGCAGGTATTGCAGGAGATATGAAGAACGTCGCCTCTCTACCGTCACCTCTAGGAAAACTATTAAGCGAAACAACACGACCGAACGGTATGGTGATCCGGAAAATAACTGTCCCTTTCGGCGTGATCGGTGTCATCTACGAAGCACGCCCGAACGTCACCTTCGATGTTTTTTCTCTCTGCCTCAAAAGTGGAAATGCCTGCGTACTGAAGGGAGGTTCCGATGCTGATAGTACCAACCGTGCCTTAGTGGCGATCATCCATAACGTACTGGCAAAACAAGGCGTCAATCCGGCTGTTTGTACGCTCCTTCCGCCCGACCGCGAAGCGACGACTGAGCTGTTGAACGCTGTTGGCCTGGTGGACCTTATCATTCCGCGGGGCAGTAGTTCGCTGATCAATTTTGTCCGCGACCATGCCCGCGTGCCGGTTATCGAAACGGGAGCCGGTATCTGCCACATCTATTTCGACAAGGACGGCGACAAAGAAAAAGGACGCGAAATCGTCAACAATGCCAAGACACGCCGCGTCAGCGTCTGCAACGCTCTGGACTGCCTGATCGTCCATCACGACCGGTTAGACGACGTGACTTATCTGTGCGGCAAGCTGTCCGACAGCAACGTCGTTATCTATGCCGACGAACCGGCCTTTGCCGTTCTTTCAGGACACTATCCTGCCGCTTTACTTCAGCCGGCTATAGCAGACAGCTTCGGTACCGAGTTCTTAGACTACAAAATGGCGATCCGTACAGTCTCCTCCTTGGATGAAGCTCTGCAACATATCGCCCGCTACAGTTCGAAACACAGCGAAAGCATCGTCAGTGAATCGACAGAAACCATCCGCCATTTCCAACAAATGGTCGATGCCGCCTGCGTCTACGCCAATGTATCTACAGCTTTCACCGACGGGGCACAATTCGGATTCGGAGCTGAAATAGGTATCAGTACACAAAAGTTACATGCCCGAGGGCCAATGGCATTACCAGAGTTGACGACCTACAAGTACATCATCGAAGGAGACGGACAAATACGAAAGTAGCCCCTGCTTCAGCGTTTAGTATTATCATATGACACTGATAATACAGATATAACAGTATTGCTATAAATCTGAAATCATTGTTTATCTTTGTAGGCAGAACAATTTTAAATGAGACATGATATGAGAAACTTCACTTGTGTACAGGATTTGGGCAACCTCAAGCAGGCGCTCGCCGAAGCTTTCGAGATTAAGAAAGACCGTTATCAGTTTACCGAGCTGGGCAAGAACAAAACGTTATTGATGATATTCTTCAACTCCAGCCTCCGGACCCGCCTCTCAACCCAGAAGGCAGCCATGAATTTAGGCATGAACACGATGGTGCTCGACGTGAACCAGGGTGCCTGGAAACTGGAAACCGAACGCGGTGTGATTATGGATGGCGACAAACCTGAACATCTCTTAGAGGCGGTTCCGGTCATGGGATGCTATTGCGACGTGATCGGCGTACGTTCATTCGCTCGTTTTGAAAGCAAGGAAGATGATTACAACGAAAAGATATTGAATCAGTTCATTCAATACTCCGGCCGTCCGGTATTCAGTATGGAAGCGGCTACCCGCCATCCGTTGCAGAGTTTTGCCGACCTGATCACCATCGAAGAGTATAAGAAGACAGACCGTCCGAAGGTCGTCATGACTTGGGCTCCGCATCCTAAATCGCTCCCACAAGCTGTTCCGAACAGTTTTGCCGAATGGATGAACGCAACAGATTATGAATTCGTGATTACCCACCCGGAAGGCTACGAACTGGACCCGAAATTCGTCGCGGGCGCCCGTGTGGAATACGACCAGAAAAAGGCATTCGAAGGCGCGGACTTCATCTACGCTAAAAACTGGTCGGCTTATGCAGATCCCAATTACGGCAAAGTTCTTAACATGGACCGTAACTGGACTGTCGATTCCGAAAAGATGGCGCTGACCAATAATGCCTATTTCATGCACTGTCTACCCGTCCGCCGCAACATGATCGTAACGGACGACGTAATCGAAAGCCCCCAAAGTATCGTAATTCCTGAAGCCGCCAACCGCGAAATCTCGGCACAGACGGTATTAAAGAAGATATTGATGGGATTGCAATAAGAATCCCATCAAATCTCGGTTACTCATTCCAATAACGTATCCCCCTCTGCTTTCCTGCAACTTATTACCAAATTATTTGTTTTATCATAAAGCATAAAACACAGGAGAGCATGGGGTTCAACATTGCAGACACAGGTAAGAAAAGAGTCGTTATCATTGGCGGGGGCTTTGGGGGATTAAAGCTTGCCAACAGACTTAAGGGTAGTAATTTCCAAATCGTATTGATTGACAAGAACAACTATCACCAGTTCCCGCCATTACTTTATCAGGTAGCCTCTTCCGGACTCGAATCGAGTTCCATATCTTTCCCTTTTCGCAAGATATTCCAAAAACGGAAAAACTTCTTTTTCCGGCTTGCCGAAGTGAGAGCGATCGTACGGGAAAAGAACCTTGTGCAGACCTCTATCGGCGAGTTGAAATATGACTACTTGATCATAGCTTCCGGCACAGTCACCAACTTTTTCGGAAATGAGGTTATCGAAAAACAGGCACTGCCGATGAAGACCATCGAAGAGGCTCTTATCCTGCGTAACACGCTTCTTTCCAATTTCGAAAAAGCGACAATCTGTACCAACCCGAAAGAAAAGCAAGCCTTGATGAACATTGTTATCGTGGGAGGCGGTGCTACTGGTGTCGAAATATCGGGTGTTTTAGCGGAGATGAAACATTTCGTCCTCCCGAAAGATTATCCCGACCTAAAACAGTCGGAGATGAACATTTTTCTGGTGGAAAGTTCCCCTCACCTGCTCGCCGCCATGTCGGAAGAAGCCTCCGTCCACGCAAAAAGTTTTCTGGAAGGAATGGGAGTAAAAGTCATACTGCAAAAGAAGGTCATCGATTACAAAGAGGGTAAAGTAATCCTCGATGACGGCAACTCCATCGAAACGAAAACAGTTGTCTGGGTCAGTGGTGTAACCGCTACCCGATTCGAACAGATAGAGAATAAAGAATTGGGACGAGGCGGACGCATTCTCGTCAACGAATATAACCAACTTCCTGGTTCCCAAAACGTCTTCGCCATCGGCGATGTCTGCCTGCAAACCGAAACCAACTATCCCAACGGACACCCTCAAGTGGCCCAGGTTGCCATTCAGCAAGGTATCCTGCTTGCCGATAACCTAAAACGCCTCGAAAAAGGCAAGACTTTAAAGCCATTCCATTATAAGAATCTCGGAACCCTGGCAACTGTCGGCCGCAACAAAGCGGTAGCCGATCTCCACAAAATAAAACTGCACGGTTTCTTCGCTTGGCTAGTGTGGATGGGTGTACATCTGCGTTCCATCTTAGGAGTAAAGAACAAGATCATGGTCCTAATCGAATGGGTGTGGAGCTACTTCACCTACGACCAGTCCATACGATTAATCCTGTTCATCCCGAAGAAGAAACAGAACAAACAGGAAGAATAACACTCGGTAACCTACAAGTTATACGTCAACGTCACCCAAGTCACCTGAGCGTCACGATTGCGGATCTGGGTCATTTGCAAGTCTTTCGTATCAACGATCGTTGTTTCTTCGAGACCACCTAAAATATTATTGATACTCAGGTTGGCACGTAGCTTGCGGTTCATGAAATATTGGGAGATACCGGCATTGACACTGGAACGGTGCTCGATCTTTCCTTGAGGGGTAAGCTGGTCGGAAATGTAAAAGCCATCAAGTTGCAACTCCGTCGTCGGGGTGATACTAATGTTGACAGAGCCTTTGATATCACCGCAAACCATTGACTTCTTTTCGTCATAACCAATCGTACGTCCATCAATCTCATCCCGGTAGATATCGCCGGATAAGCCAATCGACAAAATACGAACCGGCTGCCAGGTTCCGGACAGTTCAAAACCGAACGTCTGACTATGGCCGATATTCTCCTTTGTCCAGATCGTCCCGCTTGCACCCGCATTCTCCACCTTATCCATGATACGGTTCCTCTTATTCCGGTAATAAAAGCTCGGTGACAACCGGAAGACAGAAGTAGCATACGAATAAGACAATTCGATCGAATGGATCATTTCGTCTTTTAAATCCGGATTACCTCTCCAAATATGCGTAGCATCGCTACGATCAGTAAACACATTCAGGTAACTACCATAAGGTCTGATTACGCGTTGCACGTAGCTGAAAGCCAACTCCCCAACTTTATCCGTCTGGTAACCGAACTTCAAACGGGGGAAGAGGTGAAAACGGGAAGTGCTCTTAACCATCGGGATCTTTTCAAGCACATCGTCGGTCTGATAACGCGTATCTATCTTTTGCCAGTTCAGTTCGCCTTGTACGCCTACTTCAGCATAGAAGCTGCTCCACCTCTTTTCCAAAGCGGCAAGCAACAAATTCGTACGGCGATTAAAGTTATATTCATTTCCCTTTTGCAAGTCGGACTGCCACTCTCCGGCAGCCAGTTTATTCCCGAAAGCATGATAACTCTCATCCTTGAAACGCCCGATGTATCCTACCCGCAAGCGCCAATCATCGGCAAGAAGTTTACCGTAAACGACAGACAGGTAATAATTATTCTTATTCTGATTGACATAATAGTTGTCCTCAGCGATAATCTTGCCCGTTTCCGGCTTCTCGTTCTTGTATTCGTTATCTTCGTCATACCCGAAATTATTGTAATTGAACACGACACTCAAACGATCCTGAGGAGTGTCGAAGGTGTGGTTCCAACGTGCTTCAGCAGCATACGCTTCCTGGCGCTGATCATTATAACGATGACGGAACATCACCGGTTGCAGATTTCCATCCACCAACTTACTGTTATGAATTTTCCCATAGCGGCTATAGTCCATCAGACTGTACAGACCGTAGACTGTAAGCAGATCATTAGCAGTCAAGTCGTATCCAATACTCAAATCAGCCAAATGCACATCAGGCCTGGCGGACGCATTATTGTTCATGACAGTCGTCCCAGCCTTATTCGTCGTCGATTTACTGAACGTACGTTTACGAAATTCGCGACGATAATTGTACTTTCCGACAATATGAAACTTACCCGGATGCAGATTCAGGATCACACCAGCATTATAGCGTTCTTGAAATCCAGCTCCCAAGGTCAGGGTGAGCGGAGAATCACCGGCCGTATAAACTGCGGGCGATAAGTTCAGGATTCCCGCATCCCCATCCGGAATCAGTTCGACAGAAGGAGTTGCCGTCATCGATACCCTGCCAAAAAACAACGCTGGAAGCTGAATCAGCATATCCCCGCTATATTCTTCCATCAGCCCATAGGGCACTCCGTTTATCAACAGGCCGGGATTGCAGGAACCACGAAAAACAATTCCTCCCTCGATATCCGTCACAACGGAAGGCAGCAGACGAAATACATCAGCTGCCGTCCCAGTTAGGCCACTCAGATTACTGTCCACCCGCAGGCGTTTCACTTCTCCGCCAGTCAGACCGCCAAAGCGCTTTCCCTGAATTTCGATACTTTGCAACGAGACAGTTTTATCTACAGGAGTCTGTGAAAAAGCAAACAGACTCAGACTGGCAATAGCCGGAAGAAGTAATAGCGTTCGTTTCATATACATAAATTACATAGGTTTAAAAACAAAAAAGTCTGTATGTTACACGCATACAGACTGTCCTCATCACTGATTGCTGAATGATTATTCAGCAGGAGCAGCTTCAGTTTCAGCCGCCGGAACTTCAACAGCAGTTGAATCACCTTCAGCAACTGTAGCCTCTTCTGTTGTAGCTTCTTCAGCAGGAGCAACCACTTCTTCTATTGTAGCTTCTGTTTCAGTTTCTGCAACTTCAGTGTTCTCTGCTGATTTGTTGCCACAAGATACGAATGATACAGCTGCGATAACAGCAGCAAATGCAACTAACTTTTTCATTTTGTTTTTTAATTTAAACGGTCTATAATATCTTCTTGTCTTAAAACGATGCAAATGTATGTATTAATCAAACATGTTGTACAACATAGTGTTCTTTTTTTTTAAATATTTTCCACACAGGCAACAACAAGCTGATTTACAGACCAAATAAATCAATCAATAGTTGCTATACAAATACCGCTTAATACTTTTCTTAGGCGTCTTTTCGAATTCTGTCGGATACAATTGCAGGGCAGATACAGCTTCGTAAGGAGCTAAAAGTTTGTTAAGTTCGATCCGGTTCTGCTCCATGATGATCGGAAGGTCTTCGTGCGAAACTCCCGTACTGTCCACCGTATCATAATCCGGATAAACAAGTCCCACCAGCTTACCATTCTTTTCGATTATGATGCTTTCCATTACGAACGGCAGATTGTTCAGTTTCGATTCGATCTCTTCCGGATAAATATTCTGTCCGCTAGCTCCCAAGATCATCGTCTTGCTACGACCACGGATATAGATACGGTTGTCAGCGTCAATTGTCCCCAGATCACCTGTACGCAGCCAACCGTCCTCCGTAAAGACTTTGGAAGTCGCTTCCTCGTTCTTATAATAGCCTTTCATCACATTTTCACCGCTTACTTGAATTTCCCCAACCTTATTATAGGGGTCTTCCGAGTCGATACGCACCTTCATGATACCCTTCAATATCTGGCCGCATGATCCGGGTACATACTCGTCATTATGGTCATAGCTGATCAGTGGTCCACATTCCGTCATACCGTAACCGATCGTGAACGGAAATTTGATCTTATAAAGGAAGTTCGTTACCTCTTCATTCATGGCAGCCCCTCCCACGATCACTTCACGAAAACGTCCTCCGAAAGCATCGACCAGCTTCTTTCGGATCTGTGCATAGATACGGGAGTCCAGCAACGGGATATTCAATGCCACCTTCATCGTCGTCTTGCTAAGTTGCGGCAGGATCATCTTCTTGTAAATCTTCTCCAAGATCAACGGAACCGTCAGGATCAAATTTGGTTTCACTTCTTCGAAGGCTTTCAACAAAATTTTGGGAGAGGGCACTTTACCCAACAGGTAGACATGCGCCCCGACAGCCATCGGTACCAAGAAATTGAACGCGCAACTATAGCATGCGCCAACGGCAAGAAACAGAGTTCGCGTTCCCCCCTGTACAACACGCCAAGCTCGATGCCGTACATCACATTGCCCGCCAGGTTGTTTCCTGTAAGCATGACACCTTTGCTGAATCCAGTCGTGCCGGAAGTATAGTTCAACAAGACCACTTTGTCGTTATCCAGTTCCGCATATTTGATATCGTCCTTGCCGAAACCGTTCGGATACTTCTCCGCCATCTTCTCATCCATCCCTTTCAAGAGCTTCTGAATGCTTTCACCATCGCGCTGATGCAGGCAGCGGAAATCGGACAGCGAAAAAACACCACGCACGTCCTCGATCATCTCTTCTTCCAACGTATCCCAAATACGGTCGCTGACAAAAAGGAAAACCGATTCAGAGTGATTGATAATATGGTGTACATCGTTCGGACTGAAGTCCTGCAAAATAGGTACTATAATTGCCCCGTACGTCACAGCAGCCATGTAAACAATACACCAGCGAGCACTATCTTTTCCGATCAGAGCAATCTTATCCCCCCGCCGTATCTGGCATTCTTCAAATAGGATGTGGATACGGGCAATCTCCTTAGCCACGTCGGCGAAAGAAAAAGTCGTCCCTTTGCTGTAATCCGTCAGGGCAGGCAGTTCCCAGTTTTTCTTGAAACTTCCCTCATATATTTTGATAAAATTCTCTTGTATCATATTGCACACTGTATTATAATTGCGCAAAAATACAGACTATCCGACAAATACACAACAGATAGCCAGAGTTTAACCCTTACAACAAAATATAAGGAACAATGCATCCCCGCTACAAGAAAACTTATCTGTATGGGCATAAAAAGATAAGAGTGCCTACTAATTCTATAATCAGTGACTGTGATTATGTAATCAGTACCACCGATTATATAATCAGTGCCAGTGACTATGTAATCGCTGCCGCCGATTACAGAATTAGTAGGCATTTAAGAAAGAATTATTCGGAACGAAAAAGGGATTTCTCTCCATAGAAGTAAGAAATTGTTGTCGTCGAATTAGGTGTGGTTGTCCTGAAATGATAATCTATAACTCCCAAATAAACAAAATTTTCCCTATCTTTCGGCGGCCTAATAATATGATATATGAACAAATGGATACTGCTACTATGCGGAGTATTGGCTGGTTGCCAGCACTCTCATAAACAAAAGACAGGCGATGCGGTCTGCCAAACAATCAATATAGCCCCCGTTTTCGATAGAGAGCCGACCGAAATAAAACTGGACGAATGGGCGGAAAACGTACGTTTCATCCCGTTGGAAACAACAGACTCCGTATTATTGACCGGATACATTCCGCAGATTGTCTATCACCAGGACAAGCTGGTTGTCTTCAACAACGATAAAATATACCTGTTCAATCCAGAAGGAAAATTTATCCGGATAATCGGTACTAAAGGTGAAGGACCGGAAGAATACCTATCCGCCGGCAATCCGAAGATAACCCCGGAAGGCATCCGTATCGACGACAGCAGCAAATGGCTCAAAACATACGGTTGGGACGGCAAATGGAAACAGACAACAACCGTCCCTTCCCATAAAAATATCAGAGAAGTGCTTTCCCTACCCGACGGGCGCAATATCGGATACGTCCAGAATATCTCAGGCAAAGAGCCGATACGGATGTACTTGTTCCGCGACTCGGCCGTACTGGACTCGATCGCATACACCCGGAACTTCGAGCCAGGAGAAATCACGATAGTGTTCTACAACGAATGCAAGGTTTTCTCCACCCCGACCGACAACTATGTGAAGGAAATGTTCAACGACACGATTTTCCTGATCACAAAAGAGAACACGCTTATCCCACGCTGGGTAGTAGATGCAGGAAAATACAAGTTGGAAGAGGGTGGACGCTACCGGTTACAAGACCCGCGTAACAACCTGTTCAAGGAAAAAAATGCGGCACAGATCAATGTCGTAGGAAACAGCAAAGACAAATTGTATCTGACAGCCAACCTAAATGGCAACTCCTATCTGATCAGCTACGATGATAAAGAGGGAAAAGTGGAAAGCGTCAAGTTACCTTATCCCGGACATGATTTCGATTTTAAAGAAGGGAACACGTTCGTCCCCCGTTTTACATCCGAAGACGGTCGTTATCTGATAGGCTATGAAGTACAAGAGAACGATGAGAATCCGGTCATTATCCTGGCTGAACGTTAAGCAATCAATAGTATGAACTTGAAAGTATTCATAATAACAGGGATGTGTATACTGAGATGCACACCTATATGTGCACAAGGGACAGGGGCGAACGACACCGTATCCCATCATCCGCTCACTCACGAGGTCGGCTTCGACTTCCGCCCCGTTTACATCATCCCCACCAATGAGTTCTTTGCAGGTGAGAATGCGACATGGCAACCTTTGCGTAAGTCCGTATCAGCGCACCTGAAATACTCTTTCCGGTTTCATCCTGAATCGCATAACGGAAAATTATATCCGCACACCTACCAGGGAATCGGCATTTCATACCATTCTTTCTTTGACAAGGCCGAGATCGGAACTCCTGTTTCGGTATATGCCTTCCAAGGGTCACGCATAGCCCGGCTCTCCTCCCGTCTGTCACTGGATTACGAATGGAACTTCGGAGCCTCCTTCGGATGGGAAAAGTACCATCCGGGAACCAATACCTACAATTATGTCGTAGGGTCGAAGATCAATGCCTATATCAATTTGGGATTTCTGCTGAACTGGCAACTGGCGACGGGATGGCGACTAACGGCAGGCATCGACCTAAGCCATTTCTCCAACGGAAACACCCAGTACCCCAATGCAGGTGTCAATACCGTCGGGGGCAAGATAGGCTTGGTGCACACCTTCGGAGAAAATGCCGGGATGATGATGTCCGACAGGCTAACCACACAACGCATCAAACCGCACATCAGCTACGACATCGTTTTATACGGTGCCTCGAAACGGAAAGGGGTTATCAAGCCAGATGAAGCCTACCTGGCCCCCGGTTCGTTCGGTGTATTGGGATTTAATTTCAATCCCATGTATAACTTCCACAAATATTTCCGTGCCGGAGCATCGCTCGACGTACAATATGACGAAAGTGCCAACATCAAGGAATACGAGGCCGACTATAACGACCAGGCCGAACATCATTTTTACCGTCCGCCATTCAAAGAACAATTAGCTATCGGGCTATCCGTACGAGGTGAACTGGTCATGCCGATCTTCACAATCAACGTAGGCATAGGCTACAATGTTTACCACAAATGCACCGACACACAAGGGATGTACCAAATCCTGGCATTGAAAACATCCATCACACGCGACCTGTTCCTGCACGTAGGGTACCAGTTGAGCAAATTCAAAGACCCCAACAACTTGATGTTAGGGATAGGTTACCGGTTCCACAATAAACGATAAGAATATACTATGTCCAAACATTTTCGCTAAATTTGCGCGATAATTAAAAGACAATGATTGATAAGACTGTTTTTGAGAATAAGATAGCCGCATACTATACCTTAGGATGCAAGTTGAATTTCGCCGAAACTTCGACCATAGGGAAAGTACTTGCCGAACAGGGCGTACGCAAAGCACGTCCGAGTGAAAAGGCTGATATTTGCGTCGTCAACACTTGCTCTGTGACAGAGCTTGCCGACAAGAAATGCCGCCAGGCAATCCGCCGGATCGGCAAACAACACCCGGGGGCGTTCATCGTCGTGACCGGTTGCTACGCCCAGTTGAAGCCGGAAGAGGTTTCGCATATCGAAGGAGTCGACCTCGTCTTGGGCGCCGAGCAGAAGTTAGATATACTCATGTATTTAGACGACTTGAAAAAGAAAGAAGAGGGAGGTGCCGTAATCGCTTCCCAGACGAAAGATATCCGTTCCTTCTCCCCCTCCTGCTCGGCAGACGACCGCACGCGCCATTTCCTGAAAGTACAGGACGGGTGCGATTACTTCTGCTCCTATTGCACCATCCCTTTTGCCCGCGGACGTAGCCGCAACGGGACGATCGCCAGCATGGTAAAACAGGCCGAAGAGGTCGCCGCAAGTGGGGGGAAAGAGATTGTATTGACAGGTGTCAATATCGGCGACTTCGGGAAGAGTACCGGGGAGACGTTTATCGATCTGATCCGGGCACTCGACGAGGTGGAAGGGATCGTCCGCTACCGCATCTCTTCCATCGAACCGAATCTGATCACAGACGAAGCGATCGATTTTGTGGCACATAGCAAACGTTTCGCTCCCCATTTCCATATCCCGTTGCAGAGCGGAAGCGACGATGTACTGAACTCATGCGCCGTCGTTACGACACTACCCTGTTCCGGCATAAGATCGAAAAGATCAAAGAGGTCATGCCACACTCCTTTATCGGCGTCGATGTGATTGTCGGTACGCGAGGCGAAACGGATACCTATTTCGAAGATGCCCGCACCTTTATCGAAAGCCTGGACATCAGCCAACTGCACGTATTCAGCTATTCGGAACGGCCGGGCACACAGGCACTCAAGATCGATTACGTCGTCGACCCGAAAACCAAGCATGCCCGTAGCCAGCAATTGTTGGACATATCCGACCGTAAGCTCCATACCTTCTACGAAACCCATATCGGTAAGCAGGCGAATGTCTTGTTTGAACAAACACGCAAAGGGGGTATGATGCACGGCTTCACCGAAAATTATATAAAGGTGGAAATTCCTTACGACAGTTCACTGGTAAATGAGACCCGGCAGGTCATACTGGAGGGTTGGAACGAAGACAAAACGGCGTTACAGGTTTATTTATAATTTATGATTTATGAATGGTGCACAAATCATAAATCATAAATCACAAATCATCATCATTATCATGTGGAATAAAATACAATATGCGCTTATCTACAGCTGGGTAAAGGTCCATGCACTTTTGCCGATGTGGGCGCTATATATATTATCGGATATTCTCTATGTGCTGATTTATAAGATCATCAGATACAGAGTGAAGGTCGTCAGGCAAAATATGAAAGCCTCTTTCCCTGAGAAATCGGATACCGAACTGCGCCGGCTGGAACGCGAGTTCTACCACCATTTCGCCGACTATGTGGTCGAAACGATCAAGCTCGCCCACATCTCCCTCGAGGAATTGCAACGCCGGGCTTTCCTGAAAAACCCCGAACTGGTAGACAAGCTGATGGAAAAAGGACATACCTGTTTTATCCTCCTGATGGGACATTACGGCAACTGGGAATGGTTTTCCGGCTCTACCTCCCGTTTCCAGGACTCCCGCATCTACCAGATATACCGACCGCTCAGCAACCAGGCTTTCGACCGCCTGTTCATCAACTTACGAACGAAATTCGGCTCCTTCGGAATCAAAAAACAAGATACTGTGCGCGATGTCATCACCCTGAAGAAAAACAAAACCCGCTGTGTCGTGATCTTTATCGCCGACCAGACACCGAGCCGGAACAACTTGCACTATTGGACGAACTTCCTGAACCAGGATTCCTCCATCCTGACCGGCCCCGAACGCCTTGCCCGCAAACTGGATTTGCCGGTCATATTCCTCGATACGAAGCAGGTGAAACGCGGCTACTATACCGTAGATATGAAACTGGTGACCGAGACTCCCAAAGAGACGCCCGAAAACTGGATTACCGAACAATATGCCCGTCTGATGGAAAAATGTATCTTGCGCAATCCGTCGGGCTGGCTTTGGACACATAAGAGATGGAAACATAAGAGAGTTGAAAGTGGAGAATTGAAAGTTGAAAGTTAAATTACACAAAAAAGAACACACAATATGAAAACAAACGAAAACTTTCAACTTTCAACTTTCAACTTCCAACTAAACAAACGCCTTGCCGTCGTTATCCTCAACTGGAACGGCCGGGCACTGATGGAAGAATACTTGCCCTCCGTTGTCGCTTACACGCCCGACGAATGGGCGGATGTAATCGTCGCCGACAACGGCTCTACTGACGATTCCATCGAGATGCTGAAAGCAAAGTTCCCTACGGTCGGTATCATCCGGCTGGACAAGAATTACGGCTTTGCCGAAGGGTATAACCAGGCATTGAAGCACATCGGGCACGAATACACGGTCTTGCTCAACAGCGATGTCGAAGTCACTCCGGGATGGCTGGATGCACCTGTCGCCGCGATGGATACCGACAAAACCATTGCCGGAGTTCAGCCCAAGATACGTGCCCTACGAAACAAGGAATATTTCGAGTATGCCGGAGCGGCAGGGGGATATATGGACCGGTACGGCTATCCATATTGCCGCGGACGTGTCCTGCATGTCGTAGAAAAAGACGCCGGACAATATGACACGCCTGCCGACCTACTTTGGGCCACAGGAGCCTGTCTATTCGTCCAAACAGCGGTCTACAAGGAGGTCGGAGGTCTCGATGCCGGTTTCTTTGCCCACCAAGAAGAAATCGATATGTGCTGGCGACTACGTTCACGTGGCTACCGGCTGGTCTGTACGCCGTCGTCGGTCGTGTACCATGTGGGAGGTGCTACACTAAATGTCGAGAGTCCGCGTAAGACGTTCCTCAACTTCCGCAACAACCTGCTGATGTTATATAAGAATTTACCGGAAAAAGATCTGAAACATGTGATGCGTGCACGTTTCTGGCTGGACTATATTGCCGCCGCCAAGTTTCTGCTGACCGGCCATTATCCGAACGCCCGTGCCGTGTATGAGGCTCGGAAAGCATTCCATGAACTAAAACCATCTTACGAACTGGTCCGCCGTGAGAATCTTGCCAAAACAAAACTTTCCGACATCCCGGAATTACGAAAAAGGAGCCTGATCATAGACTTCTATTTACAAAGGAAAAAGAAATTTACGGAGCTGTAAGCAGAGAGGTTCAAAGGTTCGAGTGCTGCAAAATGTCGATCATGATTGGCTTGAAACCACTCACGAAACACTCTACGGCGATCACCATCAAGATCAATCCCATCAGGCGCATCATGACGTTATTACCCGTCTCGCCCATGTAGCGATTCAGACGTGTAGAAGCGCGGAGGATCAGGTAGGTGATAAAATAGATCAGTCCGATCGTCCCGATCAGGATACACTTCTTTGCCAATGTCACGGCATCATCCATCAGCATCAAGGCATTAGCGATCGCACCGGTCCGCAGAGCATCGGGATGGCAAGGGGCGTAATGGAAATATCGTTCACATACGTCTTCACCTCCTCCTCTTTCAACTTAGCTTTCGCATAACGCGCCTGCAACATGTCGAAACCGATCGTGAAGATGATAATGCCACCCGCAATACGGAACCCGTTTGTCGAAATACCGAAGAACTTGAACAAGAACTGCCCGGAGAAAGTGAAAACCATCAGCGTCAGGAACGACACGATTGTGGCGCGGCGGACAATGGCACGACGCTGCTCCTCACTCATGCCATTCGTCATGGTCAAAAAGACAGGCATCGTACCTAACGGATTTGTCAGCGTAAAAAACGAGGTAAAACATAATAGAAAGAAAGGCAACAACGAATCCATGATAATACTCTATTTTAAATTATTAATGAATAACCTGCCAACAAGATAATATTCCTATGGACCAATGGGATACCTCAAAAGTATTTCCCTTCACTGGCATATTGGCATATGATACATATCGGCATATTTATACTTCATTCCTCCCACACCAGATAAGCAGACACGAGCCAATGGTTCAGCTTATTCCCATCTATCTCGGCCGCTTCAGGAATACTGACCGTGAAGGTATGCTTTCCCGGTCCGATATCCGTCAAGAGAACCTCTTCAGGCATCACATCGGAACCAGGACACCAGTTGGAACGTGACAGATCGGACGATCCTAACGGTTCTTCCACTTTCTTTTCCGAATAACCATCTTTGGCGATATAAGAAGCCAGTCGCTCTTTCAGCCATACACCCGTTGCCGGGTTGAAACGGCGGAAAGAGGCACAATCCGAACGCCAGGGGATGAAGTTTAACACTTCTTTCCCATCGACCGAAACGATATTGCGTTTCTCGACAAATTCATCCCCACCGGAATGGCCGCCATGACCGGTCACGATATATTTCAGCCGGACATTACGGGCACCGGTGGGAATCTCGAAGTCCGTCGACACGTCCCGACGGGCAAAGATATCCGGATAGGTCTGCCCTTCGTAATAAACCGTATTCATCAACGGCTCCACATGGCGGCAGGGTAACGGATCATAGGCCAGGCCGGATTCATCTACATCGACCGTCATACTGGCAATATAGCCCTCCGTCGTCCAGGTGTCGATAAAGATACCGACATAGGCTCCTCCCTCCAAAAGCGGATACAGGTCGGTTATATCCTGTTCCCAGCTAACGCTATCTTCCCAATGGTCGATATAGACCGGCTTACGGTTATGCGTCAAGCTATCATCAGGAGCACTGAAATGTCCTACTCCGAAAGGGGTCATGAAGCGCATCAACTCGACCGTCGGTTTATAATCTTCGCCGGCAACGATCCCGACCATGTGTTCGAGCTTCGTACTATCCACCTCAGGGAACTGCTTCTCTCCCTTAGCAATGTTCAGTAGATTGATACCCGACGCTTCGGCAAGACGAAACAGGAACCGGATTTATCCCAGCGGTCACCGTTGGAAGCAATCGTCACCTTCAATTTGACAGAGACATTCCGTTCGTATTCGGGTAACATTATTTTCTTCAAGATAATACGCCCGTTCACCAAATGATAGATACTGTCCGGTCCCGGCGCATTATAAGCTCCCGGATAGATATCCGGGGCAAACCGTACAGGAGTATCATCAAACACACGTACGGTAAAATCTCCTTTTGCAGGAATTTCCCGTGGCCCGCATGCTGTCAGCAACAACATCCCCGCCAGTAAAAAGAGTAAAACAATCTTTTTCATCATTTGCGTTTAATATTTAGTAAGTTCTTTAAGCAACTGCTTCTGCCCGGCAGACCTGTCGCCATGCACACAAGGACCCGTCACACAACCGCCTTCGCAGGCCATCACTTCGATGAACTGCCCCGGAGCCTTGCCCGTTTTGGCATATGCACGCAACAAAGCGACGTTCTTCTTTGTAAGGTTAGCGACCTGAATCGTGTTGAGGTTAGCGACCTGGTCTTCTTTCAGATACACCTTCACAGCATTGATCACGCCTCCGGTCTGGGCAAATCCATGCGCCTCACGTACAGCATTGAACAAGACGGAGAACGGTTGTGCCTCTTCCACCTTTATATCCATTCCGGTCAGCACCGAGCCTATTTCTTCGAACGTAAGCGTGAAATCCACACACGGATCCATCTTCACCTCTTTCCGCTTCGCCACGCACGGGCCGACGAACACGATCTTAGCATCCGGATATTTCTCCTTCACGATCCGGGCGGTGTAGTACATCGGCGAACCGGTAGTCGAAATATATTTCTTCAAGTCCGGGATATGCTTCTCGGCAAGTTGGATATAAGAAGGACAACAACTGGTCGTCATGAATGGTTGACCTTCCGCCAACTTTTCTTTCAGTTCTTCTGCTTCGTGGCGAGTCGTCTCCATCGCTCCCTGTGCCACCTCGACAACTTCGAGGAAGCCCAGCGATTTGATGGCGCCATAGACCTTCTCTACCGGAGCTGCAAACTGGGCCAGGATAGACGGGGCGACAATAGCCACCATCGGCTCTTTGTTGCGCAGACGTTGCAGGATGTCGAACACCTGGGATATCTCGAAGATCGCCCCGAAAGGACAGGCATTCACGCATTTGCCGCAATAGATACATTTGGATTCGTCGATATGTTCCACTCCGTACTCGTCCTTGCTGATCGCCTTCACCGGGCAAACTTCCTCGCAAGGGATCGGGATATACACGATGGCATGATAGGGACAGTTCTGGTGACATTTGCCGCAACTGATGCAGGTATCATGGTCGATCTCCGCCTGCCCGTTCTTTTTGAAACGGATCGCATCTTTCGGGCAGTTCATATAGCAGCTTCGGGCCACACATCCACGGCAAAGGTTCGTAATCTCATAGTTCACCTGCACACAGGACGAACAGGCTTCATCCACCACGCACATCAGGTTCTCTTTCTTGTTTTCCGAACGCAGCAATGCTTGTTTGGCGTATTCAGACAAAGGTGTCAGTTCGTCGACCTCATCCTGCATATCGAATCCGAGCAGCGGCAGTGTCTTGTATTTCCACACAGCCCGCTCCTTATGCACACAGCAACGGCCGATGACTTTCGACTTACGAGGACTCAACTCGATAGGCAACCGGTCTATCTCTTCGAGCAGACGGTTCTCCTTCCAAAGTTTCACTAACTTCGCCAGCAATCCGTGGCGGACAATCATTACGTTGTTGGTAAATGCCATGGTGAATATATTATTTGTGCTTTATCTGGTTACAAAGATACATCGCATAGTCCCTCTTTCAAAAAAACAGGGCGGGCTAAGTAGTAAAAATTAGTTAAACATAACTTTTTTACATACAAAGCATAGTTTCCGTACTCAGAAAGCGATGTTTCTCGCTTGGCGTGACAATTGATTTTCAATTAGGGTAACCACACCGAAATCATAAAGTGCCCATCTACTTTTACAACCGATACGGACAAATATATATAAGTGTTTTTACAAGAACAACCATCATACCATCATAATCTCCCATATACTACTCTAACACAATGCATTACATTTATGATAGTTACCGTTTTATACTATCATTCATCTATCATAACTATCATGGTCAAAAATAATAACATACTGTATATCAATCTACGACAAAAACAAAAAACGATCAGGAATAGGTGCAGAATATGTAAAACGGCCTCTTTTTTCATCAAGACAAGCATTTCTTTTGCCAAAAACAACTTGGATAGCTACTCAAGACCCGGGTGTAAGAGGTATGGACATCCGGATGTGGGAGAGGTGCAGACCCGGATCTTCGTGGATTCCTGCCGGAGATGCAGAGAGGTTTATCTGCCATGTCAGAGACACTTTTATGCCCTGTTTTTACATCTTATCCGGCGGAAAAGGACGTTTCTTACAAATAGCCTCATTTTTGATGCGGTTGTCCTAATTTTCAAGGGTAAGTCTCGTCAAGAATGATCGAAGCGCTATGAATATCCCCTCCAAAGGCGGGTTCAGTTTGGAGAGTTTCAACTCGATAGCTGCCAGCTGGGGAAAACGCTCCTTCAGGGCATACAAAATCCGTCCTGCCGCATGCTCGATCAGTTTGGAAGGGATATCCATCTGTTCTTTTACAACCTCATAAACAGCGGCATAGTTGATCGTATCGTCCAGTTCATCACTTCTTACGGCCTGTTCCAAAGGTGCCGTAAGGATCAGGTTCACAACAAAATTGTTCCCTACCTTTGTTTCCTGCGGCATTACACCGTGATAGGCATAGAATCTCATTTCCTTCAGTTCTATTCTTGTTGTCATAATTCGTTATTTTATCTGTAAATGTAAATAAAGTAAACCTTTCTGCAAAAAAATAGTCTTATATTTGCGATATACGAGGGTGAGTCCCATGAATACCGATATTTGACACCCCCTCAACAAACAATACGAAACATGATGGGAATAAAGCAAAAAGAAGAAAACACGAATGGCGGCCTGCATAATACCCTCGCCGCCGGCACAACCGTAAAAGGCGACATCGTGACGGAAACAGACTTCCGACTGGATGGAAAAATAGAAGGAAATGTGAGTTGCAACGGTAAAATCGTGATCGGCCCGAAAGGGAATGTCACAGGAAACATCGTTTCTGCAAATGCCGAAATATTGGGAGAAGTGGAAGGTTCCATACACGTCAGTGCCAAACTTGTCCTAAAAGCGACCGCCGTCATCAAAGGCGATATATTCGCCCAAACGCTGGAAATCGAACCGAATGCCCGCTTCAACGGGGTTTGCAAGATGTCAGGGGAAAAATAACGACAATTTCTTTTTCAATACATAAATAAAGCCACAGAAGTAGGGAGTTTTCCTCTCCACAACTCTATGGCTTTTTATTTTATATCCGGACAATCCCTCTTAGCGCAACAAAACTTTCACACATGTCCCATCTTCCAAGACAACAATATAGATGCCCTCAGACAGGCCGGTTATTTCGCTATAGCCATCCGATAGACAAGCGGAGCGAACCGTCTGCCCAGCAATATTGACTACGCGTACTTTCATCGATTCGGATGTCGTGATACAGATACGCCCATCGATCGCCTGTATGCGGTTTTCTCCCGTCACTATGGTTTCTGTAGCCGTCGGATCATCGCCGAGAGAGACTTCCACGGCCGAACTGCTATCGAATGTCGGAACAGACAACTTATCGTCCGCGAGGTTCGCCTTGCCGTCCCAAGGAAAGTCTTCGCCATTATTCGGGTTGGTGAAGAGCTTTTCGTTGATGGTAGTCACGAAGTCAGCAGCCGATAGTGCCTTAGCAAGCATACCGGAACCAGTACCTTCCAGATAATAGCAGTCGATAATGGGGAGCGGCTCTTCCTCTCCAGAGCGGAGGAGGCTTTCACTATAATCTTCACCCGAAATCGCGCCACCGGTCACTTTGCCCATATTGTAGCAGTTATAGACGCTCGCATCGCTACCAATATATCCGGTGATGCCACCTGCCATACCCGCCGGATCAATAACCGTCCCGGCGTTATAGCTGTTCGAGACGCTACTGATCTTGCGCATACCACCGGTCAGTCCACCGATGCTTCCTTCTTCCGTCCCAGTGACAGTAGCGGTGCTAAAGCAGTTCTCAATGCGCCCGTAGCTGAGCATCCCGCTGATGGCACCGGTATATTCCTGCCCGTCATCGGCTTTGGAGGTGACCGTGCCACCGACTATACCGAGGTTCTTCACCACACCCCAAGCGACATAGCCGAACAGCCCGTACGACTGCCTCCCGTCGATCGGCTGGACGTTCAGTCCCTTGATGACATGTCCCTGCCCATCGAAGTAGCCTCCAAAACGGATTTCATCAGGCTCCTCACCATTGTTATACTCACCGATCGGCGTCCAAGATTCGCCACCGAGATCGATGTCGGCCATCAGTTTGGCGTTGAGCCGGACAATCGTTTCGTCATCCATGTTGATCTGACCGTCACCATTAGTGTCCACTTGTTTGTGCTCGGAAGCATTCACCTGGTCCCGAAACCATTTCAGATGTTCCGCATTCTCTATCAAATAATACCCATTCTCGTCCTGTGAGGGTTGAGTTTGCCCGAAGGCCGAAAAAGTCGGCACCATAAATAAGGCAAAACAATAAAAGTAAAGTTTGTTCATCATATATTATAAAGTTTAAATTAGTAATATTCGGTTTGTACCAATTATATATTTCTTCCGTACACATTATAATTAAGGAATAGATAGCCGGCGCCTCAAAAAAAGCCGGCTATCCCCTTCATATATGAAGGGAGCTACGGATACTTTTTTCGTTTAAACCTACCTTTATACCTTGCAATGAGACAAATATAAGAAAAAAACAACAGAGGAGCACTCTATTTCTCTATTTTTCAGAAAATAGTGGCCCCTCCACAGATATATAACGGCAGATTGCCTATTTTCTTCCTGAACCCTTAATCAGTTCCGTAATCTTGTTATTCAGACTATCTGCCTCGATCAGTTTCTCCAACGTGATGTGCATCCTGTAGCGCCAGTAGTGGTTTGAATCGGACGGGACATTGATGCGTTCCGCTTCGTAGTCTTTCCGCTTGACGGAGTCGTCCATTGCAAACCAGTCCTGCATAGGGATAATGGTCAGCATCGAGGTGGTTGCCAGATGGTTGGAAACGATCTGTGTCGCCAAATCTGCCGTACATTCTTCCGGAGCATCACCGGTATGCCCCAGCACATTGTTATAATAACGCTGTATCTTGGCACGATCCTCTTTCCACCAGCTACGAAGCGGTGTCATATCGTGGGTGGATGTCGTACAAACCGAATGATAAGGCAGGTTATACAAATCCGAGAATTCGCGTTGCGGAGTCTTGGGCATACGTTCTATTTCCAGGCTGAATATCTGCAACTTGTTCATCACATCGGGAACGGATTCCGGAATCATCCCCAAATCTTCGCCGCACACCAGCATGTCCGTGCTACCAACCAACGGGGTCAGGCGGTTAAAGCTTGCGCCTTCCAGAATTCGTTATGACGGTGATAGAAAAAATTCCAATATAGTTGGTCGAAAGCATATCGGTCGGAAGCGCTCAACTCGCGATACAAATAGGACTGGCTGGCCGAAATGCGAGGGTGGAACTTATCCGGTTCACGCGGATCGCGCAGGAACAGCACTTCATTGGCGATGGCAAACAGTCCTTTCTTTATCCGAAGGGATACCTCGTCCGTCTTTCCGGCAAACAGAGCTTCCACCTTGCGTTGCGTATCACAATAAGGTTTCAACACAAAATGCCGTGATGACGACTGGGCCAAGAACGTACCTATCACCTCTTCCGTCCGGTCACCAAACAATTCAGGCAAAAACTCACGGTTGATATGCGGAGTAGTCAAGCGGGCTTCATCAAAACCCAAGCCATACTGTTCGATTTCATTCGGGGTAAGTGGCAAAGCGGGGTTGAAATGTCCGCAAAGTCCCTGAACATAATCCAACGGCACTTCCCAGATACGGAAAAAGCCTAAGATATGATCGATACGGAAGCAATCGAAATAGTCTTCCAGCTTGCCGAAACGTTTCCTCCACCAAGAAAAATTATCTTTCTCCATCGTATCCCAATTATAAGTCGGGAATCCCCAGTTCTGACCGTTTACGGAGAAATCGTCGGGCGGAGCACCAGCCTGGCCATCCATATTGAAGTATCTCGGTTCCATCCATGCCTCGACACTCGTACGGTTCACCCCTATAGGCAAATCGCCTTTCAACACGATCCCGTTCTTGCGGCATAATCGGAAACACCCTTAAACTGCGTATGCAAGATATATTGCAAGAAATACAGGAACGATATTTCCGGATATGCCTTGCCCTCCACGGAACAAAGTTCACGGATGTTATTCTTGTCGAATACGGAGTTTTCTTTCCATTGTGTAAAGTCGGAAGTCCGGTACGTGTCACGCAGGTAACAATAGGCGGCATAGGGCATCAGCCAGGACTCGTTCTGTGCGAAAAACTCCTGATATTCGGGAGTGGACAAAATAGCTTTCCCCTCCTGCCTGAAGTATTCCCGGCAATATTCCAGTTTATATCGAACCACCTGCTCGTAATCGACGGCATCCAAGCCATTCAACTCGGCCTGTTTCCGGGCAAAAAAGGCTGCCTTTTCCGAATCGGCCAATTCTCCCAGATCGGGCAAGCTGATATACATCGGATGAAGAGCATAAATTGAAATAGCGCTATAAGGATACGAATCGGTACGGGTATGCGTCGTCGTCGTATCATTCATAGGAAGTACCTGGATAATACGTTGGCGCGTTTTTCTGACCCAATCCACCAAGATGCGCAAATCCCCCAGGTCGCCGACTCCGAAGCTCTTTTCCGAACGTAAAGAAAAGACCGGAATCACCGAACCGGCACACCGCCACAAAGGCAAATTATCACGAAAATAAAGACCCGAAACGATCGCCGTCTCTCCCACCTGTTGCGGAGGCAGATTCAAGACACGGTTCTCATCTTCTTCCCAATATAAAGGTTGTTGCTGATCATCGCAGATCAGAAACTTATATTCCAACGGTAGGTAATCTCACCCGCATCCAAATCTATATGCCAGACAGGAAAGGTGTCGCAGCTCAATATCAACGCTTTATCAGGATGCCAATTACCCAAGCACTCCTGATTGCCGGTGATAGCCACGCGCTGGTTCTTTTCGACACGCGGGACAGATATCTTGATCGTAAGCCTCTTACCGCTCTTTACCACCCGTTCATGCGTATTACACGGATGTGCAAACAGGCTTTTAGTAAATGCAGAGGAATAAAAGGCCAGATTGGCAGGACGAACCTGCCAATAATCATATAACGTATATTGATCTGCCTGACCGATAAAGAATACCTGATGGTTCTTTTCCCATTCCTCGAATATCTGCCTATCGTTTACACTCAGGAAATATCTGTATTCTATATCCTTGACAGGGGAGGTCACTTCCAACTCAAGCTGCCAGTTTCCATCCCCCTTATAACTCATTTCTTTTGCCAAAGCCGGCTCCCAGGAACCCAGCTCAGGAATCGACCCTACAACACATAACTTCTGCCCCCAAACGGTATGGAAGTTGATATTAAAGGTGACTTTCATGGTATCTTTTATATTTATGATTTATGATTTATGATTTTTGATTTATGATGTATGCGTCAACGATAAATCATAAATCAAAAATCATAAATTTTTTCATCCGCATCTTGAAGCGCCACAATTAGTACAGATCAGACAGCCTTCCTGGTAGACCAGTGTTTCATGTCCACAATTCGGACATTTCTGCCCTTTTGCCTCCGTACCGTTCGGCAAATATTTCTTCAAAGCGCGTTCCACACCGTTCTTCCAGGTGTTGATAGATTCGTTATTCAACTCCATGCCTTGAACCAACTTGATCACCTGGTCGATCGGCATACCGTAGCGCAAGACACCAGAGATCAGCTTAGCATAGTTCCAAAACTCTGGATCAAACTTACCATCCAGCCTTCGATCGTCATCTTGTAACCACGCTTATTTTTGAACTGGAAGTCGTAATGCTTCTGACCGTCCTCATCATAACTCTTGATAATACTACCTTTCGACACGTTCTTTGGCAACATGATACCCTCTTCGTCATCGGCAAGACCGGTAAAGATTTCATACGGGCGACCATTCAGCAAACCGACAAACGCGATCCACTTCTCACGGTTGTTCTGGAACTTCACCACATCAGCTTCCAATTCGCGCGGACGGGTAGCTACGATAACTGGCGGCTGCATACAATTGCAATCCTCTTTTTTCTTCTTCTTGTTATCCGTAGACAACAATACACCTGAACGGGAACCGTCACGGTAAACCGTACAGCCCTTACAACCACACCTCCAGGCTTCCACATACAGGGAGTTCACAAGATCTTCCGTCACATCAGCCGGCAGGTTGATTGTCACGCTGATGGAGTGGTCCACCCACTTCTGGATACGTCCCTGCATACGGACTTTCTGCAACCAATCTACATCGTTTGACGTTGCTTTATAATAAGGAGACTTAGCAACCAATTCTTCCACTTCTTCCTGTGTATATTTCTTGGAAGCAGAGAAGCCGTTAGCCAACATCCAGGTTACGAATTTATGATGGAATACGATATATTCTTCGAATGCGTCACCCGTTTCGTCTACAAAGTCGACACGAGCTTCCGCATCGTTCGGGTTCACCTTACGGCGGCGGCGGTATACGGGCAGGAATACCGGTTCGATACCCGAAGTAGTCTGTGTCATCAAACTGGTCGTTCCGGTCGGTGCGATTGTCAGACAAGCGATATTACGACGGCCGTATTTCACCATGTCGTCATACAGCTCCGGATCAGCTTCACGCAGACGGTTAATAAACGGATTCTTCTCTTCACGCTTTGCATCATAGATATCGAATGCACCACGTTCTTTGGCCATCTCCACAGAAGAACGATAGGCCGCCAGTGCCAGCATTTTCTGAACCTTCTCTGCAAATACCGTCGCTTCTTCCGTGCCGTAGCGTAATCCTAAGGCGGCAATCATATCGCCTTCGGCAGTGATGCCCACACCGGTACGACGTCCCTGCAAAGTCTTTTTCTGGATCTTCTCCCACAGATGACGTTCGCTCTGTTTCACTTCCAATGATTCAGGATCGGTATCGATCTTCTCCAGGATCTTTTCAATCTTTTCTGATTCCAGGTCGATGATATCGTCCATGATGCGTTGTGCCAAGATAACATGCTTCCGGAACAGGTCAAAGTCGAAATAAGCCTCTTTTGTGAAAGGATTGACAACATACGAATATAAGTTGATCGCCAACAGGCGGCAGCTATCATACGGACACAGAGGAATCTCACCGCAAGGGTTGGTTGAAACCGTACGGAATCCGAGATCTGCATACGAATCGGGAACAGACTCTTTCAAGATCGTATCCCAGAAAAGCACGCCTGGTTCAGCCGACTTCCATGCATTATGAATGATTTTCTTCCAAAGTTCGGCTGCATTGATTTCCTTCACATTTGTGGGTTCCGATGAATCGATCGGATATTGTTGTTTATAAGGAGTTCCGTTGACTATGGCCTGCATAAATTCGTCATCGATCTTCACAGAGACATTAGCCCCTGTTACCTTTCCTTCCGTCATCTTGGCATCGATAAACGATTCTGAATCCGGATGCTTGATAGAAACACTAAGCATCAAGGCACCACGACGGCCATCCTGGGCCACTTCGCGAGTTGAATTTGAGTAACGTTCCATAAAAGGAACCAATCCGGTCGATGTCAACGCCGAGTTCTTAACAGGAGATCCTTTCGGACGAATATGTGATAAATCGTGACCAACACCGCCACGACGTTTCATCAACTGCACTTGTTCCTCATCAATTCGAATAATCGCACCATATGAATCGGCATCTCCATCCAATCCGATTACAAAACAGTTAGAGAGTGAGGCAATTTGAAAATCATTGCCAATTCCCGTCATCGGGCTTCCTTGCGGCACGATGTAACGGAAATGATCAAACAGGTTAAAAAGTTCCTCCTCCGACAACGGGTTAGGATACTTCTTTTCTACACGGGCAATTTCACTTGCCAAACGATGATGCATATCTACAGGAGACTCCTCATAGATATTCCCGAATGCATCCTTCAAGGCATACTTATTTACCCATACTTTTGCGGCCAATTCGTCGCCGGTAAAGTAGTCCAGTGAAGCTTTAAAGGCTTCATCGAAGGTGTAAGTTTTACGATTCACGATTGTTTTAAGTTTAATGATGTGCAAGTTTAAGCATAGTTTACGGATTAGCCAAATTATTCAACAAAGAAAATATACATTGTTGACAAGTTTCCCTTTTCACAAATAAACCATGTTATTTATCAACAGCTTATCCATTCTTTTAGTTTAAAAAGTTTTCCAAAAAGAAAACCGATCACACAACATGGTTTTCCAAAAACAGAAAAAGGACACAACCCTGAGGCGCATCCTTTCATATAAATATCTCATTAAATCAAGCTTTGAGCAAAGCCTCGATCTCTTCTACCGAAGAACGGAAAGATTTATTCGTTTCGATCTGATCCCTTACCGTCTTGCAGGCATGCAGAACAGTTGCATGGTCACGCTTTCCGACGATCTTCCCGATATGAGAGAAAGAACTGTCGGTATACTTCTTCGCCAGGTACATCGTAACCTGACGTGCCTGCACAATTTCCCGCTTGCGCGAGTTGGTCTGGATAGCGGCCAGTTCCAGGTTATAGTATTTACAGACTACATCCTGAATAGATTCCACAGACACTTGCTTCTTTTCCAATTTCACGACACGGCTCACCACCTGCTTAGTCAAAGGCAGGTCAATCATCCGGTTGAACGCCGTAGAATAAGCCAGTAAGGATGCAACGATACCTTCCACATCGCGTACATTCTCCGTCACATTGCTTGCAATAAAATTGAACACATCATCCGGAATCACCACACCATCGTGACTGATCTTATTTTTCAGGATCTTCTTGCGTAAATCCAGATCCGGGCGATCCAGCTCTGCCGTCAACCCCCATTTCAAGCGGGTGATCAAACGTTCCTCCATTCCCTGCAAATCGACAGGAGCTTTATCGGAAGTCAGGATCAATTGCTTGCCCAGTAAATGCAAGTGATTGAATATATGGAAAAATGTATTCTGTGTCTTATCTTTCCCGATCAGTTCTTGGATATCGTCCAAAATCAACACATCCACTCCCTGATAGAAATACATGAAATCATTTGTCGTATTTTTCCGGATAGCTTCCGTATATTGTACGGTAAAAAGATGAGCTGATATATACAACACTTTCTTTTCCGGGTGAATTTCCTGAATTCGGTTACCAATCGCATGGCATAAGTGGGTTTTTCCCACACCGGACGCCCCGAACACAAACATCGGGTTAAAGGTCTTTCCCGGTTCCTGTGCGATAGCCTCGCTCGAAGAACGGACCAGACGATTGCTTGTTCCTTCAAAATAATTGTCGAAGTTGTATTTAGGGTTCAAATGAGAATCCCAATCCTGACGGGCTTTAGACTCGAATAGCGAAGGGATATCCGCACTTTTCTTACCGGTACGGGGAGCGTCATTACCGGTAGGTAAAGTAATCATGCCATCTTCTTTCACCTTATCAACGACCTTGATACGATAGTTCAATATCGTACCCTGTCCTATCACACGATATAAAGTAACTTTCAATACGTTCACATACTTCTCTTCCAGATACTCGTAAAAGAACTGGCTGGGTACTTGAATCGTAAATTTATTATCCTCGTATGATAATGGTATGATAGGCTTGAACCATGTGTTAAAAGCGGCCTCAGGGACAATGTCCTTAATGACTGCGAGGCATTTATTCCACAAAGTTTGATATTCAGTCTGCATGATTTTTTACTCTCCCAACTCTACTTACAACTTCAATTTTTATTTTACGACTACAAAGTTTAGAAATTAATTCCGAAAAAAAAAGTATCATTTTGTTTGGAACTTTTGATTGTTCAATATCCTATTTATTGTCAGGCAGTTAATTCCAACAATCTGAATATCTTCATTTTAAAACATTAGAATCACAGAAAACCTTTGTTTAAGAGCATTCTTTAGCCCCTTGCCTTCTTAGGCAACCCACTTCAAAAAAGACCTTTTGATCCAGTTATATTTCTCAATCTAAAGGCCTTAGAGAAGTCAAGCTTCTGTATTTTATATTTTTTCGTTTAATTGGAATAATTCTAAATAAACAGTTTGTACAACAAATCTTATGCTATCTTAAAATACAGAAAAATGCACATATCTTTTGGGGTTCTGCCTCAAATCAAGTAAAAGCTTGGAGGCATTGTCTGCCGTACTGTTCAGGTTATCGTAAAGAGCACGGTCATTCAACAGAAGCCCCATACTATTATCCTTAGAGTTCAGCTTACGTGTCATCTGTTCCACGTTATCCAACGTTGCATTCACCGCATTCACGGTCGTTGCCAGATCCAGCTTCTTCAAATCTGTGCTGACATCGGCAAAGTTTCCGGTGATGACCTTCAGATCGCTCATAATACCCGGCACATCCTTGCTCAGCATTTGATTGAGCTGACGAGAAGAAACAGCCAGGCTATTGGTCGTTGTCTCTATATTATTCAAAGACTGAGCCAATGCCGGATGATTTACCAGTGTTTGCAAGCCACCCAGAATCGAATCGATCTTCGGCAAAAGCAGTTCCACCTGCGGGAGAATCTTTTCCTGTACGGATTGCATCATGTCCGATTCCATCCGCCCCTCGATTACCGCACCGGGTTTCAGATAGTCATCCACATACTTGTTCAGATGAATATGCAATTCACCGCCACCAAGAAAACTGTTCACGATCGTAATATAGCTACCTTTATTAATTTTCATATGGTCTTCCAGGCTGATATCAATCGAAATCTTATCGACGGCATCATAATCATAAACAATCTCACGCACCAAACCGACTTTAAAGCCTTCTACAAATACAGGACTCGAAACCGTCACTCCCTTTACATTCGTACAAGCCACTACATAATGGTTTGTCGGTTTAAACAGATTGATCCCTTTCAAGTAATTAATTCCTAAATATAGCAATGCCAGACTGACTATAGACACAAGTCCGATCTTTGCCTCTTTGGTGAATTACATTTTTCATTTCTTCTCTGTATATAATATAAATTCTGTTACTATCAATATTTCACTTTCTTCCCATCCTTAAAGGCGACTATAAAAGCATCTTTAAAATCTTTCGCAACTTGCCGGCGCAACTTGCGGATAGTATCGAAACTTGTCGTCTCGCCATATGTATACTTGTAAATACCTTTCTCAATAAAGCAATCGACATTCTTATATCCTTTAAACAATTTAGAACCGGGAGAAAGTTTTTTATCCGAGGTAAGTATTTGTATTTTATAAATCGTTTGCCCCTTTTTAACCTGGCCCGCTTGCTTCGCGGAGGCTACCTGCTTAGAGACGCGGCTCTGGCTGGATCCCTCAACATTCTTCTTTTGGCGAATATATTCTTCACTTCCGGGAGGAGCGGAAATCGTTTGATTATCTGCGACATTCTCTTCAACTTCCAATATAGGAGCAGCATTTGCACTTCCCGCCAACGCACCGCGCTTGCGGTCATATTCCCACTTATATTTTGTAAAAGCATTATAAATGGCAGTTGCCAGCTTGTTTTGCCCCTCCTTTGTTTTCATGAAGCGTTCTTCCGCCGGATTCGAAATATATCCTAATTCCACAAGAATACTCGGCATGCTCGTCTTACGCAACACAAGGAAGCCTGCCTGTCGCACTCCTCTGTTATTACGCTTGGCGGAAGTAAAACATTTCTGCACCTCCGAAGCCAGGCTAATGCTCTGTTCCATATGCTTATTCTGCATAAATTCGAAAATAATATACGATTCGGAAGAAGTCGGATCAAAACCTTCATACTTCTGCAGATAATTATCTTCCAAAAGGATCGCTGAGTTTTCGCGCATGGCCACTTCCAGATTCTCGTCCGTACGTGCCAGACCTAATGTATAAGTTTCCGTTCCCGATACCGCACTGCCCCTCTTCACCGCATTTGTATGAATGGAAATAAACAAGTCCGCCTTATTCCGGTTGGCGATATTCGCCCGCTCATCCAATTCGATGAAGACATCCGTTTTGCGCGTATAAATGACTTTCACATCATTGTGCTTTTCTGATATCAGGCTACCGAGTTTGAGGGCTACCGCCAGATTAATAGCCTTTTCATTGATGGACGAACCACGTGCACCAGGGTCTTTTCCCCCATGCCCGGCATCGATCACCACTGTAAACGTCTTTTCTTTTGCCTGCAACACAGGTAAAACAAAAAACAGGGCTACTACTAAATTGATATATAGAAAAGTTCTTTTTGCCACTTTAAAAATTTCTTGCAAATTCGGGACAAATGTAATGTTTTTTGATGAGTTAAACTGGGCTGATCTAAAATAAAAAAAGGGCAATTCACAAAGAATCGCCCTTTTTATTTATATATCCAGTAGGATTACTCAGAAACTACTTCAAAAGGAATTTCTACCGATACTTCTTTGTGAAGTTTCAAGATAGCTTTGTAATTACCGACTTCCTTAACAGATTCCTTGATATAGATAATCTTACGATCTACTTCGAAACCGGCTTTTGCCAATGCATCAGCAACCTGGATGTTCGTTACAGAACCGAAGATTGTACCTGTTGAGCTTGTCTTAGCACCGATTGTCAGGCAACGCCTTCCAACTTAGCAGCCAAAGCCTGAGCATCTTCTTTGATCTTAGCCAACTTATGAGCGCGTTGCTTCAAGTTTTCAGCTAATACTTTCTTTGCAGACTCAGATGCGATAACTGCTTTACCCGTGGGGATTAGAAAGTTACGTCCGTAACCGTCTTTAACTGTTACGATATCGTCCTTGTAACCTAAGTTGATTACGTCTTCTTTCAAAATAACTTGCATATTCTGTCTCCTCTTTTTTTATTATTTCATTAAATCGGTTACGTAAGGAAGCAACGCCAAATGACGAGCTCTTTTAACAGCCTGAGCGATACGACGCTGGAATTTCAAAGAAGTACCAGTGATACGACGCGGAAGAATCTTACCCTGTTCGTTCAAGAATTTCTTCAAGAATTCAGGATCTTTGTAATCGATATACTTGATACCGTTCTTTTTGAAACGGCAATATTTTTTCTTTTTAACGTCTACTGAAGGCGGAGTCAAATATCTGATTTCTGATTGAGTTACTGCCATGATTAATTCTCCTTTACTGTTTCTTTAGATGATTTCAAACTTCTTCTCTTTGCTGCATATTCTGCTGCATATTTGTCCTGGCGGAAAGTCAGGAAGCGAATCACACGTTCGTCACGACGGAAGTTAACTTCCAGTGTAGCAATAGTTTCCGGATTTGCTTTGAATTCAACCAACTGGTAGAAGCCTGTTGTTTTCTTGTCGATAGGATAAGCTAATTTGCGCAAACCCCAATTTTCTTCGTTCACGATTTCAGCACCCTGTTCTTTCAGGATGTTCGTGAATTTTTCTACCGCTTCCTTCATCTGAGCGTCAGACAAAACGGGAGTCAAAATGAAAACGGTTTCGTAATTGTTCATAAAACGCTGTTTTGTATTGTGATTACTAAATATTTTTTGCGGTGCAAAGGTAGGAACTTTTTTTTATTCTGCAAATAAATCCCTATCTTTTTAATCTATATCTGCTTATAACAAGCATTTAGAACTTATCAAGGTTTCATTTTTTCAGATGGACATTGCGATAATTGTTCTTTAACTGGTTCGAATGAGGGTTATGGCAATCCAGACAACTCATTCCTTCATACAGTCCGGTCGGCGTCTTATCGTCTTCGGAACCGACTTCACGGCGATTATTTGGAGCATGGCATTGCATACAGAGCCACGCATTCGGATCATCCGAAACTTTCACGACAGAGTCTTTATCGAACATCGTAGTCCGATATAATTTATCAGATGGCAAATGCCGTTTTTCCGAACGCATATACAAAGCAGTAGCAGGAGACCTCGTATCTGTCAAAGAGACAGCACGCTCTTTCTCATTCTTTGCGACATATGGTTTATTCTGAGGTTGTTCGGCATGTACCTGATGGCAAGCCAGACAAGTCATAGCCGGACGATCTGCCTGCGAAGCATTTTTCAGATACCAATCTTCAGCCTTTCCTTCCAAGGACATCAAATCATGAATTGTCCCGTCATAATGCATACCATGACAACGAAAGCAATCCCAGTAAGGCTTCTCCATCCGGTTATGCTCGACATCCATAAAAATATCCTTATAGGTAGTCGAATGTGCCCCTGATTCCCAAGCCGCCTGTTCTGCCTGATGACAAACGGCACAACGATCAGCAACAGCCAACACCTGCTCTTCATTCAGACTGACATCTTCATTCGTCTGTTTTTTAGTAAAATGACTATATATCATACCCGTCTTTTCTGCAAGCCCTTTTATGCCGCCACTCAAAGCCGTTCCATGACAGTCCACACAACGGACATCCGAATGAGCGGAACTTTTCCATAACTGACAAGCGGACGTCACTTCGTGACACTGAGCACAAGTCAGATCCGGATCCAAAGAAACATACACTTTATAACCGGCAAGCCCCGCTATAATTCCTCCTGCCACAACCAGCCCTATCCAATAACGTGTTTTCATGCTTGACCTCCTTCCGTCCATTGTTTAACTATATGTTCACCTGTCCGAAATGCTAATGCCATAATGGTCAGCACCGGATTAAAGCCTCCGTTATTCACCAGCACGCTACCATCCGCTATATACAAATTATCCAGATCATGAACCCTGCAATATTTATCAACTACAGAAGTGGCCGGATCATTCCCCATACGGCAAGTACCTGCCTGATGCTGTCCACCGGTCTGCCCATGTCCACTCCCTTGTTTCCAAACTAACTTCGCCCCTGCTTCCTTCAATATCTCCTCCGCCTTGGCAGAAAGAAACTCTACATGCTTCTGATCGATTGGATGACGTGCCCCGGATATGGCAACCACAGGAATCCCCCAAAAGTCTTTCACCGTATCATCAACCGTTACACGCATATCAAAATTCGGAATTTCTTGAATTGGCCCATGCATACGGGCAACCCTATAATAATTTTCCCGCTGATACTTCTTATGTTCCAAGCCCCAACGAGGATATCCGGAAGGTCTGTCTCCCGAAAAAGCATAAGGCATCTGATAAAATTCATTACACAGAAGACCACCTCCGACAATACCTTCATTATGATGATTATAATCCATAATAGCCACCGTAGCCCCTGGCCCTTTTAAATCAAGAACGTCATAATCAAACAATCCTTTCGCTCCACAGTAGGCATGTCCTTGCAAGTTACGCCCCACCCAATCATTATCATTTCCGATCCCGTTTGGGAACCGGTTCGATTTGGAATTAAGCAAAAGTCGTGCTGTTTCGGTTGCCGAAGCCGCAACAACAATTATATCCGCTTCCATCCGGCATTCTTTATTATTTTCATCAAAATAGGAAACTGCCACAGCACGATGCTTTTCATCCGTATGTATTTTAAAAACAAAACAATTTGTTTTCACATCACAATTTCCAGTCTGCATCGCTACCGGGATAACTGTATTATGAGTTCCATTTTTGGCATCTACCGGACATGCATATCCGCAACAAGTCCTGTTTCGGATACAAGCAGCCCGCCCATTATAAGCAACAGAGTTACGAAGCATAGGAATAGGAAATGGATGAAGTCCCATCCGCTTACAGGTTTCCGCAATCAACCTGCCATCCTTATTCTGTTCAAAAGCTGGCATCGGATAAGGTTCGTAGCGATTCGGCGCAAACGGATTATCCGACATATCTCCTGATACCCCAACTTCACGCTCCGCCTTACTATAATAAGGAGCCAATTCTTCATAAGTAATCGGCCAGTCAGTCAAAGTCGAACCAGTAACTTCTCCATACTCAGATTTCATACGAAAATCTTCCGGCATAAAACGCCAAGCCATTGCACCATAAGAGACTGTTCCCGAACCAACACAGGCAGCCACATGGTTATATCCTCCAGTCTGAGGTGTTACGATCTTCTTTCTCCCATCATTGCCTATCACAACCCGTGGATTTTTCTTCCAATCCGGTCCAAAAGCCGAACCTAAATCTTGAACGCGCTGCGAAATCAATTCATCATTTATATGTTCATCATAAACAGGCCAACCTCCCCGTTCAAAAATAGTCACATGTATACCGTTTACGGCCAATTCCTTTGCAACAACACCTCCACCGGCACCGGCGCCGATCACAATAGCTCTTTTCTGCGTTTTACTCATATCTGTTTTGCCCTACTAATAATGGATAATCCAATCTCATCATACGAAAACTCACATAATCTCTATTACCCCCATGCCGAGGAGAACCATAATACCCTTGCATCGTATTACGTAAAACCATATCAAAAATTTTTTTGTGGTATCTCTTCCCAATAGGTTTCAGGTAGTTCTTTCCGTTCCATCTGTTGCAATACGGTATATTGCTGTTCCCAAGATAAATTCGCAAAAGTTTTTTGAAATACATCCATACTGTATTTTTCCAAAGCTTGAATCCCTTTTTTATAATCCGGCTCCAACTCTGGAAAGCGCTGATAGAGTAGCTTATCTATAAAGTTAACAACCCCTGCCTCTTTCGCCCCCAAATATTCATCAGTTGGAATAAACTGCTCACAAATAGCTCCCAAACATTCACTTTCATCAATAGAAAAACAACGATATTGCTGCCTCCCCATCTCTTTTTTACAAGCTGGCATCAACAGCAAACTACCATACAATGCAAAACATCTTTTTATAAAAGCTCGTCGGTTTACCATAAGTATTAAATTATTGTTTACATATAAGATTTATCTTGTCAAAAATAGGATTTATTTCACCCCCAAAAACAATACATCCTACTATTTTAAACCATTTTATAAATAATATCTTCAATTTAAATTCTTTCACAGCAAAAAAAAGTAATAATCACAAGTTCATCAAATGATATATCTACAAAATAAGGAGCTGACTAAAAGCCAACTCCTTAGTAAGCAAATTCAGAAAGTTGAATTTATATAAGCTCTAATTGCTTTCCTGTCAAAGAATTCTTTTGTATTGCTTCTTTTCCATCGGTACAATTGATGTCAGATCCGCGATTCTAACCGGTTGATTCGTTGCGATACTATTACGAGCAGCAATTCCGACCAAACAAGCTAACGCCCCATCACGCACATTAGCGCATTGTTGGAATGGGTCGGCTACATTAGGCAAAAAAATCTGATCTTTCAATAAAGCATCTCCGCCTCCATGCCCTGAATTTCCAAAAGGAATTTGAATATACTCGCGCTTATTGAAATTTCTAAACAAGACGATTTCGTCATAGTTAGCATCCGACGTTCGTCGAGATTCTTGTATCCAAGCATCCAATCGTCCCTTAGTTCCGTTAAACGCTATCCTATAGCCCTCATAAGGAGAATAAGTAGTCAAAGAATATGCAACTTGTACACCATTCTTATATTTGATCGTGGCCGCCATTTTATCAAAGATATTGACATCATTCTTAAACACACATCCATCACGCAAGTAGCCATCATATTCCTCATTTGCCACATACAGGTCCATATAATTCTTATTACGAGTTATGTCATAATAAAATTTACATTTCTCGGTATAAGGACATGCACGGCAATTTTCAGCCCTCATTTCTCCATTTTTCCCATAATGATCCAAAGAACCAAGAGCGTACACGCTTTCCGGATCACTATCAATCCACCAATTCAACAAGTCAAAATGATGGCTGGCCTTATGTACCCATAACGATCCACTACATTCCACCAAACGATGCCACCGACGGAAATAATCAGCTCCATGAGAAGTATCCAAATACCAATGAAAATCAACGGAAGTAATTTTTCCTATTTCACCTGCACGAAGTAATTCCCATATTTTCGCCCGATGCGGAGAATAACGATAGTTGAAAGTAACTCGGCATGTTTTGCCAGTTCGCTTTTCAGCATCCAATATCATTTGTATTTTCTTTTCATCCGTTGTCATCGGTTTCTCTGTTATAATATCAGCTCCCATTTCCATACCCCGAATGATGAACTCATGATGAGTGCTATCCATTGTCGTGACAATCAAAACATCTGGTTTTGTATCCCTCATCATTTTTTCGAAATCGGTATAAGTAGGGCAAGAAGCACCAATGATACGCTTGCCCGTTTCTACACGCCCCTCGTTTTTATCACAAAGCCCAACAAATTCAAGATAGTCAGAATAGTTTTTTTGAATATCTCGCCCCCACATAGAGGTTCCTCGGCTTCCCGTTCCAACAAGAGCAACACGCAGTTTTTTCCCAATCTGGGTTCTTGTTTCCATTGCAGCAACTTTCATATCTGATAACGGATTAAATAACGCTGTTCCCGCTATAGCTCCTGTCGTTGCCAAAAAGTTCCGTCGTGACATCTGATTCTTTATCATAACTTCAATTTATTACATAATTAACATAAATAATTCATACCCAAAACAAATTATACAATTTCTGGAAGCACATAAGGAGCTCTATAGTCTCTACTCAACATTGCATTTGCTTCATTTTCACCATCACCGATAAATCGTTCTGCAACAGGATCAAACTGCAATTGTTTACCCAAACGGAATGAGATATTACCTAAATGAGCCAAAGCTGAAGACAAATGCCCTGTTTGAACTGGACCATTTTGGATGCTCATATCACGTGCCCTCATTGCATCTACCCAATTCTGAAAATGCCGAGTCAATTCTCCACCTTCAGAACGGCTGGGACCTTTTTCCCGTTTTTCTCCTAAATATGTTTCATATGTATCGTATCCTTTGATAACCATATATCCTTTATCACCATAAAATATATTGCCCACACCTGCTCCATCTTCCAGATTTGTACACCAATTACGCACTTCAAACTGAATGATTTTCTTTTCTTTTGGATAGTGATAGATCGATGTTTGTATTTCTGGCACTTCCTTGCAATCATCCCATAAGAACTTACCTCCCATAGATGTTATTCTTTCAGGTAAATAATCGACTCCTAACCCCCACATACATAAATCAGTCTGATGAATTCCCTGGTTCCCGACATCCCCATTTCCATAGTTCCAATGCCAATGCCAATTATAGTGGACCAAATTTTTAGTAAATGGGACCATTGGAGCCGGGCCACACCAAAGGTCATAATCCAATCCTGTCGGTTTTTGAGAAATACCCTTATTTCCTATGTTCGGCCTCCATCGATAAACCAATCCACGAGACATATAGACACGGCCAATCAATCCATTTTTCAAATGTTCTATAGCTTCTCGAATTGCCACCGAACTTCTTAATTGAACTCCATGTTGCACAATCCGATTATATTTATAGGCTGCTTCAATCATTTTCCGACCTTCATAAATATTATGTGTAGCAGCTTCTCCACATATACATCTTTTCCAGCCTGGCAAGCCCAAATCGTTTGAAGTGCATGCCAATGATTAGGCGTAGCCAAAGCTACTGCGTCAATTTCCTTATCATCATAAATTTTCCGAAAATCCTGTTCTATACGGATATTTTTTCCATATTTGCTTTTAACCTTTTCCGTCCTCTTTTGCAAAATATCCATATCTGGATCACATAAAGCAGCCAATTCCACATTATACTCCTTGGATATCTTCATGATCTCGTCAACATGAGTTTGTCCTCGTCCATTAACGCCAAGTACAGCAATACGAATACGATCGTTTGCCCCCTTAACAGACTCTGACAATATTTCAGGAGCAGAAATCACTTCAGCCTCAACTACTGCTGGCATAACTGTTGCAGTAACTACACCTAACGTCGCTTTTTTAAAAAAATCTCTTCTTGAACTTGTTTTCATGTCTTCACAATTTAAAAGTTAATCAAAAATCAGGAATAGAAGCAACTTGCCTACCGGCTTCCGCTATTCCACACTTAACCTCCTTATCAAAGTCTTTCCAGTTACATTCCAATGCTATTGCACCTTCATAACCAATCTGTTTTAATGCCCTAAAATAAGGAGTAAAATCATCACCTCTTATACCCGGTGCCGACCGAGACTCCACTTCAGCTATATGGCAATGACATAATTCAGCAGCAGCATCAATAATCACTTCTGGACTTTCTTTTTCACAGGCCATATGATAAAAATCAGCTAAAATTTTAAAGTTAGGATGATTGACTGCCTTGACAATTTTCATCCCTTCTGCTATGGTATTTACAAAATTCGTTTCTTTCTTTCTTAGCGGTTCTAAAACGACTACAACACCATATTTTTCACCTATCTTAGCAATTCGCTTACAAAGCCTAATAAACTGTTTACACGCTTTATTACGATCAAAACCCTCGGGGATATTTCGAGCCCCGCCACTTCCCAAAACAAATATTTTCGTTCCAGTCATTTGAGCACGCTTCATTGCAATCTCGGCATAAGACAGTACTGCTGAAATATCAATCTGATCACCTACCAATTTCATTTTTCCCGGAAAGAAACAATTTCCGGCATAAACAGGTAATGAAGATCTTCTAATCCGTTCCAACTTAGAGGCAAATTCAGCATCACTTTCTTTTGGATTAAAAAAATCTTGGATATTAACTTCCAAAAAAGCACTCTTTGCTTCAAGTAGTAATTCGGATTTTTCTACGGATGAACAAACTCCTATTCCACCTTGTAGTTGCCAAGATTCACCCCTTGTCTCTTGACTATATACAGAATATGGACAAAAAGGAATCCCCAAAAACAATAAAAGGAGTAACCCCAAACTCTTAAAATTCAAATATTCATAACAAAATATCGACATCATTTCTTTTCATTTCTAAAAAACAATCAATCTCAATTCCTTATTAATATGACTTAGAAAAATCAACTCCTATAGCATCAGCCTGTTCTTTCGAAATTTTATCCTTTCCCGCTTCAATGTGAAAACGATGTTTCAACACCAATGTATCCCCCTTAATCAAATGATAAACAATTTCATCATCTTGCTTATTATAAGAGTGAGACCCCAAATTGTTACAAGCAAATAATCCATATCCACGAGCATGCGAATGAAAAGGATATCCAACGTTATCCGGATGATCAAAAAAACCAAATGTAATGATTGATCCATCTTTTTCACCTGTCAACAAAACCCAATCGTTACGTGTAGACCATACTTTTCCACCAGTAAAACCATTACTGCTATAATAAACACCGTTCACTCCTGTATTGTCCGCCTGTGTCTTGACCTCTGTCGGATTACCATGTTCATCTATAAAAATCATGCTTCCCTTTGTCGGCTCTTCAAAAGAACGATCTACACGAATAGCAATCATGCCCTCTTTATTATCTGTAAAAGTCACATTTTGAATCGCTTTCAATGTAGATATATGATCAATCGTACGACTATCATCGGTTGCATGAATAATATATTCAGTAGTCTCTTCCAGCAATACATTTTCCTGTTCATCCCTCCACTCAGAAAGGACTTTTATCAAACCACTTTTGCCATCTTTCACATCCAAAATTTTAGTCACAACAATATGTCCATATTTTTCCTTATCTTTAATTGCTGAAGAGTTATTCCAAAAGTCAAGCCCATTCACATTCCCATGGTTAAACCATAGTCCTGTATGATGGGGATGATCCACTCTCTCTCCTTTACGAGGTTCAAGTGGATATCCTCTTGTCACAACAGATCCATTAGGTGAATAAATAGGAAATAGAAATGGCTTCTCAAAATCAGTTGAATACCGATAAGAAGTAAACAAATTCCCATCTACCACCACATCAATCTTTTTTTCCTGCTTGTTTTCTTGAATCAAAATGTCTGGTTGAGACTTACTCAAAGAACATCCCATCAAAAAATAAAAACGAGAATAAAATCAATTGAATTTTTATACACACATTTTTCATCTTTGATTCCTTTAGAACAAACTTCCATAATCATATCCCGGAGGAAGTAATTCACGAGACATCACCTTAAACCGAGTCGCTTGAGACTCAGGGAAAGGTTTAATGTACAAATACTCCCCATATTCTTTAACATAATCGGCGTACCGTAAAATACCACTATTTTCCTCCTCTTTACTAATAGGCAACCGACCAATACGTTCCAATAATGTACGTGTTCTCTTCAATATAAAGAATGTATTAAACTCCATTCCCAATTCACGGCTATATTCGTCTACAATAAAATGGATATCCATTCCACTTTTCGGCTTATAAACATCTGCATCTTCAAGATTGTCAAACGCCCTTTCCCAAAGAGGTTTCAAAGCATTATAAACAACTTGCTCACCTTCTTTCAGACGAAAAGCACACTCAGCATCAATCAAAAACATTTCAGCCAATCGAATAACTGTTCCATTAGCCGTTCCTTCGTCTTGTTTGCCTTTCTCAGTCCTTGACCGGTCATAGAATTTTTTAAGAGAATAATAACGAGACCGGTGTAACAATGGCCCACCGTAATGCCGGGTATCATTGGATCATCCATATCATACACTTCATTCATCCCATCTAAATAATAAGCATGAGGATCACCAGACTCAACCCACTTACGATGCCACTCATCTTCTTCCAACGTAATTGTCCGAAATGGCATATATGCAACTGTGTCAGTCATATCCGAAGGTGCTGCTTTATCATCATCTATTCGCAAATAAAGCGTTTCAAAAGTTTCCGCCTTACGCTTATCTTTATTGTCAAACATATTAATCCACGCAAACGAAGGCATAATATGCCGATACTCTCTCCCATAATACATCGAATGGCAAGGCATCGAAAACGTAAACTTCGACCCCGATTCATCTAAGCGAGTCACGGCTAAAGAACGCATTGTCGCAGTAAAATTGTTAGTTGATTTTTCTTTCAAATCTAACGTTTCGCACGTACGGCCAATCCCAAATCTGTGATATCCGGCTTCATCCGTGTTAAACGTTTTATCAGTCGTCCACTGTACTGACCAAATCACCTCTTTATTAATCTGTTTACTTTCATCGAAATTATCTCCATAAGATGGGAGCAACGCATAACTATAGTCATTAATAACACTTCTTGCTAAAGCACGAACTTGAGTATACAAATCATTTTCAGATGCAAATCCTAACTGAGTACACATATTATACTCCTCCTGCCCCGCATATTCTGGATTTGAATACCCCGCAATCGCTAACAAGAAACGCGCTTTCAGTGCCTTTGCTGCACCTTGAGAAAGACGTCCAAACTCTTTTATCTCAGACTGTGTAGGAAGTTTTTCTATTGCATAGTCAATATCTTTCAAAATCTGTTCATAATAAAAAGAGAGTGGCTTTTGATTGAGATAAAGCATACTTTCGGATCATACCGAAATCCTGAGGGATTAAAATATAATCATCTCCTAAAGTATCTATTGCATCTTCCTATAAGCCTCCTGATAGTATTTAAGTATTTATTATAATCCCCGATAGTGTAAAAATAA